>Ga0209454_1004475_pt1 | contig 10449 bp, 10 predicted proteins | sample WorMetHERISLAND1_2_FD_187400 | JGI IMG/M metagenome (GOLD analysis project Ga0209454, IMG submission 187400) | Marine gutless worms symbiont microbial communities from Max Planck institute for Marine Microbiology, Germany - Olavius geniculatus... | ecosystem: Host-associated > Annelida >...
TATTTTCATTTTATAATGTGTATTTTTGTGTATGCTTTTTAGTGTAGGCCGATTTTAACTGTAAAATTTTATGTTGCATGTTTGCGTGTGTTTTTTTAACTGTATATATGTGATGTGCTGCCTTGCTGGCGTAATAAATGATGATGATAGGTAGTCGACAAGCGACAGCCTTGTCAGTTGCTGCTCAGACGTCGACCGAGTAAGACGTGTTCTCGCTTGTAGTGCGAACGGCAGTTTTAGTCAGTCAGCAGTTGAGAATTTGTCGGTAATTCAACGTTGTTATTAAACCTTGGCCATTTTGTTTCGCCGTGCGATAGTCAGCAAATGTCTTGAGTATCGTCGAAATATCGCAAGTATCGTCGAACGTTATAAACCGTCGTCGCGGTCGGCCATATTGACTGGCCTTGACCGGAAGCCGCGCACTGTCGCGCCGAACTGTTTGGCGAAGCGATTGTTCTGATACTGACGTCAAAGAAAATTGTTTGCCTGTCGCTGATATTGACTTTTTAATCTTGGATTTGATACCCCAGGTGCGTCGCGGTCGTTTCTACTTTCTGTTTACTTTGGCTACCCAGTTCTAGGGTACTGTTTTTCCTCTTCAAGCCAAATTCATGTATCTTCCACAAGGTCCCTTATGTCTTGTTTCAGTTTCTAACCTTAGTTCACTTTAGCGTACAGGCAGGCAGGCAGGCAGGCCTGCCTGCCTGCCTGCCTGCCTAACATTAACATTAACATTAATTAACATTAGCTTAACATTAACAACGTCAATAGTTATTGACGTTGTTATGCTGGATATTTCATCTTCGTGTGCGACAGACTGATGTAAACAATTAGTGCGTAATCGATGACTAGTAAATAATGGCGAACAGTGCAGAGAATGAACGGAGTTAATTACTTGAGAAATCGTCTGGCCGACCTCATAAGTAACGCTTGCTTGAGGGCTGTCATTGCTGAATCGATTTTTCATAACGTGGCGTTACCATTTTGCTTTCTGGCCGACTGAAGGCGCGTGAGTGTGAGTGAATTGAGAAGATATGGCGTCTGCAGGTCACTGGTGTATGCTGGTGTGCGTGGCCTGTTTAGTTCTGTTAATACAAGAGTCTGTTGCGCCGAGAGTCCATTCAAGCCGTAAAGGTTCTATCAGAAGACGGAGGCCTTTCCCAGTCCAAGTTCAGCAAGCGAAGCCGGATAGCGGCAGCGAAGGCTCATCGCAAACATCGACTACTACAAAGTACATAGAGCCAATGGCCGGTGCAAATCTACAGCTTGTCACAGCTGTTATTAAACTCGTTGAAAAGTGCAAATTTTCATTTTCTTGCAAAGTTTCAGCGCAGTGATACTTGGTAGGCTACTTAGAAGACGCATTTCGTAGTGTGGGTTACGCAAAACTATTCACGTTAACTATGTCAAAGTACTGGTAAAGTTTGAAATATTAAAGACATTACCGTCATTTTTTAAAAATCTTGCTTTACAGACATTTAGGCAGCATTGCTGAGAGCACCAGCGATACCGGCGATTGCGACATAGCGTCGTCCGTGCCTCTGTATGTCTGTCATAATTGTGCGCACTGTTAAAGCCGTTGGACGGAATAAAATGCCATTTAACAACGACAATCAGGTGGATACTTCTGTGGGGCCCCTAGAGCCACTGAAAAGGAAAATTGGGAGTGAAAATTTGAATCAGAATTTGCATTGCAAATTGTAGCACAACCGTGACCGATATAGCAAAGTTCTATTGTAGACGGCCACTCAGCGACGCCCTATCCAGCATGTAAACTCAACAATCTCTGGCTATACATGACTTCCCATTTTCCCAAAATACAATGTTGGCAGCGATGTCGATTAATGTTAAAATATTTTGACGTAGGTTTACGTCATCGTCGACACTGATGTCGAGTTCTACCGAAAGCAGCGTTGGAACTACGACGACGACGAACACGACAACTGGAACCGGAAACACATCGGCAGAGGAACCGACAGGAACAAGCACACCGACCAGCTCAGTGACCGCTACCTCGTCGACACAGAGAACCTCGGGAATCACGGGCATCGGTGAGACCGAAAGTAGTATTCCGCCCACGCAGACGCTGACACCAACAGAGTTTTCTGCTACTGGATCAACATCGTCTGGGACGAACACGGAAACACAGGGATCCGCAGCAACCGGAAGCAGTTCAACGTCGTCCGGCGGAGGAAATTTCACGAAAGAAACTGCAGCAACAACGGCCAGCAGCGGCAACTTGAGCCAGACGACTGGCGACACCGCAGAAACTGCGACTAATCGCAGTGGCACTTCGGCTGCTTCTCGACCGTCCACGGCGCCCGCTCCAAACGTCGTTCCCTACCGCGCACAGCATCTTGGCGACAGCGGGGCGGCAGGAGACCAGGCTGGTGAAATTCAGACATCATCGACGACGACGACGACAACCGCAACAATAAGTATTACTGGAACTGAGAATTCGACATTCGCAATCAATACCAGTACAACGTGGACTACATCAGCGTCAACGACTGCCTCCCAGACCATGGAGAATGTCACGGTAAATACTGGGAAAACTGGCAGCTTCACGGCAAGTATAAATCAACAGAATATCATATGCGTAGCACGCCCGTTTTTGTATGGGTCCTGCTCGTTCGTCTGTCTGTGTGCCTGTCTGTCCGTTTGTCTCTTGAGAATTACTGTAAACGTTTCGCAAGGCAGGAGTAACCGGTGTGCCGATTTTCAGCTTAAATGGTTAAGAGACAAAGATAGCGTTAAAGTTATGGTCGTGCAGCTTTGGGCGGACGGCCGCACAGTATGTCGGCACTAGACGGGCGTATTTTTCCGCTATTACGGCTATTGAAGCACACAATAAGGTATCAGATGTTAGATATAAGTCACAGCAGAGACAGAATTCGGAGGCTTAGTCTTTAGTTCATAATTAAGCAAATAAGTATAACATGAATTTACGTAGCGCGTTATGTTCAAAAACCTCTGACCGCTTTTGTTGCGTAATCGGTAATCCATAAGGTCGTACGGTAGCAAGTAAAATTTTAGTAAGCTCCCTGGTATTGGTCTGCCCTGTGGAATCGCTATGCTGACACATCACATTGTCTTAGAGTTCCGCGGGAGCCACGATGGGCATGACGACCGGGGGCAGAGCAGGACAAGAGACGACGAGCGCCCAGCGTGCCGCGGGCTCTAAGAGCAATACGGAGGCAACCACACCTTCTACGACTAGTGCTTCCGGCGTGCCCACTGTGTTTCCTCCAACTTCAACCGGCGGCAGTGACAGATGCCCTGGTAAAACCATCTGTATACCTTAACTATATTAGGCCCTATAGGCCTGATAGGCCTGACAGCTAGGTGCTCTTTGACATGGCAGTCAGGAACTACGAGCCATCCTAACGTTAAAACGTAGGCCTACAGTCCGTTTCCTGCGCTACAAAGCCCGTATAGGCGGCACTGATATCCGTTTCCTTAGCCATCAGCCGGACGCCAGCTTACACTGCGATACCACGGATACGCTTGTTTATGTAGGTCTAAATCAACCGAAGTCCAGCTTTCGCTGATAGTCATTGCGCGTATTCTCGAAAGGATGGCCAGGCTGAGTTGACCTGTTTATGAGTCTTCGTGTAGGCCTATATACTAATTCGTATAAGACGTTTTTAAAGATTTCTGACAGAATTGGTTCAAAAGTTAAAACGGTTCGCATGTGTTAAGCCGGGATGCTGATAATATGACATCTAGGCCTATAGGTTGATTATGCGAGTAAGGCTAACGGTAGGTTTGAACTCAATACGCTCTGTGGATCGTTGGTTCGAAACCTGGGTCGCTATAAAGTTAAATATTCGGGTAAGGTTTGCCGACGACGTACGTTTGGGCGTCGAAGTGTCGTCTAGTCTTTAGTCTAATTTCATAGTAACTGCGCACTGCATTTCCGTTTTCGGTTGAATGGTATATTTGTTATGTGTGCATTTTAGTCGCAAAAGTAACTTTATTTGCCACAATACTTATTTCATTAGCGGTGTTTGCATTCGTTGACAACCGATAGACTAGAGTCTCCACATATTTCCCAGGGATTATCTCACTTTATGTATCAGTCATGTGGCATTAACAGCACTGTAGAAGATAAATGTTTGGTGTGGCTGGTATGTCTGCTAGCCGAATTGTGCACCGCGCTCCGCGGATCCAAAGCTCACATTTTTAGTGCATATTTACAGCTTTGCTTTGCCAAGGGAGGTATGGTTTATATTCCGCGGGTTTGCCTTGATATTAAACGCCATACGAATTTACTTACTTACTTAATATCATTCAGCGCAGGCTATAGCGTTATAATTTGGTCTCGATGGCGTCCGTAATTCGCGGCTAAGGCACTGTTGTTTAGGTGAGTGTTTCATGCTGAGCGTACATCTGCAGTGCTGCGTAGTGGCGGATTCAGGGGGGGGCGCTTTTCCCCATTGACTGGATTCATTTTATAAGAAAGTGAAATTTTGGCACATAAGTGCATTATTTCTGCATAAAATTAATTTTTTAAACTAGAAGGCGCTCGTGAGAGTGCATATCTCCGCCAAGTGAAGTGATTTAAACATTACTACTGCAAAATGTGGAAGTTTGCATAGGAGAGCGCTACCGTTCCTGTCGGCTGTGTATGACATGTGGAGATGATGATGAGTTATCGTATATACACACACACACACACACGCACACACCTAGACACACGGAACGACGGACAGATCGACCAATCTCTTAATCTCCTCCAATGTTCAAAACGTTTACCGTGGAAGAGAATTTTCTAGGAGGGACACAGCCCGCTGCCTCCCTCTAGACCTTACCCTCTACCCTTCCACCACTTCCCCCTATTTCATAATTCTGGATGCGCTGTGCAGGGTTCGTAATGATTGATGACTACTGCTATGCGACGGTGTCGGCGACGTTCAGTTGGCTCAGTGCCGCTGACGTCTGCAAGTCTCTGCACAAGGACGCTGATCTTGTGGTCGTCTCCTCCGCTGACAAGCAGGAAGCTGTCAAAGCTCTCGTAGCTAATCTGGGTATCCGTGCTTTGTCACACTTCTGTCCGTTAGGTTTGGGTGATGTAGCCTTTCTGTATAGTCGACGCTGGTGGTGGTTAGAAGAAGAAAATAATATGGAAGAGGGGGTTATAACAGCGACACTGTCATAGCTCTAAGCATGTCGAGACTTGGGATGTGGAGACTATCGACACTGGCTGAGCAAAAGAAAAACAGACGGCCAGGATTTTGGGATTACAAAAAATGTTAAAATAGTTTTTATTCGGGGTTGAATGATCGATACAAATAACAATTTTAGTGGTTTAATGAATAAAATATTTCGCACGCGCTTTAATTGCTGAGCACTGCAATTTTGGCAGTGTTACAGTCACGAATCACGATCCCTGCGTTTTAAATAGGCTATAAACCTACCTTCTGTGGGGGCCTATAGACCTACTACATCCCATGCATAAAATAAGTTTACAGAGATATTAAAATAACGATTAATCTTTAAGTCTAATCCCGAAACGGGATCTCGTCGAGATCCCGCGATTACAATTTTTACGCGCGAGAGCTACGGTAATTCTGTCTGTCCGTCTCTCCGTCTGTCCTTCCGTCTGTCACAACCCGGTACCGTTTAGAGACTAGTTAGGATAAAGACCTCCGGTTTTCACCGTATGATAGCCTAAAGCCTCCAGTATTTTGTGACAAAATTTCATGGCACTGAGTAAAGGGGTCCCCTCGAACGAGGGGGCGACAGAGGGGCACCCCCTTAAAAACGTTATTCTAGCGCTATTGGTTCGTCTAACGTGAAAATATTGCAGATGGACACATACATGCTGCTTATCATAACAAGCACTGGCGACAAGCTACTTAGGAATGTTAACATCGATGACCTTTAATAACCTTGGACCGCCGAAAATAGGGGTTATAGTGAATTTTTGGCGATTTCGGGCTGCGACACGCATTTCAAGAGTGAATTGCGCCGAAATGGCTAGAGATTGACCAAGACAACCTGCGTATGAAATTCTCAGCATTGAATGTGGATATCAGCAGTCTACGTCCAGACCCTGTAGGTTCAAGGAAGTCTGCGCACGTGGGTGTCAAAGAGGGGTACCCGTCTAAAATGGTTATTTATTCGTTGTTGGCTTGTCTAGCGTAAAAATGATTGCAGATAGGCACAGACATGCTGCTTATCATAACAAGCACTGGCAACGAACTTCTTGAAAATATCAACATCGATGACCTTGAATTACCTTAAACCCTAAAAATAATAGTTTTTAGTGATTTTTGGCAATTTTTGGCTGCAAAAGACTGAATTGCAACGAAATGGATAGAGATAGACCAAGATTACCTGCAAACAGGACCTGCTATAAGCTCTCGCGCGTATCATGAGCATTAGCTCAAATTTCTTGTTTAATTCCGGAAATTCAATCTCGCGGGATTGCAATCACTACGATAGATGAGAGAAAAGAAAAATATTTTTGTAATAAACTTTTAGATCCATGTGCATCCCCGCCGAAAATTCTCACAATTCTATATGTACGGTATATGTCCGTTAGCTGTAGGTCCTATGCAACTCGACCTTTTGTCTCTCCGGGGTAGATAGCCTAAATCAATTACCGGAATGCCTGGCCTGAGTTGAGACGGGGCACGTTTATCACCTGTATCAGGTAGCAGGTAGGCTAACATGATAGGTGACGCTTCGTGTAGGTTAACTATAACTATCAGATCAGTTCCGTGATAAGCTATAGACACCCTCAACCTTTTCAAAACTTTTAACGCCAAATACATAGCCTATACAGCAATGACACGGTGCAGTGCGTTTTGGTGTTGTTGTTTTTCTGTTATGAAGACCAGAACGTGTGCACTGCGGCTTGGACTAGCGGCCATCGCCTCAGTACGGACAACAAATCGTCTCTGTTCGTCTGGAAGCGTGACACGACGGACACGCAGATCTGGAACTTGCCGTGGGATCTGCTGAACGAGATCACCGACTCGTCCAAGGGAGGTTGTCTTCAGATCCAGATACACGACGGCACGTGTGGCTGGCGCGTCGAGGACTGTGCCGCCAAAGCGTGCGTCATCTGCGAGCTTCGTCCTCAAGCCGAAGTTGAAACCGAAACTGCTGAATAAACGGAAAGTTGTACGCTACGTAACATTTGGCACATCGCAATCGGTCAAAGTTGATAATATTTAACACGCGCGATGTAGCATTGGTGTGTTCATCTAGTTGTTCTATTTTGACTATTTTCCATCGCTTGATGATGTGTGTGATACTACTGTGCCTGCGACCAAACAAACCTCCGACGGCCACGAACACGATCACGATGACGGGATCTAACTCTAAAACCCTTTTCTGGAGTCCTGAAGAACGAGTTTCTCGCGCCGAGTTGTTCTATAGTTGTTCTAGAAAAAAATGACAAATCACGAATAAACATACATGATAAACGCAAGAAGTAGACCCATTTTACGCGCGACAGCAGAATGCTTCGCGCGTCTTATCTATGGCCTAGGCGTCCTTGTGTGTGTGTGCTTGTGTGCGTGTGTTTGTCTGTCTGTCTGTCACACTCTGCGATTGTATAAAAACGATGCAAGCTAGGTTTTAGAATTCGTAAAGTTTTCTCCAGTCAACTCGATCGAGGGTTCTAAATAAGAAAGGGGGTACAAAAAGTGGCGATTTTGACCTAATAAGTCGCCGTCTCAGAAACTGTGCGAGATAGGGCCAAGGTTACTATTGATTACAAGAGGAACCCCCTACGCTTTTTCGATTAACATCAAAATCAATAACCTTAAACGACCTTGAACCTCCAGAATAAGGGTTTTCGATGATTTTTTTCGATATTTCGGGCTGCGACACACATTTCGAGAGTAAATTGCACTAAAATGGCTTAAGATAACCGAGATAATCTGCATATGAAATCTTCAGCATTAAACGTAGATTTTAGCAGACTAAGTCCCAACCCCCTATTTAAGGAGGCCTCCGCACGCTGGCGTCAAAGAAGGGTACCCTTAAAATGATTATTTTACCGCTCGCAGATAGAGTAGACATAGACTTGCTGCTTACCGTAACAATAACTGCGTTTAAAAGGTATCAACATTAATGACCTTGAACGACCCTGAGCCCCAAAATAGAAGGTTTTAGTAATTTTTTGGCAATTTTCGGCTGCAGCGCATACGTAAAGAATGACCTGCGACGAAAGGGGTGGAGATAGACGAGGACAACCTGCGAACAGAAATTGCCATAAGCTGTCGCGCGTCTCATGAGCTTTGCTCAAATTACTTGTCACAACTAGAACTATATCATCTAACGATTTTAGCAGGCTGCACGAATGTGACAGACGACAGACGACAACCAGACCACACGTAGCCGCTTGATTGGATTCCGCCTAAAAGTTAACTAGACTGTCAAACATCGCTCAACGCTTAGTGCTGTCCACGGGTAGCCGCAGTAGGTCTATCATGCATACAAACCCACAAAACCCATGTCACCTTGACATTTGAAATTCAACAGAGTTCTAGAGATTGTCGCGGTACATTTTTATATTCGTTGAAAATTTCATCAAGCTAAATAAATGCAGCGGTTCATAAGTCCGTGTTGAACTTGGCAGAGAAACAAAGAAACTAAAAAAAACTTAGCGTCGATGCTGAAAGCAAAACTGTCGCCGCTACCGCGGACCGTAGCGTAGGCTAATAATGGCGCCATCAAAAAATACTGCAAAGGCGCCCGGTGACGCTAGGCCTATAGAATATAGACAGATTAGGTGAGTTTTAAATGTCGTTTGAAGGCCTGAGAACGTCTAAGAAGACCGAGACTTTAAATAGCACGACTCATTATCCAGTCACACAACCCACGGGATGATCGAGCTGATATTTGTGTCTTAAGGCGCGTACACAGCTACGTAACTGAACTGAACTGACACGGTTTAGTTTATGACGAACTAACAAATGGGCAAGGAGTAATGCGTTACAGTATGCACCGTCTACCGGCGTCGTTGACTACGTGACTAAGGGCACGTACGCGTCAACCAATGACCAATAGGCTCGCCTTGCTTGCTTAGGCCTATTGGTCAGTTCGTCATAACCTAAACCCTGTCCGTGCAGCTAGTTCGGGTATTGCTTCCGACGTTTCTGCCACCAGTGGACAGGGCTACAGGGTGTTATAAATCGAAATGCCTGAAATTCAATTCTAGACCGATGACGCGTGAGTGACACACAAATAACATTAGAACTATTTTGGCCAACCGTTCGGTCGAGCCTTCCGTACGTTAAGTCGTCATCTGTCTGTCAACGTCTGTCGGTCGTCTAACACACGTATTGTGACTAAACCGTACGTCTTATAAAGTCGACGATGATAGGCCTACCGTTAAATAGAACGATGACAATTCCTATGGACTGTCAATAGTAAATGTCTTTATCTGCAGCGATTCTAAGCATTCTAAAATTAAAATTAGCACAAGTTTTTTGGTCTATTGTACACACCCTCTGAAACACTTTTACTTCTCATTCTATTAGCACACCGAGCCAGGCCCGTCGAGAGGCACTAGCGGGGCCCGGGAGAACATTCTCGCGGGGCCCCTAAACATTTTCACAGCGCGTTCAAGGAGTGGAGTTTAACGCGCTACATAAATTATTTACTTACTTACTTACATCTATAATTCCACTTTAATATGATACGATAAGTTATTTAATGCATGCACCTGATGTATGACTAACACTGGTAACAGATAAAAACATTTGAATAGAGAATAGAGATAGACACTAGACAGTGTTACGGTAAATTAATTGTGCTTCTTTATGGTTTTTCGTGGAAGTATAAGTGATCGGTGATGGTTTTCATGTACCGTCGGTAAAGAGAGATGATGATGATGATGATGATGATGATGCTCTGCGTGATATCCTTCACAGGAGTTTGCAGAGGATACGGACAGAAACAGAAACAGAAATGATGGTAAATGAAGATTTATTTTTTATTATCCGCGCATCACTTTCTACTAAACGCCTGACAGAGGTATGATCCATTAGCGATGTAAATATAAACAAACTCTGCGATAATACTGTGGATAATACACAAGAAATGGCAACTTTGATTGCAAAGCTAGCAAGGAGTTCATCGTTTTTGCGAAACTTTGCTGTTTCACGGTAATTTTTTAATGATAGCATAATTGTATTAAGTCTGTTGCGACAGTCCAACAGTTAAAAATGTATTCTGTGCGGATAAATCTCAGACTAAGTATTTTTACGATTGATTCAAATGAGGAAGGTGTACTTTGCGGAATGCGGAATTTTTGTAAGGTGTATTTTGCGGAATTTTCGTTGCGGAACGTTCCGCAAATTACACCTTAGAGTTTTTTCGCATTCTGCAATTCCGCATTCCGCAAAATTCAAATAAAGTCAAATCATCAACTGAGCGGAGGTTTAGGCTCACATTTAAGTCTCGAATCGACTCAGTAATCACATA
>Ga0209454_1004476_pt1 | contig 10449 bp, 8 predicted proteins | sample WorMetHERISLAND1_2_FD_187400 | JGI IMG/M metagenome (GOLD analysis project Ga0209454, IMG submission 187400) | Marine gutless worms symbiont microbial communities from Max Planck institute for Marine Microbiology, Germany - Olavius geniculatus... | ecosystem: Host-associated > Annelida >...
AGTCAGAATGGCGAACATTATGCGCAATATGTTGCGACTGTCGCAACACCTGTAAAGAAAAAAAGAAAAAAAGTTGTCATACCTATATGTGTATTTCAACATCGTGAGCAGTCTCGCGCAGAAAGTGGCCAATCTCAGTGTGCACATAGTTTTCAATGAGGTTTCCGATTCATGTATTTAGAGCTTCGTAACGTTTGCGTTTCCGTGGCCGAGAGCTGCAGGCAGTTGCCTGTACGAGTACTAATCGTTGAGTTGTGTAGGCAAATCCATCAAGCAGTAAAGTTCGTCCGCCTTTTTGATTCGTAACTACTTCCATGCGATGTTACGAAATTTTAAGCAATGAAATTAAAACGCAAGTACAATAGACTAAAAACATCGGACTGGTAGCACGCATGACAGTTGTTTCTCACACCTATTGGGCCCGGTGTTCTGAACCGCGTGTGTGAGACACTTTCAACATTCTGACTTTCGCCATTTCCATTGTCGACATTTTGACTTTTCGACATTATGACTTCGACATTGTGACTGTCGACATTTTTACTGTCGACATTGTGACCTGCCACCGAAAAACTGTACCTTACGGTTGATGACGTCAACTTTGGAGACACGCAGTCAGGAAAACGACTTGTTAGGCTTTGCGCTGCTTCGTGATCGCTAATCATATTTAAATCCCACTTTAACTTGCTACCTGTGCTCCCGTGTTGTGAACGCATTGAAGCATGTTTAACTTTTAGTCGTGCGTTAGCACACGCCGAAGTTTTCTATTGTTGTGGTCCATTCAGCTCGGCGGGCGCTGTCTGCGAATGATCACGTAGTGCATGTCGTTCTGTAATAGGCTAAACAGTGCATTAGTACGCAAAGGGCATTTTTCAGGGATCTACTTTTCTGACGCGTTATGTGTTTGCCGGTGACACAGTCTTGCTTGAAATTTGAGCAAACGTAGTCGCATTCTGATGCAGAACATTTTTACAGTAAAAATGTTATAATAATGATGACCATAATTGGTTTAATGTGCTGTACCACTGTCGAAACACTTTTGCAGGTCCTGAAAATGACGAATCACGAAAAAACAACGCGGGGACTAATCATCCGGCGGCCGAACAAATAGCCGGCCCGGGTAGGACCGGATATTTATCTGATCACCGCATGAATAACGCCTAGGCTATTGACACGGCTGCCGGATAAATATCCTGTGCCAAAAGCAGTGGCTGGAAATTGCAAGACCATGAAAATGCGGAGCTGGATTTGCATCACCTAAAATGACAAACCCCAACTGTTGAAAAAAAACTGACGAGTTCAGTTTCGCATGGCAGACGTTGAGTCTAGTTCAGTCGCTCACGTCAACGCCACAAAATGGTTTTGTGCTGCACAAAATGAAGAACATCTTTAGTCGCGAAAAGAGACAGAAGTATAGTAACATATAAAGAAACTTACGTAAAAAATAAAACTAACTGTGATTTCATAATGCCTAAATATAGAATCAGACGCAGAAACCACACTACTGTGAAAATGTATTAGTGATAGCAGTTGACATAAAAACAAGTAATTTGAGAAAAGCTCACAAGACGCGCGACAGCCTAGCAGTTTCTGTTTGCATGTTGTCTTGGTCTATCTCCATCCATTTCGTCGCAATTTACTTTTGAAATCTGCGTTGCAGCTACAAATTGCCAAAAATACTAAAATCTTCTATTTTAAGGGTTTAAGGTTATTCAAAGTCATCGATGTTGACACTGCTAAAAAGCTTGTCATTATGGCTTGTTATGATAAGCAGCATGTCTGTGCCTATCTGCAATTGTTTACACGCTACACGAGCCATTAGCTTCAAAATAACCACTTTGTAGGGAGTAGCCGTCTTTGACGCCCGCCTGCGCAGGCCTCCTTGAACTTAGGGAGTCGAAACGTAAACTGCTAAAATCTACATTTAATGCTAAAAATTTCATATGCAGGTTGTCTTGGTCTATCGCCAACCATTTTGTTGCAATTCAGTCTTAAAATGTGCGCTGCAGCCAAAAGTTGTGAACAAATTTACCAAAACCCCTCTTTTGAGGGTTCAAGGTCGTTCAAGGTCATCGATGTTGACAAATCTAAAAAGCCCGTCACCAGTACTTGTTATGGTACGCAGCAAGTCTATACCTATCTGCAACCGTTTTTACACTATAAGAGCCAATAGCTGCAAAATAACGTCTTTTAAAAGCTTTTAAAGGGGGGTATCCCTCTTTGACGCCCTCGTTCGAGGGAAACCCCTTCACCCATGGGCACGAACTTTTGTCGCAAAAAAACTAAAGTCCTTGGGGCAGTTCACAGTTAAGATTTCGTAATCCTAGCTTGCACCGTTTTGATAGAGATCAAGGGCGTGACGGACAGACGGACCGACGGACACCTCGACGATGGCTAAGACGCGCGAAGCATTACATGCTGTCGCGCGTAATATAAACTGTGCTACAGCAACTGTCATCTGTAATTTTAACAAAAGTTAACATTTACATATCTGCTTGAAAACGATTTGGTCTTGCATTTCTAGCTCTTGCCATTTGGTCCGTCATTTTCTTCGTTCTGCATTTGACAGATCCTGCATTTTCAGTCGCCTTCAGATTTTTGTCGCTCTGTATAGGCTTCAGTGTCGGGGCTCATAGTTTTCACATGATAACGACGACGATGACGATAATGAATCAATCAAGGTAATGTTGACCCGTTTTTACAGTTGCAAACAGTCCAGGGCCGCCTAACCTATACAACTGGGGCATTAAATTTCGCGCCACTTTCAAAAGTTGGTCGAAAAAAACATCGATTTTCACATTTGCACATTTGCACCGAAATTTGAAAAAAATTCTGGGGGTGTCAGCTCTGAACCCCATAACTGGGGGAAGTTCCCCCTGAAGCTTCTCGTCAACCTTCACACATTTCCAGAGCTTCCGCGGTCGTTAACACGGCCACGATCGTGCTAATGATACCTCTGGCAAGCAGTTCCGTTTTCAGTTTACGCCGGACTGACGACGGAAGGTGTCAGCGGTGGAATAGACACATCAACATGGCCGAGCCGACGAGTACTGCGCGGCACGTTAGCTGCACGTTAGCCGATCATCGGTCATCGTGGCCGTTTCGTCGCCTTCATTAACCCATTATGTACCTACCTTACCTAGTCAAGCAGCGTCCAACGCCTCTGTCCAGTTCATGACGTCAGGTGTCGTCCAGAGCCAGTGAGTCAGCGGCTCCGACATTGCGTGCGCTATATTCAACACTGGTTACGAGGAGCGGCGATGTTTGCAGTGAGGTCCTATCCCTAATCGATTATGGTGTCCGGGGAACTTACTATACGTTCCTCAGCTTAGTTTGAAGCGAAGAATAGAATCCCTGTCGCAAATTGTTACGCATTCCTGACCTTAAAGAGCGACTTCTTTGACGCAAAAAAAACAGAACATCTTTCAGTAATTTCAAATCACCATTTCTCGATCCACTTTGGGCGACCAAGTCGTCGGTATCCTTCGCGCAGAACTTTGAGGCGAACATGCCGCCGTGTCCTAATGGATCAACGTATATACTAGGAGGGGACGGGCGGACGGACAATACGTTCGGTCGCCGGAACGGAAGCAGACAAGCAAAAACAATAAAGCTGGAGCGGCGATACGAGAGCGCGGTGACGGACCGCTGGACACTCAGACTATACATACGACCATGCAGCAACTCCATGCTATGGGTGTGCCCGGCGCGACTGTCTGGCCCACCGCTGGGAGCCGTTAGCTGAAGACAATTGAGCGCTGGTTGTCTCAATACATTGCCATTCTCTCGACGCTTGACGACGTCCTGCATCGGTTCACGTGGACAACGCACCAAATGCTACGTACGGATCTTTATCACCGTGATTCGCCATTAGCCTGCCTTCTTTTTAGTCATATTAGTGCAATCTGAAGTTTTATTTGTTCCAAGAACTGCCTGTTGACTATCGGCGATCTAATACAGTATATTATGATTACCTTTATTAAATATTTTACAAAAATATAACGGAACAATAAATTTCAATTAATGTACGGTCGTACATTTATGCTGTATTTGAGAGTTACCATCACCAATAACTTTGTAACGGCACGACATACGTCGGCAAAATTTTGCACGCAGACCCGTGTCGTACGTGGCCTCGACATGGGCTAGGTGAGATGTCGTTAAAGTGTTGTACCTGTCAGAAAATTTCACTTTTTTCTAAAATTTTGCAGCCACATATCTTAAGCCGCAGCAGTGCTGTGACGTCATATAGACGTCGTCACCATGGTCACGCATCATCATCAGATGAATAACACAAAAACTAATAGGCTAAACGCTAATTTAAAGTAAAGTGCTTATACTATTTAACTTAAAATTGTATCATCAGCTACACTTATACAGTATACAAGAATCTAAACTTTCTGCCACTGTCTTTTTGTCTAAGTGGTCAGACGTGGATAAATCTTTTTCTGGCCATTCGTCTCCTGATCGGTAATTTTTGTTATTAACATAGGCCTTATTCTCATGTTTTGGTGTTCACCAAGTCAAGCCAAGGTAATCCTAAATTATCATTCTACAGCAGAATTTGACGGGCAGTGTGAAAGCCATAAACATTCTGTCTGTGCACTGTATGGTAGAAGCTGGTGAGCCTATATGGAGCAGGCTGTGAGGCGAGGCGAGGCTGTAACCCGTCGTCGTCGTCATTTCCGGTTGCTATGACGTTCGTAATAAAGAATGGAGGCGGCTGGGCGGTCGGCGTAGAGAAAAGCGGCTGAAAATTGCGTCGTTGTGGTGCGCCGCGCGGCGGCCGTTTTTGGCGTCGTACATCACAATACTGGAGTGATCAGGCAGAACTGTGTCGGACGACGACGGCGTCGTCGTCGCGCGTGAGGTTTGGCGACAGCAGCCTCAGCAGCAAGCGTCTTCGGTCAATCCCGACTCATCCTAATCCCGCATCACATACATAGCAACCTGCTGTAAGCACTGCGGCATATGTCGGTCGCATCGGTAAGACGCAGGAGAGCCATTTTGAGCCGCCGCCGCTCCGCGAACGTCGTGGTCGTCCATCTTGTGGGCCAGCCGGTGGCTACCATCAGCAGCCAGCTCCCGCCCGTTGTCAACGTTGTTCGTTCAACCTATGTGTTCTGTCACCGACAGTCGGTTGAGATCTCGCCGTTGTGTTTGATTTAGATCTCTTTCATTGTTTAACTTGCCCAGAAACGCCGTGATACGCGAAATACATTACAGTGGCCTGCAATTAGACAAGAGAGTTGTGTACTGTACTTATTAATGAACTGTAACGGTTGTGCATTTAATTTAATTCGGACTCGATCTTTTGGCACTGTTTGCATCTATCGGCGTTTATTTCTCAGCACGCAAACAGTTGCAATGGGTCTATGTATACAGTACAAAACTATTACAGATATTCGTCGCAAAAAAACTAAAAATCGCATTATGTCGCATGTCACGTGTTTTAGCGAAAATTATACGGTATTAGTTCAAAAAACAAAACAAAACAAAGCTGCGGCAAATGCGTGTTGAAGCACGGGTGGAAAAAAGTACAGTGTGCAACAAGACATCCCACTAATCAAATATCATTAATTTTAGCACAGTTAAATATTTTTCACAAAATTTTTAGCCGACCGTATTTTAGTAAAAGTCGACTTATTGGCATGAGTTGTCGTTACGGATGTACTGTGGCTAAACGGTTTAAAACCTATGTTGCTATTGATCACTAATAAGAAGTCGCATACTGGCTTTCAGATGAGATATAAATCATTGACTTTAGATGACCTTAAAGGGTAATAATGCACTATGGTAAACTAATCATGCGGTATTGTGGATGAACGGTACTGTAACAGGGACTGTATAAACTGTAGCGTGTCTTTCCGAGCAAAATGTTTTTATTGTGATAAATATTTGCAAAACTTAGCGTCCGATATTTTCTTTGTTCATTTACTCTGTAGCTGTTTATATCACCTGGCGATATAATCACGTGCATGGAACAGTAGCTATTTTTATTACTTGGCAAAATGCCCACGTGCAATGTCTGTTATACTAGCGTTCATTGTAGTTTTCGAAACAGCGTTTCGTTAACATAGCGTTCATGGAACTGTCTGATTTCTGACAAATTGTTTTTTCTCCGTGACTGGAAATCGGAGGCTGGGCTTCGGACGTAGGCGGTACGGTCGGCTTTTTTAGCGATAGCTGGGCTTTTTGATAGAGATTATTTTGGACACAATTTATTGTTGTTACAGCAATTTTTATTACGTTGATTTTTTTTAGAACTAGCATAGTTCTAAAGTTTGAATATAAAAAGACTTCTTTGAACTGCACAAATAAGCTAGACTGCAACCACATTTCAGGCGTATTTTAAACGTTTGACGCACACGTTTGAAATGCAGAAAATCAGTTATTTGCGGAGATATTAATTACTATACGTTTACTGTAGACCGTCTGCGTAAGTCTAAACAGTTCGCCTTTTGCGTTGACGCTTGCGAAAGCTAAAGTCTGATTTTCTGATCGCTTCTGTGCGGCAGCGTGCCACATGTCACAGCGTCAATAATTTGTCCACGAAGCAGACGATTATCTATACAATATAATGGCGAATACCATGACGCCACTATTAAATTCAAACTCTGCTGTTTTGCAGTTTTAATTTAGACAGATGACTGATTTATTTATATTGAAGTAACAGATGTGCGCTAACTTGAAAATAATGCACTGAAACAAAAACGTCACACCATTTACGCAAACCTTTGTAATATGGCACAAAACTTGCTTTGTTTGTAGCCAATTTTTTCCTTAATAAATGCTGAAGATTTCGTCTAAAATTGTTGCGTTTTTTGTCAAAAAATTATGAAGTTTTCGTAGTGCGGTATTTTTTATTACGTAGATTGTGTACCGGGCGTGCGCGCGCACGCAAACACACGCTTCATCAGCTGACGGCGCCACGACCACGACCACGACCACTGACCACCCACACGCAGGACACGGCATATCTGTCAGTCCATCAGTTGATGGCGTCGCCACATCCATGCCGGTGGCCCGACACCGCAGCAGCAGCAGCTGGTGCTGCTGATAGCGCCGATGATGGTGACAATTCGCGTCGAATCGCTTCCGTTTAGGCGCCGACGTCACGCCAAATAGCTGCTCTCACGCGGTAGGTTTTACGTACTTACACTGTTGCGATGTTTGAGCCTGCTGTCTTTAAAAATGAGCAGATTTGTTGACGCGTGATAAAGCTGAAAATAAAATGTAATATATCCGTTTACTAGTAAGAGCGTTTACTGTTTATGATAGACTACTGTGGTGGTGTTCGATCATGATTTAATCATTATCTCCGCCAATGGAACGAAGTGAATTGGAGGAGATTATGAGATTGCTTTTGTCTGTGTGTGTGTCTCTGTGTACACTTCGCTTGTCGGAGATATCCACTCTTACGAGCGCCTTTTAGTTATGAACTTAATTCCATTATGAAATTGGCAGCAGTGGTAAAACAGAACAGTAAAAATATTTGTCGTCGATTGTTTAATTGTACTTTTTATTAAGTATTGTCGCAGTGTTAATTTATTTTATTATGAAAACCTACTAACAATAGGCCTATTACTAACAAAAACAACAGTTTAATTTCGCTACGTCATTTAGCTTTTTAGATGTTACAGAACTAATAGGGTACAGTTTATTTAATATCTTTAATGGGTTTAGTGACACTTCATCGCGCGACACTGAGAGCGTTAGAGGTTAATTTAACGCTATATATGAATTTACATTTTACTCACTTATTTACTGTTACTTCACTTACTTAATCGCGCAACAGCTAGCCGGAGCGACAGTTAATCGGGCGCCATTTCATAGGGCGACATTTCATCAAACGAACAGTCGTTCATGCATCGTGCTTAACCATAATTAACCATATCCCTGTTTGAAATTCCGTTCCTTGCAAATTTCGCATTTTGCCAAAAGTAACTGTTTTTCTTCCACTTTTCTTTTTTTGCAAATTCAAGTCCTTGCAAAAGTTTAAACATCCACAGATGTCGTATTCAGTACGGTATTTGTTTGCATTGTTTACCGTCATACACATTGAAGCGATCGATTTTCTGTAATATGAAATGCATAAATGAGTTAATAAGTAATTATTAAACACGTTAAACTGTAACCGGACTTTGTGCATTACTTTGAAGAAGTACACAGTTTGGTCTAACAATAGAGTTTTTTACTGGTTGCGTGTCTAATTGAATCTTCCAGCCCGTGGTGGTTTCTCATTCCGAGACGCACGCAAACCTCGGATTGAAATTCAATTATGCTGGTAAATGACGACTTTTCCGGGATCAGATGTCGCCGTCTGCAGGGCCCAGTCTGCGACTAAGTAGTGATCTCCATAAACCGTCCATTTCGTCGAACAATCATCTTCTGACGTTTGTTTCGTTTATTGAGGCCGATGCTTCGCCACTGCTGCAGCCCAACGCTGTCATGAACCCCAACGAAACAATGCCGTTACTAACGCGTCGCGATAATGGTTCGCTATAGGCTTATTTGTATATTCTATTACTTTTCTTTTTTTGCTCAAAGCCTGTTTAAGTCTAGGTTTCCGATCAGGTTTTTTGAGCGTGTGAGGTTTTTTGAGCTAATGGAATTTGGGCTCGGAGCAGTAACGCCTGCTTCACGGCCTTGGAATGACCCCAAACAAGTGTTTCACCCGCACGTGCTTCCATCGCCAAGGAGGGTTCAACGTTGTCGAGTTCGACTCGATGATGTTACTCCATGGGCTAGTCATGGTCGAGTTGGGAAGCTTGATGATGGCTAGCCTATCAAGTAACGGTACTCGAAGCAGAAAAAAATTATCGAATAGGGGTTGTCAACAAATTTAAAAAAAAAATAAAATTGCTGAGAAAAAATTCACACTCTAGTTTTTGTCATATAGCCCTAGCTTCTCAGCTACATTGTCCACAACGACCGAGTTTAATTCCTTATTCTCTCTTAGAGTAAATGTTTCATGAACATTCCGTTCGAAGTGAGGAAACTGATGATGCTGGCTAACGTACCGCAAATAGTCTAAGCCATTTTGTTCTTGGTGGTAAACGATCCTTCGCGGCGCATTGTGCCACGCAGTTACGACTTTTTGTCCCGCATCCTTTAAATAATAAATAAACTTGTAAAATGTTAAAAAGGTGAGGCGGGTTTACGGTCTGATCGTCTGAGGGAAGGACACAAGTCATTATTGTCTGGGGATATACTTAAGTATTTGCCGTTGCTCTTGTTCCCTGCGTTAGGAGAATGGCTTAAATTTGCAAACTGCATTTCGTGATGACGACGACGTATAAAGGCTTTTGATCACTTATCAAGTTCCGGCCACGCGACGCCAGGTCATCTGCGTGTGATAAAAGATCTATGAATATTTTAGCATGCAGTTTATACGGGCGGCAAAGTTGCGCTGGGCTGGGCTGCTCTCTGGGTGACTTCTGGTTTTCTCTCGACGGACGTGACGCCTCTCTCACCATGTCGTCCACGTAATCAGATTTGATTTCTTTGCGCACGTAAATCATTATCATCGTACACAGCGTTGCGTTGCCGGTGACGACGTCATCAGACGCCGTTTCACACGATGATCTGCTTTTATACAACGCAGACGTCCGTCTCGTTGCCGAACGCAAGCTATAATCCTGTTGGATTTTCGGATTTGCGTTCATCTTTTATCGCTATACGCACATTAATCCGAGTTCGAATGAGATATAGGTCGACCGCGTAACTTGAGATTTTCGTGCGCGGATCTCGTAAATCGCAGTCGTCTGTGACAAATCGCCGATCATCAATGACACATTCGTCGTGCTAATCCTATTTTCAAAAATAGCTCAATCTGTCATCTTAAATTTGCGATGATGTTTTAGTTTAACTTTACAAATTATTGGTGATTTGTTACTTTATCATTTCACTTAAACGCCGTATCAAATTCTTCTGTATGCATTTGCCTTTTCCTTGCTGTAACATTGCTTAACTGTAACATTGAGGACTCATAACGTACTACAACAGAGTTTTTCAATCTTTTTGCTGGGGCGGGGTTCTATCAGGCCTGCTCGATGTTTGCTTGATGTCTGCTCGATGTTTGCTCGATCGTTTAAACGTGGTATAACCCAGAAAATTCATCACGTAAACGCCTTCAGACATATACGCGTTTTTTTTATTAATTTACAGCTTTTCCAACGTTTGTGGTAAATTGTTCGCCTGCAGGGTACGTATAAAACCGCTTGCAAAGCGAAGGTAGCGCAGTTTCGTCGAAAAATAAACTTATTATCTATCAACAGCTTGTTCTCTCGGCTGTCGGAGCTTCGCTGCCCATCACAGGCTGAACGGTAGTTCAAGCCCTGTGTTAACGGGGACTTCTCTTTCTTATGGGAAAGCCAAAAATTCGACCCCCACAGAATCAAAACCCCTGACCCGATTAAGATAAAATTTGGCACGGTTGATTACGTCGGC
>Ga0209454_1004477_pt1 | contig 10448 bp, 4 predicted proteins | sample WorMetHERISLAND1_2_FD_187400 | JGI IMG/M metagenome (GOLD analysis project Ga0209454, IMG submission 187400) | Marine gutless worms symbiont microbial communities from Max Planck institute for Marine Microbiology, Germany - Olavius geniculatus... | ecosystem: Host-associated > Annelida >...
GTAATAGGGTGTTTACACGATCCAGCAAACGTCCAACAAACTTCCAGCAAATGTATTCAAAATACACGTGCTAATGCTGGACGTTTGCTGGATCGTGTAAACACCCCATAACTGGCACGTTGTAGCGCGCTATGTGTCGACAGCGACTCGAGTCGTGGGCGCAAGCGTCATTTTTGATGGTGGTGAGAGTGTGAGAAACGACAAGTCTTTAGATGTCGTCGTAAAGTGTCCGTAGACGATGAAGTTCGTACGTTAAGTGGCTGTCAGTGGCAGACTGTGACAAAAGTAAGGAGCGTTGAGCTAAAAGTGCACCTGGCTAGCAACGCATTTTCAGCTAGTTGAGACGGAAGTTTGCCGTTTAACGATCGGAAACAAAGTCCGGTACTTGCTATTGCGCTGTTGGGATGAGATACTCGTGGTCAGAAGCGCTTTACAATCTCAAAACTTGCAGCTGCAGTAGGCGTAAAAATAAGTGAACAAAATTGAAGACTGGTACTATCAGACCTAATACGCTGTGTTTGTTGCGTATTGCGTGTGCTGTAGGATGTCCTCGCTGGACGCGCTACGCGGACCAGAACGCACTGTCAGCCGTGAGATTTCGCCAGTACAGCACTTCGAGCGCCTGTCTGGATTTCTGCTCACGACTTGTCCAGTGCGTCGCCGTCGACTACGACGCCAACGCTGACGCCTGCTGGCTGCACTTCGACCCCTACAATCTTCGCCAGGACAACCTCTTTTTCCTGGAGAACGTGACACAACTTGTGCTGGAACGTAGCTGCGTTGTTACGGCGACAACCGCTAGCACCACATCTATCACCACTACATCCACGACTTCCACTACCACCTCTACCACCAGCACCACCACCACTACCAGTACTACTAGTACTAGTACTAGCACCAGTACTAGTACTAGTGCTAGTACAACCACTAGTACTACTAGCACGACGGGTACGTCGCATTCTGGACTGTGTTTTTATCTTGCCCTAAAACTTACTTTATAATAAACATTTTAAAAACTGTACTTAATGAGTTTTTTTTGCGTTTTAAAATCTATCTATTTTAAGTTTTATTTAAAATTTAAAAATTTAAAATTTTTACATTTTATTTTAATATTTTAATATTAACTGCATATTATGGCGTCTCTGTGCTGCAGATGAGAAGCCTTTATATGATGATATGACTGGCGCTATATAAATATGTTTATCACTATCATTTTCATAATATGTTATGAAATGATATACACAGTGTCTCAAAAAAATTGTGCTAGTGTTTATTTTTTAAATAACTCCATGAAACATTGACCGATTTTAATAATTTTTGGCAAGCAACATGGGAAAAACTTAACAAAAATGCCTGTAGCTTGACTCACTCCACTTACTGTTGTTACACTGCTTTGTGGAATTCAGAAGTTGTAGTTTGGCCGTTTACAACAATGAATAATCATATTTGGTAGCGATATGTTCGACATGTACGTTGTTATATACCAATCATCGAAAAGTCAGTGTTTATAATTCAGGTTCTACGAGCTCCACAACAACGACCACGTCAACATCCGCAACCACCGCATCCACCACAACCATTCGGGCAGGTGAGCAATAACGACTAGTCTTACTATAGGGCCGACCGGTACGGGCTCTCAGCTCGAAAAAGCGCAGGAAATCCAAAATTGGCGCAAACTTCTCACACGGCACGGTTAGTCGGTGTGCCAGTAATTATTTCAAAAGGTGAAAAGTCAGGTCATGGCGGCCGCACATTATGTCGGCGCTGGGCCGACATTTTTTTAGTTTTAAATACGACATTAAAGGTGCGTACAGAGCGAACGAAATAATCTGATTTGAACTGAACTGAACTCAGCTGCCAGTTCGATCGCTCGGTGCAGTTCGTGCAACGCAATTAAACTGAGTTCAGTTCAGTTCACTGCTGCCGCTTTGTACACTATATAGTACGCCTACACGTTCTAACGGGATACGACTCAGGATTTTATTTATTTATTTAGTTAATAAACCAAACTTTGAGTGTCGATTTCATGACGGAATCTGTCGACCGTAAGTTTCTACGATTGCAGAGTGTTTCTGGCGGCGGACGCCGACGTCGAACGCGGATGGAGGTCGGCTGATTGGAGCGATGTCAGAGGCAGCGTGTAGACAGGTGTGTGATGCATCATACCCGCGCTGTATGGCTGTCGACTACCGGCACCGCGACTCGTTCTGCTACACGCACCGGACCAGGAGAGGCAGACAGTGGAACTCATGCTGCACACGATACGAACTTTACTGCAGCAGTTAGTCTCGCTCGCGCTGTTATATAGTCCCAACTCCCAACTTCACTATACATTGATTTGTTGTGGATTTATCGTATACATGTTGCTGCACGGCATGTTGTACAAAGAGGAATAAAAACAGTATCGGTAATTCGTCGTAGTTGTAGAAGTTGATAGTTTTAGGTTGCATAGTAGTAGTAGTATTACAAGGACGGCTAGTTTTATAAGGGCCAATCTGGAATTCAAGTTATATTCAACACAGTGTCTTGATAATTCAGCTTCGTGATGATTTTCGCCAGTTGTTGGGCAGTGACTCATAATATCGCCCTTAGATAATAGTTTGGCAGACTCCGAAGTGCGTGTTCTGTAATTAACCTGCGTGGTGGTGGTGCAGCGAGGTTGGTGCTGTGCGTCGACAAGTTGGTGACGTACGTGGCTACTGTTCCGTGGTCGGCGTTGGACCACCTCGCCGTTGCGGTGGACGTGTCCAGCGTGGAGCGATGTCAGTCGTCGTGCCTTGGTCGTACCGCTGCCCAATGCGCTGCCGCAGTCTGGCACTTCGGCGCCATGGAGCCCGCTCATCGGCGATGTATGTTCTACCCGCAGCCTGTCGCTTTCGTCCACATTGGGCGCGACGTCTCGTCAATGATGTCTGTCCGTCAGACCTGCATTGCCGTCGCCGTTCCTACTACCATCCGTCAGTCAACTTGAACACATTTCTTTTTAACGCTTTACATTTTAGTTACTTTGTTTTTTGTTGTTGATGCTAGGCGTTTTTGTTGTGCCTTTGGAGCACTTACGTTGCCCTGATCTCGATTTTTTGATTGATTGATTTGATAGTACTTTGGTGTCATAAAGTTAAAAAAAGAATGAGTATAAGGGCTTAGCTTTCTATGGGAAATCCTTCGCAGAGCTACGGAGCGTTACATGCCATATGCGATCACACACTGGTCATTGTTACCTGCTACCAAACAAGCAGGCCGGTAGTCGATTTGCCTCTCTTGGAGGGATAGAAGGCTGAGTTGAGCTTTTTCAACCCGGTGAATAGGCAGTGAATAGGCCTTTTTTCGAAGAGCAGAATTGCTTTTTTCACTATACAGCCATTTCAAAAACGACGCTGAAATTAAGAGCTAAACATTTTCGATAGCCAGTTTTTTTTGTAATAATCTGTTTCAATATTTACTTATTTGTTTATTCTTTCAACGCTCGTTACTACAGCCATTTTTAATGTTGCCGCATTGATACGAAGCAGATTGCCTGACGACATTAAACTGATGCACAAAAACTTACTTGCGGGCAGAGATGTTGCAAGTTCTAAAGCCAAAGGTACACGTACGGGTATACAAGTACTTGATTTTCAAATACAAGTACAAGTACTACGGCTTGCGGGTAACAGTTTCAAGGGTATCGTGTGTATCTGATTGTAGAATCGACCACAGTCGCAACTGCTCCGCCAGGTAAATAAAGCTACCGTAGCTGTTTTTCACTAATTGCTTGCACCGTCGCTTAGCCTATTCTATATAATGATTAGTGACAGTGCCACGGTCTTGAGCCGGTGCAGTGAGGAATAGTGGTGTGAAAAAAGTCATTTCCGTGTTGGTGATTCCACATTGTCCATGTTTGCGGTTTTGATCTGTTCATTTCGGATACTTAGAAACTTGTCTATCGTGTTTTGTTGAAAACGTGCATAGCCTAAACGCACACACGCTTTCAGCTGTTTTTTTTAGCAGATCCTAAAACTTAGCTGATGATCGCTTCTTCTGTTCGAAAGCGCGTACAGAGCGACGTGAATAAACTGAACGCAACTCACATGGTTTTGTTTTTGACGAACTGACCGATGGGCGAAAATGAAAATAAAATACAAAGAAAGTTATATTAAGAATAAACTAACTAAAATTATAAAATGTGTAAAAAATAAAAACAACACTAGAACATAAAAGCGTCTCCAAAACACCGCACAAGTTGAAAATCATTTAACTACTATTTACACAGATGTATTTCGCTATGCGCGGCATGGCATGCAGGGTTCTGCGCGCTCGATATAGCGCTGGTGGTGGACACTTCTGGCAGTATCAGGTCCAACCAGCCTCGAGGTGTTGAGAACTCGCTGCTGATCACGTCATTTCTGACAGACATTGTCCGTTCGACTTCACTGCGTATCGCACGCCACTTGGACCGCGTCGCCCTGATCACGTTTCAGAACACTCCCAGAATCGTGTTTGATCTGGACGCTCGCACGACCCGCGCTGAGGTCGTCAACGGCATCATGCTGATACCCGCTCCGTACGGCGATTCCAATATACCCGCAGCTATCGATATGGCTCTGAAGGTTATAGCGTTCTTACTTGAGTTTTAGACGTTTCGCGTGATTAATTATTGCTATCTGTCACTTTTCACTGCAGTGCATACTGCCAAAAAAGTTCCAACGCCGTCATTCCAAGCAATGTGTTAATTGATATTGCAGATTTTTTGCCACAAGAAATTAATCTGCCAAACACATTTTGTACGAGTACAATCGATCGAAACTTTTGTCATGTCTACTGCTATATCAATGCTATAATATAACATCGTGATCCATATGCTGTATTTAGATAATGTCCTTGTTAATCTATTTTTCACAGTTTAAAAAAGTCGTATATCACTTTATTTCTTAGTAGCACAGTAGTAACGTGTTGTAGGCATACATGCTGATGCCTGGAATTAACGTTAAGGTTACTGACATGCTATTACTGATAAAAAACAACACGCATCGTTTACGCGTGACGCAAAGCAATAGAAATATTGACCAAGAAAACATCAGAAATACATATAGGCCTAACTGATCCAGATGTGGAGTCAGTTAGTAAGAGAATATTTAGAGTACAGTGTCTTGGTGTGTGATTTATTTATTTATTTGCCTGTGCTAAATGTGCAGTAAAGAATCAAGGTCGTGATCAGAATTATATAAGGTAGTGCAGTAACACAGACTGCTGTGTTTACAGTTACTGAATCAGACTAGACCCACGTCGCGCCGCAAAAAAGTGATGCTACTTTTGACAGATGGCCAAGTAACTGAAGCCTTCAAACCGAACTTTTTGCCGTCGATCGCAAAACTCAATACTACCAGCATATTTCGATTTGGTTCGTAAAATTCGTTTATTTTTTTTTATTGAATTTGAGTTCACTGACTTTTTCAATAAACGTTAACCTTCTTATTTTTGTGATATTCTTGTCAGATTTTGCTAGTTTTTGACAAAAACAAATCTGAGACAATCTAAAACAAACCAGAATGCACAGACCATTACATTTCCTTTTATATGTTTTAGCGTACCGTGTAAAACTATCAACGGTTTTACGGCATACACGGCAAACATGGCAAAACACTGCAAACTTTTGTAAAAATCGCAAAAATCACGGCAAATTTGCGGCATCAAATTATGGACCCAAAAATCATTATAAAGGCTACAAAACCTAACATTTAGCACTGACGACCATCATTACATGCAGTGCAAAAAGTTCTTCTGTGAAATTTTGTCGTCGAGGACTAGGGAGCATTGAAATACATATTATTTCTACGAAGACCTCACGGTCAAATATTGAGCCAGTAAGTAAAAAGTATACATACTTTGGTAGCAGTAGCATAAGCAAATATTTTTGTGTTAAAATCACACAATAAACTTTAACGTATGCTAATTAAAAACGAGAAAAATTTTGTAAAAAAACGTCAAAGTACGGCATTTTGGCTAAAAGATGACAAAATGGCAAAATCAGTTAAATCACAGCATTTGACGAAAATCACGGTTTTTCGTGATTTCCGTGTTTTCGTGATTTTTTTACTGTTTCTAGACATATAGTACAGCGTAGTTGTAAAGTCTTTACAATAAAAGTCCAATTATTAGTCTGACGTAAAAAGTTGAAGGTTCCCAGCTTTAACCCTAACCAAGCAGGCCATTACTCGATTTGTTTACCCACGAGGAATAGAAGACTGAGTTGACCTACGTTCCGAAATAGTTCACCCGGGTTTTGCATGGGGCAATCAGGTTTATGGGACAGAACAAGTTGACCATTAGACCACGCCACGCCACATTGCATTGTATAGGTATTGACGTAATCCAGCCTTTTGGCTGCAACACAAATAAACGTTCATTTCATTTCTCATCATAGTACCGCGGGCAGTGCGCATGTTGCAGCCGTTGGTGTCACTGATGACGTCAGAACTGATCAGCTGAACGCGTTTGCACTGACGTCAGACAACGTAAGGGTCGTACAGAGCTTTTCACAGTTGGCTGGAACTGCCAGCTTCGTCGTCAGCGCCATGTTAAATCACTGTGGCCGCGGTAATCACAGCTCTCTGCGCCTGGTTTATATAGCGAGTGTGCAGAACGAACTAACTGAACTGGGCTAAAGTGAACTTGTCAATGGGCAAGCAGTAAAGTTTAATTCAGTTAGGTCGCTCTGTATGCGCCTTAAGAATATGCTGCCTCGCCTGCAGCTGGCTTGTATACTTGCCTCGACGTCAGTATCCGTGACTTCCACTTTCCCTTTTTCCACTCTGCCCTTTTTTATATAAACCAAACACGGTTTTTGGTGTAACTTCACACAGTGGCGAATTCAAAGTTATGGAATGGGGGCGAAAAGTAAAAAGTTGGGTCTGGGAAGAGGGCTGCACCCCTCCCCCTCTGAATTCGCCACTGACTTCACAAACCAATTATTGGCAAATCGTACTGAGTCGTATCACAGCGGTTACGTTATGCATGTCGTCTGTTGCAGGTTAACCGCGACGTCACATCGTGTAGGTACTGCAACAATTGTGTCAAGTCTTCTGACCTCAGTCGCTGATGAATACACACGAAGTCATTGACACTGATGACTGATATATGACTTTGCGACCCGCACTCTGCGTGGTCGTCATGACGCAGACTTCATCAGTTTCAGCGGTTGCCGAGCGAGCCGTCTTAACGTCGACGCCGATTATAAGCATTAGTGCTGCCGTCGACTAGTCATTAGTCAACTAGTTGAAATTAGTCGACTACTAATCAATTAGTCAAAATTTTAAAAAATAGTCGAATGACTACTGAAATATTCTATATGACTATACACTGATTACATGGATATTTTGACTTAAACAGTAACACCGAGTAGACGTCGTGTTATTGTAAAATTGAATAAGGTGAATAAGTAAATAAGTAAATGCGATATTTATAGTGCGCAATATCAGCCAGTAGCCGAATCTGAGGCAATTAAAACAGCGCAATATACTAACATAAATCTTATTCAGCCACCTGTCAGATGAATATTAAAAATACTGCATGTGAACATGTAAAGAGAAGTAAACTGACAACCGGTTATGCATGACAGTAATCAATATAAAAACAAATAAAGTAAACATAAAACAAATAAAAAACATTTTGTTTCATCATTTCGTTTTGCTTATGCAATAGGTCTTACATTTCAAATGATAATAAAGGTTGAAACAACAACACTGCTCCAAGGACCCTATAGCCTATAAAAAGACAATTCGACATTAAAAATTCCAAATTATAGATTTTTTGGTAATGTTGTCTGTCACGGTAATTAGGTCGACTAGTCGACTAGTAAAATAGTCGATAGCGGCAGCACTAGCATTCGCACCACACTGCCATGGAACGATTTACTTTTTATGACTGCTATTTATTTCAACGTTGATTTGTTGTTGATAGTTTATATGATTATTGTGTAGACATGGATAATGTTTACCCGTGTCTGTCTGTGTATGTGAAAAAAACGCGACTACAATGGCTGAAAACTACAAAAGCGAGGTTATCATGAGACTCAGGCACAGTGGACACCGACAGCGACTAATATTTATAGTGCGCAATATCACTAACACTCGTACTTTTGACTTTTTAAATTATGGAATTTTTGTTAGTAACGAAGACGCTTCTAAGTAAGTTTTGAGGAGATGAAATCAGTGCATAACAAGAAAGCAAAACAGACGAACAGCAGAGACGAGCAAGCTCGTCTTTAACCGCTAAACAAGCGCACGAGTCGCCGCACTGTCCACACGTCATAGGCACAGTGACATCGATCAATTCATTACTATATAATGAGATAATTATATTCGTTTTTGTAGCTAAACCGCCACGCTTTACGGTTCACCATGGGCGTGTGTGATGCATGCGGCGCCAGATTTCATGACAATAGCAGCACTGCTAACTTGTCTCCTACGAAAGCCAATCATATGTCATACAATGCATAGGCCTATCAGTAGCATCATTATTGGTGTAACATACGTGCGATGGCCACAATGGTCTATTTTGGTAGTGAATAAACGTAAATTTGTGTGAATGCAACTCGTATTCATTTCCGCGTGAAACACCCTGCAAGTTATTGTCTAACAGTGCACACGCGCATTGTTAGTTGAAGCAATAATCGCCTATAGGCCTAGGCCTACGCAGTAAGCTGTTCACTGATAACATATACCACTCGTAAGTGAATCTGCAGTCAGCTTCATGAGTTTTGTCAGCGTCGCCAGCTACACAGGTAAACTAGTCTATATGCATATATTGTATGACGTATGAAAATACAAAAAAATACACATTCTAGTGTAGTCTAATTCACTGTGGTCGCTAACACATTTCTTTATATTTCTGTAATGTATTAAACGCTGGCTTTCTGGATCCGGACTGGGACTGCGTTCTGATCCGTACTATTATCAAACGACTGAGTCTGACGGATGACTATTCCGGGGCTTACCGCTGCCGATGCAACTATGGGATTCGTGGCTTGAAAGCTGTTATCTGTTACTACTGCTAGGTTCGAGGGTTCGTCGACGGTATGTCGAGCTCCGAGCGGTGCGGAGAGATTTGAGGCTGATCCGTCATTATTAACTTACGTTCTCTGCTTTACGGTTCACTGCCTGCCCAGTGACTTTTTACACTTCCTATACTGACGGGTATCCATATCCGGTTATTAGCTACCAGCAATCCGTCAACCTTCCCGGTACGGTGCTATAAGTGACAATACCTACGGATGGATATCAGTCCAAGGAAAATCTGTCAATTCGTCGGGACTTGTGCAAGTATTTATTGGGGGCCTATTCTAGTGATCCGTAGAGCTCGACCGGTTCAGAGGTACATGGCTTCCGGGTCACCTGACAGTGCTTTTCCTCTGTCGGCTCCTCTTAGTCTGACTCGCATCAGATCCGAGAACCTAATAACGGATGATCGACGATACGTTGCTTTTATGCGCGGACGGGCCAGCGGTATTCTAAAGCCTTGTTCATGGCGACAAACGTCAAGGGCACGACGTTTGCAATGTCCTTCCTGCGTTACACAGTTTGACTGGATGTGACGCAACAAGCAAAATTGGAACGAAGAAAGCTGCTCTCAAAGCTCAGCCTACCAAATTTCTGCGAAATTTTGGTAAAGAAATGACAGCTACGCCACAGCCCAAGCTGATGCTGAGAAATTTCTCGTGCTGGTGCTGAGTGAAACGAGTCAGTGTTCGACGTTTACAGAGCTTCGTGCTCAAATTTATCACCAGGCAAAAGCATCATCTAATCAAAATTTGCCTCCAACCTTAGAAGGGTTACTTCCACACATAATGCTAGCTTGGCTATCCACATACTCGATTATCCATCTCTTCCAGCCTAGCATTCTTGATCCTCTACAGTTTGTTTTTAGTCTGTATTCTGGTGTATTTAAAGATTTAAAGATTTAAAGACGATCGTATGGCACCAGTGACAGGCTGCAAGAATCTGAAAGAGCGATGGACGGTGACGTGTAGTTGTGGCAAGTGTGCGCGGTCGGCTTGTCCATGCCGTATGGAGGAAGTTGATTGCACTTTTTTCTGCAAGTGCAGTTGCAGAATGATGCCTGCAGCAATCTGTTCAACTACACTGTATCTCAAAAAAACCGGACCCCTATTACGTTTTGAAATAACTCCAACAAACTGTGCCTAATAATAATAATCATTAGCTGAGAAAATCGTCAAAAAGTACTCAATATCGTAGTGTGTTACGGGCTTACGATATTTCATAAAACGGTGAAAGATGTGGATGAACTGAAGCAGCGCTTGGTGGAGGTCTAGTCTGGCCTACGGCAGACCGTTGTCGATGACGCAATTGACGAATAGAGAAGACGTCTCCGGGCCTGTGTTCGAGTAAAGGGACAGCACTTTGAACATCTGCTGTAACTTCTGACTATGATGTTGCTAATCAACAGTTCGT
>Ga0209454_1004478_pt1 | contig 10448 bp, 4 predicted proteins | sample WorMetHERISLAND1_2_FD_187400 | JGI IMG/M metagenome (GOLD analysis project Ga0209454, IMG submission 187400) | Marine gutless worms symbiont microbial communities from Max Planck institute for Marine Microbiology, Germany - Olavius geniculatus... | ecosystem: Host-associated > Annelida >...
GCTATAAGATTAAAGTGAGTGAATTCTAGGCACTTTTGTAAAACGGTTGTCACAGAACTGGAGTAAGACATTCTTTGACAATGAAAAAACTTTTATTGGAATTTGGAATTATTCAAATAATAGGTCTAATATTCAAACTTACGCTATGTGTACTTTTACTTTTAGTTTACAAACGTTTACAACCTTTTCCTAATAAACGCGTTTATTAACGTTTATTATAATTTTTTGACGTTTATCACATCTATGCCTTCCCCTACGTCACACGTCGTCACAATAATATAAACCCCTCTCCCCCCTCGGAGTGCGACGTCATTTATGGACGACCCCTTTATAGTGTGAAAGTGATTGCTCTATAAGTATATTATACCAGCTGCAATGATTTAGCCAGGATTTGGTGCGAGGGACGAAACTGAGAGAAAGTCATATACAGTGTACGGTCTTGTTGACGCACAGAAACAACATGAAACTTATAACAGCTACACACGCCTCATTTGTAACGGCTGCGGAGCTGCCGTATGTTGCCTGCAGATGGTGTCCCAGAATACGCAGAATACACGTGCTATGCTGTTATTTCTCACTGGATAATAACTCATTTAAGTCGAATGTCAGAATTCGTGCGGCTCTGAAGTGACCTCAGAAATTAATCGGATTTTGAGGGAGGGGGCACCTGGCCAACGAGTGACTGAGTGACTGACTGATGGACTAAATTGTATGATTTATTGGTTGATTGATTGACAGTTCAGTAATTTGTCGCATTGGGTCCGACGAAACACCGCACATGACCGAGCGCACCGGACGTCCGTGCGGACGGGGCGGTGTTTCGTCGGACCGGTCGAAAATTGTCCGTGGAGTGTGCCGGTAAGTAATTAAGTAAGTAAAATGTAAATTTATATAGCGCATATCATTAAATTAACCTTTAATGCGTTTGTCACACTAGTACAGACTGAACAAATTGTTATGAAGAATTGTTTGAAACTGCAATATCACAAACCGGATCTCTCTGAGTTCATCTGGCAGTGAGTTCCAGACCTTCGGACCAGCAACCGGAAAAGCCTTTGGATGGCCGTACGTGTTGAGTCGACAGCGTGGTACAATGAGCCGGTGTCGGTTGGCAGAACGTAGTCGATGTAGAGATGCGACTTTGGCAGCTGGAGAGATGTGATCGGCGAGGTACTGCGGTGCTGTCCATGCAGACAACGGTAGGAATCTTGAAAATCAATCATTATTTAGCAAAGATGTGGACCAAAGTTTGGTGTCACGTTTTACCTTCGCCAAGGAAGTGATGTTTTTGCCGGACTTTGTTCGTCTGTTTATCTGTCTGTATGTTAGCAAGATAACTCAGAAAGTTATGGACGGAAATTTTGAGGGTATGTCGGGAATGGCACAAACTACCAGTGGTTTAATTTTGTGAGTGATCCGAAAGGAATCTTTGATTTTGGATCACTTTGAAATTTTCGTCACCATTGCTTTCAACGGGGCATAAGGGAAACCGCTGCAAAACCGAAGATGGTGCTGCCACCTAGCGAACAGCATTGCCTTGGCGGAGGTGTGCGGGCTCCGACTGCTTTCTAGTTTGTACTGTGTTTTCGATACAGCAACGACTGGGTCGGTCCGCCACACAACTGGGACTGGTCGATATCAGACGTGCACGTGGACCCAAGGACCGGCCAGTGTACGGGGGACTGGGTCTGTGAGCATCGCTGGACTCTCGTCAAAGCAATGGTCAAATGGCGCTCCGTCGCAGCAGATACACCACTCGCACACTGGTTAGTTCTCAGCGGCTTATGTACATGTAGATCTCTTGCTTTGGAAGATGTAAAATCTGAAGAGGTATTATTCTGCTGATTTGCTGAGTGTGTAGTTTTTAACAATTTTGTTTAGTTTTTGCGTGTTTTTGTTTATTTTTAAGTCTTTATTATTATATTTCTTCGTATGTGTGTGTGTGTGTGTGTTTGTTGTACGATATTCGTATTTATACTGCTTTGGCGTGATAAAGATTGAATGATTAATTGATTGATAAAATATTTGTGTCAGGAACTTGATATCATGTACATACTAAGTAATTAACTAAATTATCAATTAGTATTTTCGTTACCACAGCTCGATTGTTTGAAATTGCTAATTTTTAATTTCAAAATTTGAAATAGAATAAGTTCGGCAACTATTTTGGCGTCATTGTTACTCCATAAAAAGTTTACGAAGCTCGATTTAGGGGTGCCTATACCCAGTCGCTATGACTCTGGTTAGCCCGCGAGTAGCTTCGTTCGTCGCCGTCAGCGAGACATATATTTAGTCAACTTGGCACAGAAAAAAAGAGTTTAACATAAAAACAAAGAAAATGCCCTTAGAATTCATATAACGTCACGTATTAATAGTCACAGGAAAGCCGAAATAAAATACTTCATTTTGCTGTATATTCGCACTGCGTGCACTCAAGCAGCGGTTTAGCATCAACTGATGCAATCCTGCATACTGTTGGCGTAGGTGGGACGACGGCGGTCGGCTGATATCGTTCGCGCGCGGACCCGGCAGAGCATTCATAGCAATCAACGATGACGCTGTGAAGACGATGGATGTAATGCCACAGACGGGTCTACCTTCTGGTAGCTATTGTGATGTCGTCATTGGAACAATCAGCTCTGACCGCAGCCACTGCACTGGACGCACGATAACTGGTATGATGATAACAAAATACTACTAACCACGGTTTATAGTTTTTGTTATTAATAGACGCAACGCTGTTAAACACAATGCACAACAATTTACAAGCTAAAATAAGAAATTTGATCTAATGCTCACGAGACGCGCGAAAGCCTATAGCAGTTCCGGTTTAGTAGTTTAGCTGAAAATTGGGGTGTTCACGCTAAATTAATATGGAAATACCAAAATTCTCTATCTGGATCGCATAACGATAGTTTCGTGGCGATACCTTGTGAATGATATAGACTTGTGCCGCAGCCCAAAATCGCCAAAAAATTCATAACCTCCTATTTTGGCGTTCAAGGTCATTCAAGGTCATTGAATTCGGCGCCAATCGAGAGCCAGTGTACGACTTTCTATTAGTGATTAATGGTAACCTAGGCCCTATCTCACCGTTACCGAGATACCACGACTTACTGTCCAAAAATCGCAAATTTTGCTTATTCCCGTCTTATTTAGCGCCATTTTTCGGGGTCACCCCCTTAGAATTTATGGAAAAGCTTTACGTTACCTGAAACTAAAGTCATTCATGCGGCAGATGGTGAAAACTTGGTAATTTTAGCTTGCACCGTTTTTGACTGATCCACCCGTGTGACAGACGGACGGACGGACAGAATTGCGATAGCTAAGACGCGCTGAAAGCAGTAGCTGCTTTCGCGCGTAAAAACTAAAAACAGTCTTTGTACAACACACGATAAATAAAATTGCAATCATCGATATCGGTCACTTTAGACTGAAGTTCGTAATAGCCTACACTTTTTCGCTATTGCAATGCATAAGTTAAGTATTGCAATACTTTACTTTGGAAAAAGGTATTGATATTGGCAATGTTTTCACTACAAAGCTTCAGTATTTTAGTCGCTATTGCTTTTTTAAGAAATGATAACGTACAGAATTAATGAATTTTAGTCAGTGTTTTCGGTAAAATTTATTTACGTGTATTTGCAGTATTTCAAGACGGTCGTGCGGCGATCTATATTGACGCAGCAAATGACAGTTCGACTCATGATCCGCTCATTGCTATCCACATCGGTAAGTCATTTAACTTTTTAAAATAAGAAGCCTGCAGATAATTTTTCCACTATTAAAATTGCCATTTCCGCATGGTAATAATGCTTTATCGCTTGACTGGACAGTGTAAGAACCCGTAACCTAAGAAAAATTTGAGTTAAAATTAAATTTATTGGACATCTCATTGTGGTTGCTGCGAAGTAAGGTTTCCACTAAGTGATTTGTAGAAATGCCATGTGATCGTTGCGATAGGTTACATTTTACATTGTATGCTTTTCTACTGTAATAATTCGGTGCTGTTGTTTTGCTACCATTTTGTGGTAAATAAAAATGTCAAAATGTTTGTGGCTGATGGCTATAAATTTTCGCAATGTCCCCTTTGTTGTAGAAAGCTACCAGGCGATTTTTAAAACAATTTCGAAGATAAATCCGACGCAGTTTTATTCGTCCGAGATGTGAACAGATCGAAAGCGAAGAACGGAATGCGTCAATCAAAGTTGTCAGAAAACGCTGTAGCCTAACAGTGACGTGTTGGAGCCTCCTTTGCCCAGTTCCTGGCAAGTTCCTGGCTACGGGCCGTAGCCCGAAAAAATATAAACACACCCTTAGGCTTCACCTTCAGGCCAACACGAGACTCAGAGGAAGCCTTTTAAGAAGCGGCGACGATACTGATCGCGGCTCTAGCCTAGTATTACTTAATATTCAATTTCTTCCCCAAGCTACCACCCAGGAACTAAGTTTAGCTGTGACCTTCACCTTAGCAAAGCTCAGACAGCTAGGGAAAGTCCATTGTTAATATTTTTTATAACTAGCTGACGTCCCAACAGCCAAACTGAGCCAGGACGCCTAGCTATACCAAACATTCAGCACCAAACGATTTTTGAGAATACTTTTCCTACAATACGAGCAACCGATTAGCTATTGGTTAAATTAAATTTGCAAATTGTCACTGAAATTACGAAAAAGTATTATTTTATATTAGCACAGGAAAATATAACTTTTTTTCCTAATTTTCGTGCGGATTTTAACATTATTTTATAATGTCTTTAATCAGTTAATCACGAAAAGTTTCTTTTAAGCATATTTCGTGGCTTTGCCAAAATTAATAAGTTATAATTATTTTTCAAAATATTTCACGTGTACGTATTTTTACTTTTTTAGTTCTCTTCAATGGCTACCATTTGTGAGTGTATGAAATGAAATTTACAGATTAATTTTTGTTACAGATGCTAAGCTGTTTGAGGACAGTACGCCACCGGGCCCACCTGCTGGACTGCTGCAGAGAACCGTCGTACTGATGGGTTTCAACAGCTCCTTTGGCGAACAGTTGTTTATTCGCGGAGGCATCAGCCATCAACGACGACCAGGTTTAAACCCCTCTCCACACTTCCGTCACGTTTCGCTGAAATCCTCTCATAACTTGGACTTGCTGAAATATAATGCAAATATTATAAGTTTACGCTTTATTTCCTAATGGTAAAAATCGTCAACATCGATTCGGAATCTACAGAAGACTGCAGATTGTCACAGAAAATCTATGCAGTTTTTTCCAGCGATGTAAACAAGACATTTTGAAGACCGAGACCAAAGGTTTATTTTTGTCCTCGAAGCACCTCGACACCAAGACTACATCACTGGTTTTTTCAGAAACGTCGAGAGCTACTGCGGGGCCCTGGGAAACATTTTCGCGGGGCCGAGCTGGGAAGAAAATGTTTGAATTTTTTTTAAATGGCGCATTCTGGTATACTTTACATTTTTCAGCGACGGCGGGCCCCCAAACGTCGCGGGACCCGGGGTAACTTACCCTCGTCCCCTTTATCTATTTTCCTTTCGTCGGTCATGGTTCTTTTTATGACTATATCGAACTACGCCGTAGAAGTCATCGGAATTCGTTCGTAACTATTTGCCATTGTTATACTTCAACACAAAATACCTGCACGTGGTTGGTCCAAATCACGTCATGTGACGTTCACTAATACGACATAGTGACCTCCTCAGCAACAACGCAGTCACATAGTGCCCTTCATGGAGGCACTATTGACAATAATGCCATCCCAATTCTAGAGGGCACTATTTGATTGGCGTCGTCATCACGCCGACGCTGGTCACGCCTGATTAACATTCGAGACGTCTGTGACCACGCCAACGCCGAATTTATGTACTGTGGCTAGACGATACATCGTAGTGTTTTATGAGCATCTATTGTGGCTAAACGGTACGTCATACGTTATCAGCAGACAACCATGTTTACTTTAATCGAAAAAAGCGTAGCATACCACAAACTTTGCGTAAAGGCGTTGAGGTATAACAAAACAAAGACTTGCGTCTTGATCATTATTAAAAATTTTCTCTTTCAGTTCGTAACATGTTGCCCTCGATCTTCGATCTCGGGCAACATATTACAAACTTCGGGTCAACAATTTTTAATAATGACCTCGACGCCAGTCACTATTTGCATAGTGTTTGAGTGATCCAGCAGACAGACATACCGACAGACGCTGCCGCATAACCTCCGTTATTTTGGGCGTCAGTATATAATTAGTAACCTTAAATAGATCGAAATCAAGGTCAAATAGCCTAAACTACACGAAGTTCAGAGCGAACATATACTGTCCATTAATAAAATTTTTCTAGCCGTTTTCGACTGAAAACTCATCTTTTCTTCAAGTTTTTTCCTTAGTTTTTCTTTGTCACAGACGTAACTCACGGACTGCCGACCATCTCGGGTCTCAGAAATCTGGCAACGTTGTTGATATTGGTAAAGTGGGACAGATTGCGTCAACTCAGCTGGTTTTTAAGTGCACTAGAAAAATACGTTTATGTACTTACTTACTTGTCTGTATGGTGAAGTGTTGCAAATATACGTCGTATACATTAAGCTTATACTGATGTTGTGACTGTATACAGAGTGCAGTGGTTCGTCGGAGGCGTATAGTTGTGCAGTTCCAATAGAACACCGTCTGTGGGCGACTCCCAATACAGCTCACTACTCTAACTACAGGTAGGCCTGGAGTCTGGTTTCAAAGGCACCTGCGCGTTGCATACTTTTTGACGCAGCTGAGGCATAGGGGTTCTTGTAGTGTTTGTTGGTTTATCATTTTTGGCCGACCGTTTAGATTAATTGACACCAGCATGTGCGCAACGACCAAGTCAAAAGGTTAACCAAGCAACCCCATCTCTCAGCCATAGTCCAGTCAAGGCGCCTGTCCTTGTTCGGACACATTGCACGAATGCCTAATGAAACAGATGCAAAACAGATCATAACAGCTTCCCCCGCAGGAAACTAAAGGAGACCACTGGGACGTCCTCGTATTACGTGGATGAAAACCATTTAGCAGGATCTGAAATCTAGCGACCTCAATATGATCGACGCAGTTGACTTGGCTCAGAACTGTCCACTCTGGAGATTGATGTCTACGTTCGGCGCTACGCACTCTTAGACCACTAAGAAATGAATGAATGAATGAATGTTTAGATCGAACTTATATCGCAGGCTACTGTCTGTTGTCTGGATCCCGACCCACCAAATTTGCATGGCGCATCACCACCAAGCCGTCCCGGCAGAATGGTTACTATTAACGTGACAGTTATAGACAATTTTGCATAATATGCTTTATCTAATGCATCCACCGCCGACCCTCCTCTTTCCTCTAAATAGGGGTACCGATCTGACCCATCGTTCTCATTTGTTGCAGGCCTTAGGACAACGGCGTACGGTCGACCTTTTCTAGCCACAGCTGGGCTTCTTGTATCTTGTGTGTTTAGTTTTATTGTCTGTTTTTGTCGTTTGGCGGACAGTTGACGAAATAATTTATACATGATTTAGGCTATATACTAAGCGAATGGTGTAGTGTATTATTATTATTGTGCAGAGCGTGGTCGGTGGGTGACACGGTGCTAGACTGGCACGGTGCTGAGCCACAGCAAGGTAAAGCGGTCAATGGAATGAAGACAGCCGCAGGGTCGCCTACCGTCTGGACCACCAATGATCAGTCCAACACGCCCGCTTATCACTCTGTCAACCAGTAATAATATTTTTATGCTGCCTCTATATCTCGTCATTGGTGGCCGTACTACTGTAGTAGGCTAACCCACATTATACTGCATCACAATACATGGAAATTTTATAACGCGGTCTCGTCGGAAGCTGCACGGACCACGTAGGTTTAAATGTATGACAGTCTGAAAACTATGACAGTGTGACAGGTGGCAACTGTTCTACCCAACTGAAGCTTCGTTTTCCAACAGATAAACATTTGGTAGAATTGTGGCCAGGGGTTGCCCATTTGTACATGCGGGCTCCTCACTTCAAAAATATGTAGAAACTAGAAAGCAGTCAAAATCCGCACACCTCCGCCAAGGCAGTGTTGTTCGCTAGGTGGCAGCACCATCTTCGGTTTTGCAGCGGTTTTCCTTATGCCCCACTGAAAGCAATGGTAACGAAAATTTCAAAGTGATCCAGGATTCCTTCCGGATCACCTTCAAAATTAAATCACTGATAGTTTGTGCCATTCCCGACATACCCTCAAAATTTCAGAAAGATCCGTCCATAACTTTTCGAGATATCTTGCTCACACACAGACAGACAGACAGACAAACAAACAAAGTCTGGCAAAAACATAACCTCCTTGGCGGAGGTAATGAAGATGTTGTATACGGTGTGCCACCTTTTAGCTAAAAACACAGAAGTCAGGCATAGGGACAGGGTTGAGGTACAGTTGCGTGGGCGAGTACGCATAGATAGGTCGATGGCCGCATATCACGTCGACACTGGGCCGATGTCTTTGATTCTAATAAACAAGTAACGTTTACAATCACGACGTTAATAAGCGAAATATTCCAACGCAAGTGATTCCGCCTGATGCTGCATATTTTCCGCGGCGTGGTCTGTCTGTCTGTCTGTCGTTTGTTCACATTCTTGCATTCTGCTTAAACTGTTCGACAGATTTGGATGCAGTTGCAAATGGTTGCTGCCATCTGGCGAATGGAAACGAAAAGCGATTCCGTTTTTCGGCCACATTACTTTGGTGTTTGTTCAACTATGCTTACAGTCAACAAGAGTCTTTTGTTAGGCTTTATTATATGGCTCACATGTTCACGTCTGCGTATAAAGTTTGTTTTTGCTGAAGATATGGTAATCATTACTGGCTGTTGGACGTCAACATGGACTGTGCGTCGACGGACGCAGGCTGGTTCGAGCTGAAGGCTTATGTCACCAGTGACGTCAGCGGCACGGCGGAGTGGTGGGAGAGTGACGTCACACAGGCGACTCAGTGTAGCGGCAGTGTGGGCGGTCACAGGCCGTACGCGTCGACCAATCACGTGGCCAGATGCGGCTACATCAACGTGTTCCAATACGAGCAGGAAACTTGCGCCATCCACTCGTTCTGATCAAACACGGCTTGTAGCCTAGTTGATACGCCTGGACGTGTTAGACCAGAGACCACTAAAAATGCGAGACTGGAAAATACATTCACCAGTGACGTAGCCAGGGGGGAGAACTATGGGTCACCGCTCCTCCAACTTTTAGTTAACAAGAAATTTGAGCTAATGCTCACGAGACGCGCGAAAGCCCATAGCAGTTCCTGTTCGCAAATTGTCTTAGTCTATCTTCAGTCATTTCGTTGCAATTTACTCTTAAAACTCCTTATTTTGGGAGCTCACGGTCTTTCAAAGTCATTGTTGTTGATACAACTAAAAAGCTCGTCACCAGTGCTTGTTACGATAGGCTGCATGTCTGTGCCTATCTGCAACCGTCTTCACGCTAGACTGGACAACAGCGGTAAAATAACGAGTTTTAAGGGGGATCGCACTTTGACAACTCGTGCGCAGGTTCCCTTGAACCTAGAAGGTCCAGACTTGGACCGTTAAAATTTACGATCAATGCTGAAAAATTTATTTGCAGTTTGTACTAGTCTATCTCTAGTGATTTCGGCGCAATTCGCTCTTAAAATGTTTCACGCAGCCCACAATCGCGATTAAGTCCGCAAAAACCCCTGTTTTAGTGTTCATGGTCATCCAAGGTCATTGCTCTCGGTGACTACTGAAAGCGGGTGTACAGCTTCCTGTTAGTGATTCAAACGGACAGAATTGCGATGGCTAAGACGCGCTATAGCAGTACCTGCTTTCGCGCGTAACGCAATTTATACCAGTAAGTAAATTTTCAGTGCTTTTGCATGACCATAAATGCTTCTGCGACCGGGTCTTGCCTTGGACCCCGCTGGGAGGTTCCATTTACCTCACAGACTTTTAAGCTGATAAGCACGCTACCTCTGCCCACGAAATCTATCCCCTCTTTTAACCTTCGGCCTCGATTTCGGCCCTTTAGGTCTTACTCCACCCCTTTCAACTCCAATTTTGGCTACGCTTATGTACAACACAATCAAAATGCAATGCTGGAGACTGGAAAGATGTCCTTGCATTTTGTGAAACGTTTTTTCATTTCAAGTCATGCATTTTTACTAATGCAATTATTGTCCTGCTTTTACCTGTCGTGTTTTTTTACCCCCGCATTGTTGAGCACGACTGCACTTTGATGCCGCAAAATTTAGTCTCGCATTTTCTTTTCTGGTATTTATCAGCGTAACCGTAAAATAATTAGACTTTATAGATAACTTTGCCTGCGAATTGCTTCTGTGCATAGAGTCTGAAAACAGATTCAAATGCCAATAATTGTCAAATGTCATTTAAGTTACAACATGCAGGTAATTAACCTTTAACGGACACACTAACACTGT
>Ga0209454_1004481_pt1 | contig 10447 bp, 8 predicted proteins | sample WorMetHERISLAND1_2_FD_187400 | JGI IMG/M metagenome (GOLD analysis project Ga0209454, IMG submission 187400) | Marine gutless worms symbiont microbial communities from Max Planck institute for Marine Microbiology, Germany - Olavius geniculatus... | ecosystem: Host-associated > Annelida >...
CGACAATCGAGAGCCAGTGTACGACTTCCTGTTAGTGATTAATAGTAACCTAGGCCCTATCTCACACCGTTACTGAGATACAGTGACTTATTGACCAAAAATCGCAAATTTTACCCACCCCCCTCTCATTTAGCACCCTCGTTTGGGGTGACCCCCTTCGAATTTATGAAAAAGCATTACGGTTCCTGAAACCATAGTCTTCCAGGTAAAGATATGGTGATCCTAGCTTGCACTGTTTTTGACTGATCCACCCGTGTAATGGACAGACAGACAGACGAACAGAATTGCGATGGCTAAGATGTGCCGAAAGCAGCAGCTGCTTTCGTGCGTAAAAACCCTTCCCTCTTTAACTGAACCCTTTCCTCCCTCCCCTTCCCTTCTCTTGGAATTAGAACCCTTTAAATCCAGCTAGAAGTTCTGAGGGAGCACTGTGAGCTCCCCCAGCGTGGAGGCTCGTGTGAAGCCCCAGCTGAAATAGAATTGGGTCCATTTTAGCCTTGAAATACAACATCTGGTGGCAAAAATTTTTCAGCACTTTCCAGGAGATTAAACTTCCAGGACTTTCCATGACCAAAGTGATTTTCCACAACTTTCCAAGTGCTGGAATTTTAAAGAAAAAATCCAGGACTTTCCAGGAGATGTGGGAACTCTGAATATAACTGACAAACAGGAAACACACTATGTTCATCTACTCCTCTATCACTCTATTCTTTCCATTAAGCTTTCCATAATTTTACAATTGTTAAAAGTTATCCCACATTGGTAATCTCAGCCACCTTAATCAAATCCTCACTGTGATCTTCTAGCGATACGACAATTTCTTCTCAATGTTTGCCAAACGTTCTAATCGTCAGCTGCATTCTTCGAATCAGTGCAAATGCTATTTTCTATCAAATCATCAGCATACAAATACAGGGTGTGCCAAAAAATGACCCAAATTGTTTTTGTCAGAACTTCGTCATATCTGCACCAAATTTGATAATTTTTCGCACACAGATAGCCAAGACGATAAAATTACGTAGGGTATGCTCACTGTCCACCTCACATAATTCATGTCAAAGTTCTGATAAAAACAAGTTGGGTAATTTTTTTGGCACACCTTGTACGTCAGGCAGCAGAATGTCCCAACGAACAATGAACTTCAAGTTGAACTGCTTGCAATAAACATCCACCTCAAATAACTATCAGTATATTATGTTCTCATACAGCAGCACTCACTTGATTTAGCCGTACTGCTCGTTGCCAGTTTGTCCCAACCATCCGCTAACTTCTTCTTTCCTGTCTTCTCTTCATCCTTAATATAGACCTGTTCAGAAAAACAAATTGAGCCAGATTAAAGCAATGTGAAAACTCCAAAAAACCAACATAATGGATGCAGCAAAAGTAAACTTTAAGCTATTTTTGTAGCAGTACGTTTGGAGTCAAAGGGAAACGATGATGGGAAGCTATGAGTCTCAACCTTTTTTCCAGAACTCAAAAGACGGGCCAATTTTCCGAGAGACATCTGCAAATTTCAGACAGAAGAGATTACGAGTGCTAAAAATTTCAATTTTGCCAATCAAGTTCCACAATGCCACAGTGCTCAATAATTTATTGTTTTTACCTACACCGTGTTCTGAATCAAATCATTTCTCCATCAAAAACCTTACGAAAAAAAATTTAATAAAAGTTCATCGATGCATACATTAATAGACTTTCACGAAATTTTCGAGAATTTAACTGCCAAAGACGCTAAAATGTGGTGAAGACCAAGTGAAAAGTAAAGAACGAACTAATCAAAATATGCGAAAAAGAAGAAACATTTAAACGTGAACATCTGTATACAAACCCGATAGTGCTTTGAGATGACTTTTTGGTGATTTTCAATGGACGCGTAATCCGGTGACTCGTGACTGAACACAATCTGTTGACACACAAGCACACGTGAGATTTTAGTTGACCTATTTCGAGACTCATGTCGACAACAGTTAAGCGGAAGGCGAACGCTGACAAAAATTGACATTAGAAGGCAAAAGGCTGACCGTAGCTGACGTGTTGACAGACGTCGACACCAAATCAAAGCAATGTCACAACATGAACACGTAAAGTACTCCGCCTCATAAAGATACAGAAAAAAATGAGTCAACCGACTCACTTAACGGTGTTACTTTGACCTAGACTGGTCCTCAGCTGAGGCAGAATTTTTACACATCAGATGATATTTTGTCACCTAACCAACAGTATCAAAGCAATGAATGATTAGAACACAATAACATAACTGTGTGGAGTGTGTGGTACAGTTATCTATAGGGCCCACAGTTTTCATGAGCCGCGGAACTTTTAGCCGAGCTGCAAAATGTGCCCTTTCCCACGAAATTTTGATAGCGTGGTACAGTTATCTAGCTAGTGAGTGAGTGAGTAGGGTTTAACGTCCCACCCAACACAGTATAGGTCATTTCGGGGATGGCCTTTTCAGGCAGAATGCACACAAACACAATAACGGAACAGTAATTTTGAACTTCACAATAAACAGAAAGTTTAACCTTTACATAAACACAAAATACAAAAATGAGGTTAACCTAAAATTGTAAGAACTCCACTATATGCGTGCATATGTAATTAATATAATGGTAGTACTAATAATCTTCCCCGTTATCCTCCCGACAGTCATCAATGTGATAACGCTGTCTATTGGAGGACAAGGGCCAGTTATCTAGCTAAATCAGTACTTTGCAAAGTATGGCAGTGGTCAAACTCCCCATTAATGCACCTCTTACATATCAACCTAAAAGAGGCAGGTTTTTTTACACAAATTGTCAATACATAACAACAGTGATTTTGATCTACCAGACAGACACAAAACAACACCACAGTACAGGAAAAAAACTGACATGAATACAGAAAAGCTGTATACTACAAAGTTGTCAAAAAGCACTAGAAACAATGAAGAAGTTGTGGGGCAACCAAAATTTGTCTGCTATAACCAGCCGTTCCACACCATCTGGCTGCCTCTGTTACATTAGACTGATTTATGATTCTAACTGCAAAACAATAATCAATGTGTCTCAGCTATTCTTTGTCGGCCAGGTCCATCTGAATCGAGAAACAATTTTCAGTAACTGTAGGAAATAAACCACGTGTTACCTTTAGCACGTCAAGCAGTTTTGACAGTCCGTTACCACGAGAGCTAAAGACAGTGCTGGTAACTAATACACATGCACAGAACACAATCTCTGCTTGCTCATAACTTCCTGAGATCACTGTAATCCTACTTACTCAAGAAATTTCCTACCGACTTCGCAATAAAACATATCTTAATCAACTTTTCGAACTACAGTATACTACAAAAAATTTGCAACAAGGAGGCATTTAGTTAACTCACATAATATAGCTTGTGCAGCTGCACTACTGATTAAAATTTTAATTACACTTTCACTTTACTCTTTCACCAAAGTTTACTGATATGTTAATTCAAACAAGCAGTTGCTTTATATGAGCAAAAGACACCTTTTACATAATACGGTACGCATTGTAAACAAAACACTGATGACCACATTAATACTCTTCCACACAAACTGAGAGCTGTAGCAACTTTAAATACCTTTTAATGCCAGCTTAAAACACACTATTTTAACATTGCTTTTAGCGTATAGTTTTTGAGCAAGCCAACAACAAACATTGTAATGCAGAGTTGATTTTATTCTAAATGGTGCACTACAAATTAAATACTGCGATGATGATGATGATGATGACGATGACGATATATATGATGTAAAATGGTAATATGGGTAAGATAAATCTGGCTGACCTTCATTGGTAAGAAATGTAATCATCTTGTCGATAGCATCACATGTGAGAGCCCGTGTTTCAAATGTCAGATTCGACTTACTGAACAACTCAAAGATGAAACTGCAAACAAGCACTGCAGCTAACAATAGCATCGGAACTCAGCCTTCCATTCCTCCGGGGCAGCTAAATCGAGAACCATCCTACCCAGCTGGAGTTAAAGTAGGAAATAGTTAAAGTGAGACATGCTCACCTACCCTAGATCCTTATCCCAGGTCATATGGCAGGTGATGCTCTGTAGATTTAACAGTCTGTACCACTAGAAGATAAAGCATAGACTGACACTCCATTGTGTTTTCAAGGTAAGCACCATTCTTCACAAAGATTTGACAGCACTCACAAAATGTGTGACCACTGTTTGAAAAAATTGTTCCATGATCGTCAATTTTCCATAGCAGATGCATTATTTGTTTTTTTTCTGTCTGTTTCTGCACAGCAGTTAACAGCAACAACTAAATGAACAACCAACAAGAAACCCAGCTGTCGCTAGGATAGCCGACCGTACTGGTTGCCAGTGACCTCATCTAAGGTCAATGATTTTCATGTCAATTGAAAGTCATTATGCGACTTCACATTAGTGTTTAAAAGCAACCTTGGCCGTATCTCTCAGAGTTTCCAAGATACGGCCACTTATAGCCTGAAACATTCCATTAAAAATCGTGGCCAAACCGCTGCAGATAGACACGTGGTTACAATTGACAGTCACCAGCGCCCTATCTGATGGTGCCATCGCCGACCCTCTACGACTTACTGTTTAGCCACAATACCACACGACTGGCATACCATAGTGCATTATGACCCTTCAAGGTCATTCAAGGTCAATGACTTACATGTCATTCGAAAGCCGATATGCGACTTCCCATTAGTGATCAGTAGCAACCTAGGCGCTATCTCGCACCGTTTAGCCACAGTACATCCGTGACAAACAGACGGATGAACAGACAAACTGATAACAACTATGACAACAGCTCGACCACTACTAAAGTATAGTCGGCTAAAAACATCACCTTCAAAAACAAGAAATCATAGCAGTGATACTAATAGAAAAAGTTTAGTTAACAAACCTTCCAGGCAAAGACAAGCCATCTGAGGGAACTTTCAAAGCATCAATTTCTTTCTCCAGATTCAGAAATCGTTCTGCAACAACCACATATACTCAACTGTATACGTCACATACTAGATGGTCGTTACGCAGAGAGGCCACGTAACATGAAAAAGTGGAAATCAGGAAGAATCTATTTATAGCCAAGCAATAACTGAACCCCGTCGCCAGTGACTGGTCACACATGACGAAAATGCGGACACAATTCGTCGTATATCATGAATATTCATTACTTGCATGGATAATGAGCATTGCTGCGAAACTGCAGCAAGAGAATAATTTTTAAACAGAGAAAATGTTATTAATCGATTAATTACTAATAAGTAAACCGACGAAATCAATGACCAAACCCCAACGTTGCAGAAAGAGCTGGGGTTCAACTAATCGACTTAGAGTGGGTAAGCATTAGCCGACTAACCGTCATTGTTAGTAAACCAAAGTTCACCATCTTTTTGTTCAATGTGGAAGAGATCGTAGTTGATAACGCCATTTACCGCTTGTCGATATCTCCATCCGTTCCAGAGATATGTGCGCTCAAAGTCCACGCACATGCGCACGGACAGTCCGTAAGCATAATGCCTCCGGCCACTACATTGTAGTTGGCGGAGGCATAAAAAGTTAACTTAAACTTTTACCGAAACATGAAGACTATTCCACTCTACTGCTATACATCTGACTTGCCAGATAAGCAAAGAAAAACAGACCACAAATTCTTGACAGGTAAAGTTATAAAAATGTGGGATAAAATGCAATAATTCAGAACAAAGCAGTTGACTGACATCGTACGTTCATTTAATCAGATACAGCGGTCAATAATGGGCACCTGCTAACCCTATATATTTTAACCAAAAAATCACCCATAAAACAGTATCACAAATGCACCAATTTCATATGGTGGATACAGTTGATTGGTTAGATCATGGTAAAAATTTTATAGCTGCATTAAATACTCTCAGCATCTTTCTGTTGCCAAAAAATAAAGTGCAATTAGCTCAAAAAGAATAAAATATCCCAAACCTTGACATTTAAAGAGTTTAACATAATAGCAACAACTTAAAGCAGTAACTAAACATGTCAAAACTAGCAAAACAGCTAAATAAACATGAAATGATCAAAAAGTCTGACCTTTTATTTGCAGAACTTCTGACATCGTAAAATCTTGAACTAAATGTCAAACAGCAAAAAATTATGTTTGAAACAATAATGTTAACAACGACTGCAGCTTTCACACAGAATTTTCTAACAATACACATGGTGTGTCACATACAAAATGTAGTATGGACCATATCAAATATATGTAACATCAAAAACTAACAACTTCTAATCCATGGTGAAAAACAGTGTCTGTGCCACCAATCTATTAGAACTTCATATTTTCTTCTTACTGGCTATTTTTTACGGATTTACTCTAGATAAGCTAGAGTATCACTAATAAAGCTTTGCAATATCTGGAGTACAAATTTTTATAAGCTCAGCAGTCAGCACCTGAATAAAATTTTACATGCGAAGAGCTGTGACACTGGACTAATTAATCGAGTAATAAAATTTCAGCTAAACCGATTTATGTCATCACAACACATCAACGTCACATTGGATAAATGGATGGACGGACGGAAATACTATGGCAATAATGCTCAATGCAAAAACACAACATGGTTTTTAAACCGGACTAAGTCTGGCATGGGTTTTTCGTTGGGTTTACCAGATAAAACCCACTGGGTTTCTAGAATGTGTACCCAGGTGTTTCAAGCTTGTTTTAAAGTGTTTTACACACCAGGTCCGGCCTCAGAATCGGTATCTTCATAGATGTGCATTGATTGCAACTTCTCCAGGACCTGATTCAGCTCCGAGATGGCCGATGCAATGTCAGCCGATGTCAGATCAAACGATACGCTCTCCTCACAGATCTTCTCCTATGACACACATACACATTATTATTATTATTATTAAGTTTGAAGTAGCGCAAAGTCACAACGCAAAACTGAAAGGACACCTAACAACAAGACAAAATGGCGAGGTATGAAGCATTGAATAATGTTTGCATATGAGCAGGAAAGACAGGAGAGCGAGAGAGTATTTATTTGCCAAAAACACAAATAAAATGTTATCATACAACACTAGATAATGTACAGGCGGGCTACCAAAAAAGCAATCGCTCATCAACGCTGGCCGCCCATGGTAACTATAAGTAATCAATGATAAAATATCCAAAGATAGAGAAAGAAAAGAAAAAAAAGAAAAGAAAAAAAGAAAAGTGCAATAGTCAGTTACAAACAATATGATTATAACGAATTGCAAAAAACCAGCCTGAACATAACAATGTATAACTTCAACACAAAGATACACTCTCCTGCTCATCCTTGTTGAGCAGGAAAGACATGAAACTATGAGAAAAAAGATAAGTTTTGAAGCACTGTCAAAAAATTTCAAACAACGGTGCCAATACGACAGATGATGGCAGACCGTTTCATGCTTCATCCGCAGCAACACTAAAAGACCCAAATGTTGCCAACAGCAGAAAGATTCGACACGCAAATCAGACGAAAAAAGCTGACCAATTAATACTTAATACGAAAAAACAAATCATGAATAAAAATATTTTCATAACTGTTGGCACAAAAGTCACAAAAATGATTAAATTTATTTTTAAAAAACACTATAAGCCATACTTGTTTGTGTTGAAAAAATCCTCACACTGAGAGCATATAGCTCATACTAAGACTCCAGCTTCAGAAGTTAACAATTTATATAATAAGGTCTAGCAGCAGACTTTTGGAGACTGACCAGATTATGTGCTTCATCAAATATGATGACGTTATTATGAAGCTCAATGCCCTGTGCCTTCCTTGACTACAAACAAGATCAGTGTGCAGATAAGACGACAGTCAAGCCATGAAAACCACAGAGCAATAGCGATAAAAATATTTGCCAGCGTGTCATCGCGAAAATCCTAATTTCAATTCACTAATACTAATAGTATTGTAGCTAGTTAGTACAATGGATAGTGCACTTGATGGCAAGACATTATAAATAAATACTAAACGGCACAAAACATACTGAAGAGGAGTTTCAAACATAATTCAGTTAAATAAACCATTTTCAGATTCATAGCTTCCACGTCAGTTTTATCGTAGCTATATGACCTTGACTTTATGTACTAGTTTTTCCACTAACTTACTAAATAAACGAACAATTCTTCTTCTGTGCTATTCTGCTCTTACGAACAGGTTTACGTTATCACTGACTATGTCTTGCTTGCTCCTGTGCCAGCTCCTTGAGTTGTGGATAATCGCTGTACCCCTCGATTGTATGGACAACAGACATTATTATCTCCGCCAAGGTAAGCGTAGTGAACACCGGAGGAGATTAAGAAATTGGTCATTCTGTCCTTCGTTCTGTGTGTGTACATGATGACTCATAATAGCAATGATGTCATTGCACCAACAGCTGCTTAGCTGGCTATTACTTTTGCCTCCCTTTCTCTAGCTGCTTCTGGCTCTTCCTTCTCCCTCCCCTTTCCTTGTTGTAGGTGTAGTTGCAGTAGTAGTTGAGGGTATAGTAGTATTAATAGTCGTAGCAGTACTAATGTTTAAATTACTTTACTTGGCGGAGATATGCACTCTCATGAGCGCCTTCTAGCTATTGTTATTATTACACAGTATAAGCACACGTTATGTCATTCACAGTATAGTGAAGAATCACAAGTATTTTGGGCACCTTACGTGTCACTGCAGGAAAGCACGGCTGTACAGAGCACATTTTTTTAAATGTACCAGTGGTAACAGTTAAACCAAAAAATGACAGTTTGAGGTAAACAGAAGTAAATGGTACACTTAAAGACATATGCACAAGAGTAGTTTATGTATCGAATAGTAAATTTCAAAAATGAAATGAAACAAATTTATCTTCGGCATAAAAATATTAGATAACAAACAGCAGAAAGTAACCTTTGGGTCAAGAAGGTAGTTGTAAGGCATAAAGATGATGTCTGCATCTTTCTTTAACTCCTTTGAGGTATAGTATGGGCAAACACTAAATATTAATACAAATCAATCGATAAAATGATCTCCATTCTCTAATACTAAGTATAATGTAGTACACGGTAAACAAAACTTTAAAAAAAAAACCTTGAGAAAACACGTAATTTACAAAAAAATCACATAAAAATGTACGCACAAGTAAACCACTGACTTAAGAAAAGCTTACTTAAAAAAATCTTAGAAAAATCTAAGAAAAACATTTCTAGAAAGTTTTGTAAATTACACCCCACATGTATTACAGTGACACTTCATGCAGGTCAGTTGCCCAAGAAACATCAAAGCATGAAAAAGTTGAAGAAAAAAAGACAAACACCAAAGATGTAATGCGATGCTTTATTATAAATACACTAAGAAAAACTAATTTATAGTCACCGCTTACTTGAGTTTCTGCCCCATTGTAACCAGGTCTTCAATGTCAAGAACTTTATTCACAAAATTCCCTTTGCCATCTGCAGCCAGACAGGCACAAGTGAAAATTATGCATCATCGGCTAAATTTACAAAACGTCGTAAGACAAATTTACACCAATGTTACGACAAAAATGTTGTTTGCAGTAACTTCAGGCAGCGAAATCACCGCAAAATCAGTTCACTTGAATTGTTTACATTGGTAACCGTTGGCAATGGCGGAAGCAGACGATCGGTGTGCAGCGCCGTGCGCCGCCAGCTCAGTGACACTGCGTCACGATTGGTTGAGATCATGGTTAAGGAATGTAACGGCGGTCGATTGGCTGGATAATTTTAGCGACGACAGAGTTACGACAAAATTGCGAGAGAGTCACGATGGCGTGAAATCAGCTTCCAAAATTCGAATACAACATTTTTGTGACATCGTAACTTGTTGATTTACAACAAAGATATGACAAAGTTGTGAGGAGCATGCGACAATTTTAGGACTGTCTTAAGATGTGTTGTAAATTAGATTCCAGATCACAAAGTAACAACAGAAGAATATAAAACCCAGCAAGATCTGCAGGGTTCAGAAAACCCAATTTTCAACTAATTCTGATTTAACTGATTCAGTATCCACGTCGATAACATACAGTAACTGCAAAATACAAGCACATTACTCATGGATGTAAAACCTTTAAACACAAAGAATATTTCATTACTATCAGCATCACGAAAACAAAATTGGATAAAAGTTAAGACAAAATTGTGGCGGGTTTCTGACACCTGGGTACATACCAAAAGTCACTCAAGCCTCATAATTATCACTGTACACTTACAAGTGACTAAAAGTAAGTTACTTAGCAACTAACAATAATATGCTGCACGAATATTATGGTAACAAAGCAAAAAATAAAGAACAAGAACAAGACTGACTTACTTTCCACCTGGTTGTAGAAGTGGCAACTGTGAGCTGCAACTTTTGCACGACACAAATGAACCTGGAAAGCAAACCGGACAGACAGACACAGGGTTCCCACTCTTTTACTGACAGAAAAAAATCCACGACTTTTCGGGGACTTTCCAGCACC
>Ga0209454_1004484_pt1 | contig 10445 bp, 7 predicted proteins | sample WorMetHERISLAND1_2_FD_187400 | JGI IMG/M metagenome (GOLD analysis project Ga0209454, IMG submission 187400) | Marine gutless worms symbiont microbial communities from Max Planck institute for Marine Microbiology, Germany - Olavius geniculatus... | ecosystem: Host-associated > Annelida >...
CCTTTCCAATTCCCTTCTCCTTCCCTTTATTTTCTATTCCTTTCCTCCTTCCCCTTTCCCCTTCTTTTTTCTTTTCCACTTTCCTTTTCCCTTTCCTTCCCCTCCCCCTTCCTCTTTCTCTTTCCATTCTTCAGTCTTTCTTTCTGTGTCTAGGTTCGTGCATCCAATATTTGAGGTGCCATATCTCCATAATGGTGAAAGATAGACGCATGGTCACCATGGACCACGGATAGGAAGTCGACCTTCGGGAGTCGAATGGTCACGTGACCGATGACGTCACGTGACCACAAAAGGTCCAAGTCGTGACCCCATTATCTTTGAGATGCCATATCTCCATAACGGTGCAAGATAAAGGCATGGTGACGATAGACCGTTTATAGTGAATCGAATGGTCTCGTGACTGACAATGTCTATTGTTTAGTTAAATTAATAGAGAAGGATGAAAGGATCATTGCTGCTGTTCAGTTTGAAATTAAACTGTTTGATTTTTTTTCTACCAGTCTGAACAGCTCACTGATTATATTTATATGGACATATACTGTAAACTATCGAAATGCATTGGACAGACTCCATGTTCGTATGTTCCAAAAAAATGTGTACAATTTTTCTGCCTCCTGAACATTGAGTACTTCACTCAAAGAAACTGGCACAAGTACCCAGAAGGTGAGTAGAGTGCAAACTGGTGGCCTGTGTTGCTGCAGGTTTCATTTCCTTCATCGTGCAGCCGCTGTTTGTGGAGTGGCAGCGATTCGCATCTTCTTCACTCGGACTACTGATGCTGAAATACCTCAATGAAAACAAGCAGCGATGGCAGAGCATTGCTGATGAAGAGACTGCTCATTCCAGTGCTGAGGAAGCTTCTGATCATTGCGCTGTGAATGTTACACGTGCTAGCGTCGAAGTCATGGAGCAAGACAGTGCACGTGACAGTTCCTCTCTCCATAGAGTTGACTGTTGCGATGAGTGTACTGCTGATCATGACAAATCGCTGAACTGCTACACCCCAACACAGCCTGTCATCGAATCGCGACGAGGAAGTTTGCCAAACTGTGATCCGATTGCACCAGCGTCAGCGGGTCGACGACGTAACAGTGCTCCTGTCATCAGCCAGTGTGCCGCTCTGACAGTCAAGAAATACCTGCTTGCAACGCTGGCCGAACACTCGTCGTCGTTTTGTATGCAGAACAGTTCGTCGGAGACTGAACGTCTGTTTCCCAACTCCCGCGTTGGTTCGGTGAAGCATCACGTGATGGACCTGCATCAGATGCTGCGTCAGAAGAAGTCCGCTTGGACGGCTGTTGCACCGTTCAACACTGCCGTCGCCCTGGAAGGACGGCCACGTGATCGCCGCAGTAACTCGCACGCACTGGTCTTCCGTCAGTGTTTTCTTTCGGGAAGGCTCACTGGTCGAAGGTTCAGTAGTCCAGCAGTGGGAGAGAATTACCATACCGGCCACGACTGTGAGGCTGTTCCGTTGCTGACACCCCTCATTCCAGCTACCAGCCATTCAGCTCTTGTCAACTGGTTTGTATGCTTGCTGTTCTCTTAACCCAAACTTTCATTATCATTGCTGGAATTTAGCAGTAATGATAACAGTATGCGGTAGATCTGGCAGCTATATTATTTCCTTGACTGTGGCACTGGTGATCTTATCACATAATTTCTCTCTCCTGACCAGACAGCATTGTAATTGCATGTGAAATGACTCGGTCATGTCAGCGCCATTTTCATCATTGGATTGTATGGTGAATTTTATTAAAAAATTTTCGTTTATGTAATCACTATTCAGCCACTGAGTTGACTCAGCCTTCAACTCTCCATGGGATGGTATAATGTGTACCAGTTTCCAGGCTAAGTAGTAACTAGAAGGCACTCGTAAGAGTGCATATCTTTGCCAAGTGAAGTAATTTGTTGACTACTACTACTACTAAGTACTAATACACCTACAGACAACACCTACACCTACAACTAATACACCTACAGCCACTACTACACCTACAACTACAGCAACATAATGGGGTCATGACCTTGACCTTTCGGGGTCACATGACATCATTGGTCTCGTGACCATTCGACTCGCGGTGGTCGACTTCCTATGGGTGGTCCATTGTGACCATGCGTCTCTCTGGCAGAGATATGGTGCCTAAAGTACATGTACACAAACAAACAAACAAACACACGGAATGACGGACAGAACAATCAATTTCTTAATCTCCTCCAATGTTCAATACGTTCACTTGGCGGAGATAATAAATGGTGATGATAAATGTAGTACTGTAACGGTCAGTTTAATGCATCGGTGGCTCGACCAGTTGGTTTAGATCAAAGGTCGGCAACCTCTTGAGTACTGTTCTTCTATTTCCAATCATCATATGAGTAGGGTAAGCTCTTGCAATAGCAGTCTTACGGCTATTACTCTATTGTGATTATTATGTAATATTGCCATTACTGTATGATGTTATGTGCAACATTTGTATGCAGTGTCTGGCATGTTTGTTGCATTGCAGAGACTGTGTGATGATGCTGTACGCAGTCGGTCAGTCAATCACTGTCATGCTCAAGACCAGCAATCTTGCCAGCTTCATCAATTGTGTACTGCACAATGTACGTCTACATATTAACTCTTGCTCATCGGCGTCCATGTGTGTGAACGAACGAACAGTGTCTAGTATTCATGGAGTTCCGGACAGTTTTTGTCATCTATTTTACATCAGGAAACATTGTTTAAACTGCCAGTTTCTTTCACACCAGTATGGTGCGCTAATAGTTGCTTTGGCACTTGTTAACATGGATGCTCGGACAGTTTCATTTTGTGTGCTGTTTGAGTTCGTTGCATTAAATTGATGCATTGTTCCATAGTTCTTTATATCTTTGGATATATGGAGTGGTGCTGAATGAAGTGCAACATTTAATTTTTATTCCATGTGTCCATTGTATATTGAACACTTGGTAAATCTAATGTAATTTATCAGCAGTACTTATGCAAGTAATCAAAAACATGAACATGTTGTCACTAAGTTGAAGAAGATTTCGCGTAGACAGGTGTGTCCTTTCTGAGGGAGCTCATCCTCTTTTGGCGCTTTGAGCCGGCGAGGGTTAAACCCAATAAGTCTAGCATACGACCCAAGTCGGTCGGATGGCAGGCTCTAATTGACAGCCAACGCCATTAACCGACTGGGTTGGTATACCAGCAGCCCTGGCCACAAGGCCTACTGTTATGCAGAACTTAGCGTTTCTTTACTAGCGATGGCCATAAACATCGCCAGTACTCATTTTACCATCCCACAGGGGTAGAAGGCTGAGTCGACCTAGTTGGCTTGGTTTCGTACCGTGGACAGTCACCCATACAAGTACTAACTGGGCTTGCTGTAGAATAACTTCGTTGATTTGACTCAACGCATTACCAGTAAGCCACACCACCAACCTTCACTACATTGATGGAGGCTAATTGTTTCCAAAACCACGATTGAGTAAAGCATGTGTGTTAACTTTTTTATGCCCCACCCTGCATGATAAGCAAGTGTGACATTAGAACATGTTCTGCTTTATTGACTTAGTATAGCTGGAGTGGATACTTTATGTCTGATTGCAGTTGCTTTAATGTAGATTTCAAACAATTTTTGGTGCATTTTACAATGTCAATCCTATGGACTGTTATGCTAAGTGCTATGCTGTCGAACAGTGTTAAACCCTTCTGGTTGTCTTGTCTTCGATGCAAGAGCTTTAGATGGTGTATGGTGACATTCCTAGCCATATCAGACCTTGCCTTCATTGTAGCCACAAACCTAAATAGAGTCTTCTTGTCAACGATGACTTGTCTATATATAAATCTGCTGCTTCAGTTTTTGTGTTAATTTTGTTATAGTCATAACTAAATGATTTTTTTCTGCATTTGTTAAGTCTGTTTTCTGTTTCTGTGCTATGACAAATTATGATAATCTCTTCTGCCATTTTCTCACTTTCTCATTTTCGCACTTCTTGCCTTTTTCCAGCTTTTCTCATTATGTAGCACTGTAAATTTCGCTGCAGATGTTTATTTCCTGTTTCACTTCATCTAATTAGGCGAGTTTGTTATTACTCGATTGCTGGGTACAGTTAAGCGTTTAAGAGAAATGGTAAAAGCTAATTGTCTTATCTGGCTTTGAATTAAATACGAAACCTTTTTCTCGTAGATTTTTAATACCATGCTAATAATGTTAGTGTTAACAATAATAGTTAATAATAATAATAGTAATAAGAGTTATTCCAGTAACTGTATATTGACATTCATTTATTCAAGAAATAGACGATTACATGCATGTTTGAGCAGAACATGCCATAGAAGTTTTGTTACAGTGTTTATTGAGAGCACACAGGCAGTGATGCAGTCATAGGTTTTAGATGAAAGGCTTAAACATTTCTTCTCCCATCTCATTGTTAGAGGCAATGTATCTTGTCTTTTTGGTTTGGGCTGTGTGTTGTAAAATGGTGGGTGAATGGTGTTCTCAGTATAGGGCACTCGTACATGTGCAGTGATACAAAACAACTGCCGGCAGTTGCTGTGGACTCCGTTTACTATTTATCACAGAGCAAAACATAGCACTACAAGTCTGTAGAAAAGTTGTAGTTTATTATCAGGTTTGCAATAGAAAAATTAAGTTGTTTTATTGTTGCTTCATATTGTTTTATCATATTTTATACACACATGTGCGAGTGCCCTTATCTGCAAACTGTTGTTGAAGTGGTACATGCTGACCTCATAAAGAGTTTATCATTTGTTGTGTGAGTTTTATCTCAGTGGGCAGCAGGTTAGCTAGGCTATCAGTTGCCATTGCCGGATTTACTTAGTTAAACTGCATTTATTTGTGTGTGCCTTGGACACTAAATTGTATCGTTTTGTTGACTTTGTTGTCTGTCTTACATGCTGCATCATTTACACATTTGTCACTTCTGCTGGCAGTTTCTCTATCATGTCGTCACCGTCTGTAGCAGTGTTATTTATTATAGTTTTTTTTAGCACACTATCATGCTGCATGTACCTGCAGGAATCTAGAATAGTCAGTCAGCTTTATTTACTTTTCATTTAACACTTAATGTTACATTTGTTGACATTCATGCAAAAAAGTACTAGTTGACGTTTGCTCAACACTACAGTAGCTGACCATGACTGTAAGATATATTTGATCAGTTGTTGATGTTTTTGTTTTGTTTGCGTTTGTTTTGTTTATAACTTGTTATGTATCTTAGAGATCTGTTGGATATGGTCACAGTATATGCTAAAGGTCTACGATAAAGGTCATTCAAAATTAAGATAGGAGAGCAGGAGAAATTAATTGGCAGTATATAGAGACAATTTGTACACTATCTATAGTGATAGTTGACAACTTATTTTTGACTCATTATGCGTGCTAAAGTTTCTAAATGATTTGGTTTTCGTGGCAGGCAGCTGAGCTTCGTTTTGGCGTTTCTGTGTGCTGCTGACATTCATAGCATCTGTTTATTGTATGGTCAGTCAGAGGCTGATGATTCTACTGTGCTCTGTTGTCATTTATTGTATTTCTTTCAGTTTGGGATATAGTTGCTGCATATATTTTTTTATAGTGACCATTTTGGACTTGGTTGAATGAAGCATTAGTTGACGTGTAAGTATTCTTCTTCTGGTATGATGTGCAGTGCATGGATTATCATAGACAGGGGTAAACAAACCATGGGCTGCACGAGTCTCAAGACAGGGCCCTGTCTTGCCCCCAAAGGACTTTAGGATGTTACCATTATCTGTGGCTCACAATCTGAACATGTGAATAGTGCAGATGCTCGAATATTAGTATTCACACAGGTAGACTATCTGGTTTCAGCGTATTGAATGAATCGCATTGTTTCGCTTGTGCATTTGCTAATTTATTGAAGTTGTTTTTCAACTGTTACACCGTGTAAAAATAGGCCTATGTTGGAATATTGCAAGAAAGAAGTGTAAAATTTTGCCTGCATAGGTCATCCCGAAATGACCTATACTGTGTCGGGCGGGACATTAAACCCTACTCACTCGCTCACTGTAAAATTGAAAACGAAAATCATCAGTTTAAAGAAGTACTTTACAAAGTACTTTTCGCAGCATCTTTTTTTCTGCTGAGCCGTGTGCTATCTGACTTGCGGCCGTCAACACAGTGAACACACTGTCAGTTGGCTTAAAAAGTTTGTGCATCCCTGTCATAGATTGAGTGTTTTTCATATTCTGTAGTCTATGATAAGAAACTTAGTTATTTTTGGTGTTGTGATATGATGATACTGTAGCTGAGTGAATGTGTGTGGTGCAGTTTTTACAATGAAAGCAATCTGCCTGTTACAAATGCGCAGTACATAGTACGTATGTACGTACATTCATTTTTGAGGTAATTGTGGTGTCTGCTGGTTAAAGTGATCATCATCTCCAGTGTGTTCATTACTCGGACATTGAACACTGCTACTGCAGCGCTTATGTGATAGTATTGCATCAGTCCACACATTCTCTGTAACTTCGTTGATGAAAATAATTTTACCTTAAAACAGACAGAGGGTATTGTTTATGTGACACCCACCTGTGTTTGTTGTCCTTTTGTTGTTATTTTTGATTTTCCTGTTTATGGTCTTACGATTCACAGTGTATGAAGAGTCATCACGGGTGTGTTCTAAAACAATAGTTTTAACATAGCAGATAGGCTGCAGACCAAAATATTAATATTTCTTACAGTCAATTTTGATTAAATATCTTTAATGGCACTGCAGTGTTTTTTGAAAGAGGTATTTTATACTGTCTATTATAGCTGGTAGGAGAATGCAGCACACTTAATAAGCATACTTATAGCTTTTGAACTGTATCAGATCGAAACGGAATTAAATGCTTTCTCGATCTGCTGTCGTTGAGATAGAGTGATGACAACCCTAAAGTATTTTGTTGCTTTTGTCTGTGTAAGTGCTCTTTTGTCAGGCTAAAATCATTCAAATTGCAAATTATGACAAAAATTTTTGCCATTTTGTCAGAGCTGTATTTGGCCAGATTTGCATGAAATGGCTGTGCGCTTGATGCCATATCCGATATCTGATGTGTTCCTGCAATTTATGCGTCTGTTATATGTTCAAAGGTTTGTTTGTGTGAATAAATGTCATTGTAAGTTTACATATTTAACACAGAAATAAATGTAATTATAGTTGAACATTAATATTTTGCAAAGTCATGTAGTAACAAACTTCCGTCGACGTGGCAGATTTTATTTCACATTTAGCAGTGTGTCAGAGAATGCAAGGGTGAAAATTAATTGCTTCTCATTTGCAGAAGTTATCATGAAACACTGCTTTGGTTGTTTGGCTTTGGGTGTATACTATGTTATTAGCCATAGTGATAATGATTTTTGGACTCATTTTTAAAGCAGGTACTTGTTACTCTAACATTGTCTTTTTCTCTGTGTACATAGTCTGTGTGCGTATTTCTTTCATGCTTTCGTGAGCAAAAATATATCAAAAATGAGTATTAATGTTGAAGGATGAAAATTTTGTTAAGAGTATTGTTTTTGCTGTTCACACACATCACGGTGTTTGTAAAACTATCAAATATTCATCAGCTCAAGTTCTTGGTCCATGGTGTATGTGTACAGTTATATATGTGTGTTTGTAATGTATACATGTAATAATTATCAGCATGTTCTTTGACATGTTCCAGACATTTCATAGTGCAGTACATGTCATATTTGTACTGTTTTGTGTACATTCGTTAGTTAGAATAAATGTATCATCTCCCATCAGCATGAATTTGACTGTTGGAATGTTATTGCGTATTTGGATATACATCCTTTTAAACTATTAAATATGTTTTTTTGTATATTAATATGGTATTACAAGTGTCTTTTGTTGGCGTGGTGTTCGAAATTTAACTACCTATCTTCGGGGTGGGCAAGCTGTTACGCCTACCCAGCACTGAGGCCGTATAAGTTCGGCCCAATGCACATTCCCAGAAAGTTACAGTAACCAAAGGTTACATACACGGCTGTGAAGCCATAAGTATATGGCTGTGAAGCTGTAAACGGCTGTGAAGCTAAAATCGGCATAAAAGCTGAAGATTAACAAGCACATGAGCACACGGTAACGTGTACAATAACTGTCCATATAAGGTTAGTCTACTCTTGGTTGGCTCTTCGCTTACGGATTTTAGACATCTTTTTGGTCGTCGGAGCTTTGAGCTCCACCACCACGGCAACGTGGCAGACTATGGTGGGCTGTCTCTTCTATCTGTATACCTGGTGGGCATAGCTTGCACCCAGTCAAAAAATAGGGGGAAGTTCTTTTAAGGGTGTAGGTCAAATCTTTCCCCTTATTTTTCACTGGGCAATCTGCACCGTTAACAAAACTTTCCCCTTATAAGAGGAATAAGCTCAGAGGAGGGGGTTGGGAAACTTTAGTTCGAAAATGGAAGGGGTAAACTTGAGCCCGAAAGTGAGGGGGGGAGTTGCACCTGATTTCGACTTCAGATTTTGTGGGATAGAAATCACTGATGGTGGGGTTCGTAAAACTATATGCAGTGCACAAAGATTTTCCTGGAGTTCAGTTTGACAGAAAGTGTTAAATAGTGATTGGTTATACCGGGTGGCCCATAAAAAACGTCCAGAACTTTGCACAACTATAACGGCTTGTATACTAAATGAAAATAATTTTCTTTTTGCGCATTTGTAAATCAACGCCATAAATTTTAGTGACGTCATTGATGACAACACTGAATGCCGCCTCATGATGTAAGGCGCATTAAAAATCAAATTATATAAAAACAGCATTCTATCACACCGCCTCATAGCAACTCGAAATTTTCTTCAAGACAACACGCAAGATTCAATCAGCTCACAAAAATGGACACCGCGTTCACCAGTTTTGACTACGCTAGATTACTTAGTTTGGGATGTCTTGTAAGAACTTGTCTATGAAGAAAAGCGTAAACCATTTGCGAACCTCAAAAATCTTCAGAATGTTATCAGAGACAAAATGGCATGATGTCGACATCAGACAGTCAGAATCAGAAAAGCCACATAGCAGTGAAAAAAGTGTCTACCAGCAGTGGCAAAGGAAAATGGAGGACCTATTCAGCACATTTTCTGATGATTCGGCCTACTGTGACGTCTGCGTATGAGCGGCAACGTAAATGATGAGCCGCTTGCATAATTTGCTTTATGATGTGTAACGTACGTGTAACACTATTTTTTTATCTCGGCTTATATGGAAGTGTTTTAAGCGAAAATTCCTAGACATATTTGAGGATTTTTTGCCCATTACATACGTGCTTTTCTGCTGATTTATTTTGAGTACTCTACTCTTTTCGGGACGTTTTTGTGCCACGCGGTAGTATCTCTAGAATTTATGAAGATTTAACACTAGCTTTACAGACCAAGACAAGATTGACTGTTGCCAGTTAATTGGACGATGAGCCAGTGGCGGTTTTAGGCCCGGGCCGGGGGAAGGGGCACAGCTCCCCAGTTTTGTTTCAGGTCCCCCCAGTTTCGTGGCCACCCATGATTTTTTTGCAAAGATAACACACATATCTGATGCCTTTGTGTTTCCAAAGTTTCGAAAAGTGGGCAAATTTGCGGTTTCCACTGAACGTCCAAAAACCAAAAATGCTTCAGCTTCAGGGGGCTCTGCCCCTGGACCCCGCTAGGGACTCTGCCCCCAGAACCCGTTATAGGCTCGCGCTACCGCGCTCGCCATGGCGCCATGCCCAGATTTTGTGGGCTAGAACCGCCACTGCGATGAGCTATGAAGTCTTCCGTTTGGGAAAAGAACTGCTTCATTAGTAAACTTGTCCATATGAAACAGAAGTCTTGACATGCAATCTATGCGCGTTAATCTTGGGCGTTAAAAAACTCGAACAGACTTGACACTTCGATTCTGAATGGAAGCATTTGAAACGAGCTCTGATTTCGTCACGCTATGTGCCAACATTAATGCGGCCGTACGACTATGCCTACTGCAGATATTTGTATGCCACGACTCCCAGAGCCCTGGATGTTCATGACATGATTGTACTTTACGCTTTAGACAACAAGTAACTTGAGCAAAGCTCACGTGACGCGCGATAGCAGCAGTCCTGCCATCTCGGCAATCGTTGTAGGCCTAGCTACAGCAATAAAATTAACGCATCTTGAAAAAGTGCTTAAATTTGAGGCCACCGTAGCCTACGTACGGAACACTCCTTGAATTTAAGAGATCGGGACTTGGACTTTTAAAATCTACGTTTAATGCTGAAAATTTCATACGCAGGTTGTCTTGCTCTATCTCTAGCCATTTCGTCGCAATTCAGCGTTGAAATGTGCGCTGCATCCAAAAAATTGCTAAAATATTCACTAAAGAACCCCTTTTTGAAGTTCAAGGTCGTTTAAGATCATCGATGTTGATGAATCTAAAAAGCCTGTCACCAGTGCTTATTATGATAAGCACTGGTGACAGGCTTT
>Ga0209454_1004485_pt1 | contig 10444 bp, 7 predicted proteins | sample WorMetHERISLAND1_2_FD_187400 | JGI IMG/M metagenome (GOLD analysis project Ga0209454, IMG submission 187400) | Marine gutless worms symbiont microbial communities from Max Planck institute for Marine Microbiology, Germany - Olavius geniculatus... | ecosystem: Host-associated > Annelida >...
ATTTTACTGCAGGCAATTGAAAAATGGATAACTGAATAAAATGTCAGCCACAGTGTCAGAAATGTGAACAAAATGTGTTTTTACGCGTTATGTTAATTAAGCAATCATATCGCATTGGATAAATAAAAGTGATATTTCGCTGGTTGTGTTTACCCTAGGTAGTGCAGAAACAAACGTTAGATAAAATAAGAAGTTGCATGGTCATTTGATGGCAAATTGTATCAGAAATATTTATACCAAAAATTATCAGAATTTGATAATTGTTTTTCAAGTTACAATCGAGCGGGTCGGTTGTTTTGCAACGCTGAAAGTCGTCAGCAGAATACCTTTAAAAACTCTCAAGACGGCGGCATTGCACGCTGTTCCTGCGATAGCACTGCTTTTGTGCTTGCCGCCCTGTGCCACTGTTCACGAACGCTAGCTAAATTTCCTTCATCAAACCATAGCTCGAGAATGCAAACATTACAGAGAACTACTGAGAAGTCGCCTATTAGTCATCAATATTCATAGCTATGTTCTTGGTTAATTGGAAATGTTTTCTAACACTCTGTAAAATAATGCAGAACAACATGAGGATGTAGAATGAATGTAAGGTGCGTACATACACAGGGCATATGTTTGGTGGATCATCAGAGAGTTCGAAATAGGCCTATTATGCGGTGTGATGCAAAAGGCCGCTAATGGTCCTCCGTGCACGGCGTAGCTGTGACATTGACACATTCGGAACGAAAATACATCTTTTCCTAGTACCGTGTTAATGTAGGCCTAAGCAGCGCATTAAAAGTGTTTAGGTCTAAAGTAATTTGCCGTACTAATTCACGCATTACTTACCTGCTTTCATCACGTGCATGGGGCTGGGTTACATGTAAAACACAAAAAAAGCTGTGAATATGTTTCATGTACCGTTTTCGCACGTAACCAGTCTAGAACATTTGCTAAATGTTTTACACTTCGAAACGTTTTGCAAACGCAAAATACAACAGCAAATGTTTTGCTGCATTTTGGGCCTACGTGTAAGCCTAATCAGAGTTATAGCTGCTTCGCTGAAAAAGAAAAGTGAGGAAAGATGGGAAGAAAAGCTGACTGACTCCAGAAATGGCGTACTAAATTTAGAAATCGTTTCGCGTCTTATACAAGAACGTTGATAATACGATAAACTGTAAATCACAAAAATTTCTACATCGGAGTCAAACTCGTGCGGGTAAATTCGCAGTATTTCGTCGTAAATTGAGCGTAATGTCGTTGGATGTGCGCGGTGCATCGCCCAATGGCAGCAGCAGCAGCAGCAGCCTATGCTTCTCTGCTTATCTGCAGGCGCCGATCACGCTTATCCCACCAGCGGCTGTCGGCAACACCAACTGCTGTGATGAACGTAAGGCGTGTGCGTATTTCGACCGTTGGTTATATTAAGATTAATTAACGTAAGCCTACTGTGCGACTGTATGATTCTGACGATAAGCTGTTAATTATGCATGCAGCGGTGAAAGCAGAAAACCGGTAGTGCGAAACGCGTCCGACCAGCGATGAGCGACGTGCATGGAGAAACTTAAAAGAGCATTGGATTAGCTCTATCCGACCGAATCATAAGTAAAGTAGCTGAGATTACGGATTTATCCCACTGCAGTTTACTTGCAGGCTTATCTCGGACCGCCCGTGACCGCCCGTGCACAATATTACCAGGTAACTTGTGTGTGGATTTCCGACATATACAGCTACTCGTTGTCAACTGTGACGAAATTTGCTCCGGCATACTGCCGTTGTCGCCGAAAACTGAAGTCACGATGGAAGTGAAGGTAGTTTCACTGACGAACGAGACGGGTGGTAACGGTGGTCCGTACGAATGGCAGCAGTCGTTCAGAGACTTCAACGGTTCATACGGCCATCGTGTGACAGACACGGCCGCGTCGAGTTTGGCGGGAAAGATTGTACTCGCTCTGCTGCTGTCGTCGTTCGTCGTCGTCGCTCTGGCGGGCAACTTGTTGGTGATCGTCGCGGTGATGACCGACAGAAACCTGCGACGCACCGGAAACTATTTCATCGTCTCTCTGGCCTTGGCCGATGCACTCGTCGCAGCCGTCGTCATGACATTCGCCATCGTCAATGACGTCACCGGTCGCTGGCTGCTGCCAGTGACGTCACGGGTCGTTCCAATAACGTCACGGGTCGCTGGCTGTTCGGGGCTCGGACGTGTCGTATCTGGATGTCTGCTGACGTCATGTGCTCGACGGCGTCTATCCTCAACCTGTGTGCTATCAGCTTGGATCGTTACGTGCACGTGCGCAGTCCGCTACATTACGAGCGTCTCGTCACACACCGCCGCTCACTGGCTGCCATTGCCCTCGTCTGGATTATGTCGGCGCTTATCTCGTTCCTGCCAATACACGTCGGCTGGCACCGCGTCAACGGCGCTGCTATGGCAACGGTCTCCGCCGCCGCAACCAAAGTTGCTAACACGTCGTCTACGCCGCTTCTTAATTACTCGTCAGTATAAATGTGCTAGTATACTGTCTGCATTTTATGGTATCTTTTGTACAGACGATGTCATTTTATTACATATTAGATGCTTATTCAAAGCGTGTGGACTTTTGCAATTTTTCGGAAAATGAAACAAATCGGCATATGAAAAAAATTTCGCATGTTTTGATATAAACATTTTATGTACTCTCGATTACGACTAAAGCAAACGATATTGTATTGTAGGTCCCAAAATTTTTTGTGCAGTGTGAGTACCGATAAAAAACAGCGCAGCATATTTTTGTCCATATTTTCGCCAAATATTGACCGCTATTTTAAACTTTCGAATTCATGGCACTATGCATTCAGCAGGAAATTTCCGATAAAGCTTTTAGTAAAAATTCTCCAGCTTTAAAGTGTTGAGCACTACAACACTGCATTACGAAATATTAGTTGTTAAGAATTAAACTGAACCAACGCACGACCACGCACTGATTGACCAAGTGCGCACGCCTCGAAAAGAATGTTGGGGGTGGTCAACATGCTTGTAAAACTAAAAGCAAACTAAAACAGTACTAAAACTTGCGTGCGATTTTGTTTTATGCAGTTTTGGGGCCGTTTTGTAAAACTTACATCTGTTTTAAAAAACATGCGCAAGTTTTGGTATTAGTTTTAGACGTAAGCACACCCGCACTGCTGTAGATGAGCTGATTCTGAACCACGATTTCATTCTTCAACACCTTTAACAGCACTGTTAACTGCCGTATATACGAATTACGCGTACCTTATTTATCTAGCGCTCTGTTGGGTTTGAAGTGTTTAGCGCTTGCGAAAGAACTAAGTGATGGAAATTACGATGCAAAGTTAGCTGTACGTGACATTTGCTGAATGGCATTAGCTTCGTTTGGTTCGTTGATAAAAAGATACCCGTGCTTGCCACACTACACTGCAGACATCACAGAGTGACAGCATTATACCATACAAGCCGGAAGGCGACGTGCTCGTTAGCTCCATTGCAAAAGAATAGGTAAACAACAGACGCAGTCAGACAGCCGCAGACCCGCTGCTTGACATTAAGGGTTGTATAAGCTTGCAAGTAGCGAGCCATGCATCGGCGCAATGAAGATGAAAGACGCCGGATCATTCAAAACGCCTTGGCGTCATAATGACGTTCAGTCAGTCACTGTCGATATGTTGAGGTTTGTTTACGTACATTCAACGAACGAACGCAACGAACGCAACAAACACAACGTACGCAACACAAGAATAAACACCTTTTTTATTTTTGCGTTATGGCCGTTGGGTCGGTTACGTCAGCTGCGTAAGAAATACGCAGGGGGGGGTTATTGTTATATTCTCCATCTGAATAACGATACCGGCAACCGAAGCAACGATGTCACAGTCGATGAAACCTGTTAGTAACTGCTATGTTTTGCTTCTGATACAAGTTGCTCCCGTCGGGCGTCAGTTCTTTGCCACGTTCACTCACTGTGTACCTGCGCACGCAGCAACATTCACGTTTTCTGATCTGACGACAATTTGTTTTACTCGACTGCAGAACTCTGCTTAATTCTGGACAAAATGGGCTTAGAGAGAGTCTTTGCAACCAGAAATATGGTAAACATTTTAAAATTATCCCAGATTTGCGATCATAATTATACAGCGCATGTGTTTTACGGTTTAGTGCAAATAGCGATTGTCGCGCTGAAAATGTGTTTAGGCCCTGACCCTAACGGGTTCTCAGTCAATTACGGAAATTCATAAAAAGCAAATGGAGCACTGCAGCTAGGCGCTATCTCGCGACAGATATCGGACTCGTTGCTAAGAAGTAAGAAAGTGGCGAGCGTTTAATGTCGAACCGGCCTCGCCGAACAACGTCCAGCAAGATGCTAATCTACTGTGTGCTTAACAACGATATACGGACCTGTAAATGCAGTGCATCCAGTCAGTATAGGGCTACTTTATGACGACGTGTGGCTATAGGCGCTTCATTGCTGTCTAAATCTGCCAAGTCGCTCAAACTACTGCAAAACTTGCTCCCCGAACATATACTCGACTGTGATTCAGTTTGCTACGATTTCATGCGATGCGCTATAGAGAAACAGCTACGTATTTCGTTATTGTCAGGTAAAGTGTTGCATCAGGAAACTTTGAAAAACTGCGCAGACTTCGAATTTTTTTTTCGCTACAAACATGAGTCACTGCATGGCTATGATATTGTCTTTCTATGATGTTTTTGATCGATTCGAATTGCTGACTAGGCAAATTTTAATTCGCCGCTTGTAGAGACCTAAGTTTTATAAGACACTTGCTTGCTAGCAACTGAATGCCTGCTGACCTTAAAAGCAAAATTAATGTCTCCAGTTAAGTCTTGGGCTTTTCAGTTGGTCTCAAGGCAAGGCGTCAAGTGAGGTCAGTGCGTGCAAGTGGTATACATAGGCGTAGGCCTAGACGAGTCTCAAGCCGCAAAACCAGCGACTCAAGTCCAAGTCTCCAGTTCGATTCCGGAACTGTGTTATCAGGACACTTACGCGTTTTATTTTTGGGGGTTTACTGTATAATTTACGTATAGTTTAAAAAGTGTAACTTTTTGGATAATTTTTAACGATATGATATGCATGCTTTAGCTACATATTTAGCGTACGTTAGGCCTACGTAGCTTTGACTGTTTAGCGGACTTTTGGGTTCGTGAGTTCTACAAAATATTTTCAGGTTTCGTCATTCGTTAATTTTAGCTTGGCTGTATGCGGTGAATTAAGCTAAAATGTGTATTTTCGTATTCTGCCATAAAACAACAGATCAGCTTGAAAAGAACATTTCGATAACGGAACCGACTTTATTTTTTGATGTGTTGCATCATTTTTGTCGGTCGGTCCTTAAAAACTGCCAACAAAAAGTTACGATAATTTAACACGACCAGGGACATTATCGGCCTTCGGAGCCCCATACATCTTTGCTGGACTTGAGTTTGAATACTGTAAAGTCGTAAGCACCAGGCTTTAACAGAACAAGATAACATCCTGGACGGAATCAGTAGCCTATAGCAGGTATTAATCCTATAGGCTTCTACTGCAGGGCTTACAAGTATATCACAAGCATGCCCGACAGTCTATGGAACATCCGGATTACATACATGACTTTTATTTCGCATTTATAAATTTTTCCCATCAAGATATGGCACGTCAGCAACGCGCTGCACATGAGCAGCTGGAGAGAGAAGCCGGAAGGACATTGACAAAAATATAAAAGGACAGTGACAAAAACGTACAACAAACTAGCTAAACTAAACTAAACCGAATTGCTTCAACACTGAACGCGTGTTCTGCAGACGCACAATTATTCCTATTGCGGTTTAACGCGGTGTTAGTCAGTTATGTCAGTGCATAATGCGGACATCGTGTAAGCGAACGATGAAAAGCTGCTAACGTATTGATCTTCATGTACATGCCGTATCTACAGCAGCCTATTGAAGCTTCCACAAGCGTAGGCTACATTTGTAAACAACCTGTCGTTTTACCAAGAAACGGAAGTGAAGGCGTTGTCGATTATAGATTTGGGGACCATCGGCAGATAAGGACCCGGGAATTTGTATTCATTGCACTGATTGCAGCGCGGAAAGTCACTGCGAAGAATCCCAATAGTAAAAGCTGTGACATCATCATGCAAGTCTGGAGGCGGGCGGAGTAGCGAAAGAGTTGCACTCCCTGGGTGGTTTATAGAAAGCTTTCGAATTTGTTGTCTTACATTCGTCACTGACGTCATGGCGTAGGTAATGGACCGAAATTAAGTGTTAAGTAAGATATTTGAAAACTGTTGCCTAACAAATATTTTGCATCTTGAGCGCATGTTAAAGATAAAACCTGCTTAGTGGTTATATACAAAATAAAATATTTTGCAAATGTTTTGTTTTGCATGTAACTACGTTCTGTATTCAGCGTGGGTGTTTGGAATGCTAACAATGTGTTGCAACTATGCACAGACGTGTTTAGTAGATGGAGTGTACGTGTATTTGCGTTTGGTTTGATCTGAGTAAATAAATGAGCGAAAAAATTGCAAAAAAAATATTTTACATTGTAACCACGGCCTTGCGCAACGAAATTTTCATCACTAAACGAGACGTTATCATTAGCTGACAAGTTACATATAATGAGTTGCAAAAGGCGGAAAAATAGCAATATTGTAAACTTTAATGGTCGTGGTCGTAACGATATGCCCTATGTATTTCTGTTCAATAATGATGTTGATAATGATGAACGAATGTTCTTTAATAACGTCGCATCAGTCCGAAGACAGGTAAGAGTCAATAACAGTAAATCTGCTGCAGATGGCTTCAACACAGTTTAATTTATGTACGAAATTATTTTGCCGCATGCTTAATGATGACTTTTTTGTTAATTATTTTTTGGCATTTCGTTTTGAGTCTTTATCTGTGTTAGAAGTGATGATAAACTACATAAGCGACTGTAGGCAGAGACACAACATAGATGAACAGAGGTCAATATGCTTTATGCTTCCCTGTGGGTTTGAATATGTAATAAATGACAGCCGTGTGCTGAAAGCTATGACATATGGCTATGACAAGAGCTATGACAATAGCTATGACATACGGCTATAGGCGACACCCACGGGACAGGGGTACTAGCACGCGTCCGGAAAGTTCAGCTACGGCCATGTCCCTAATGCATACCACGAATCGACGTCTTGGTTATACAGGCGAGCTAGTTCGACCGTAAATCAACCACGGTTTATTTTTCTCACGAACTGGAGGACGGGGGTGCAAAGGTGTTAGGTCCCTGCGTGATAATGCATACAAATGCGGCGCCTATGCCATACTACACGATGCAAAACGTAACGCCGCATAGTCAATGGCTTAGTTAGTATACTGCGTCAAACCATACATTAAAATGCCGCAAAGAAAAGAAAACCGTCAAGGTCGTTAAATCCCGAAGATAATTTCTAATTTGACTGACGACAGAAAACCGACCAATGCGGAATAAAACGGTGACAGAAACAGTCACTCTTTGCAGGTGGTCGTTCCGATAAGGCACATTAATAGTAGGCCTATAGGCCTATACTCTACCGCCGGATTTTACCACACTGTAAAAGCAGCTGGTCACGTGTATGTATTCTTCGTCTTTGCATTATTTTTTGCAATACTGTGATCGTAAACAGTATTTAACAACACTAATAAAATTGAATCAACAGTACCGAGGGAGTAGGCAAGATCAAGAAAAATCTGGCACAGAGGAAAGCGATGCGTAATTCTGGCGCATCGCAATCCACTTAGGCGTGTTACCAGACGGACCGACAGTCGACGGGCATGGATGCTGGATTGAGTTGCATGCATAGGCCTAGTGGACGCGTCGACGTCACAATATTGGATTCAGCGTCAGGCGTTGTTTGGACCACTGCAGCATCGCGCTAGATTCCATTAGTCCGACTTTGTGAACGCAGGTCGCGCCAAGTCGTAAATCTGATGCCGTGCTGTCTGTCTGTCGGTCGGTTTGTCTGTCAATCCGTGTCTCGAAAACTCGTTCACGATCAAGCCGTTCGTGTTTTATACGTATTTGTAAGTTCCCAAGAGAAGCCTGGTGCATTCTCAGCTTTACAGAACACTTCTGGTTAAACGATAGCATAACACGCAAGTGAGAAATTTTTTTCTTATTTCCCTTGATATTATTTCCAATGCAAAGATTGGAACATTCATTCTGACTACCTTGGCTACACAACAGGGCGTGACAAATATGGGGTCCGAGCCATCTGTCAAACATCGTTACAATATCTGATGATAGTCCTCAGCTAGTCCGCGTACTAGAGTATCCTCGGAATTTCGCCGACGTCTTTCCAGTGATTTCATCAACTGACTGACATTGGACCAAATAGATCGCACTCCATATTTGTTTCGCGCGGTAATAAAAGGTCAGCACTGTCAACAGTATCGTTCGACGTGCGAGCGGTAATTGATGAAGTGAGTAGAAGACTCGTGTTGACATGTTTGTCAAACCACGAGCTGACTGGATGACCACCCACGCACGCAGGGTTCCGCCATGGCACGACGAACTTCAGTGTCCAGCAGATCGTGATTGTAAACGAAAACGGGCCGTTGGGCATGCAATAATTACAACGAACCAAACTGTATCTAGGTAAACAGTTAAATCGATGTTTGTGAATCAGTAGTGGTCATTACTTGGGCTGCGGAAGCTATCCGTTAAGATTGATGATAGCGGAAAAGTTGATCGATCGCTTAGCTTGGAAACCAAGTTGATATCTCGTGCCGAGCCTGAGATTAACTATCAAAATGTTCACATAATTCCATGATAGATTTCATGTCAGACGCGTAGTTTCATTGTTTTTAGCCAGCAGGACTGTAAAGAAAGACCCGCGTTTGGAAGTCGTAAAAAGTGTTGTGTCCGAAAATACACGACGTAACCGATGTCACCAGCTACTCGAGCAATTAATTATGCGTATATCTGTTAAGCTTCTTTTTTGCGTAAGCGACAAAATGTTTATCTTTACTATAACAGTTCGACAAACGATTGTTTGTAAATACAAGCTCACTGCATTGACCAACACGTTTGTTGGCAAAATACGGTAAAGGAGTAAACGAAGAAAACAAAGAAATATGCCTACAAAAACAAGAAAGGTATCGAAAATGGCAAAAAAGGTTTTGAAATTATATTTGAACGACACGGCGATGACTTGTATTTGCATTGATATTACATTTGGAGATATTTTGTGTCACACATAATTAGTACATTGACTTAAACGAGTCGTGCGGGGAAGATGCCAAAATTTATCTTTTTGTAGATGATGCAAGGCTATACAATCATATTAAGAGTATAGTTGATGCAGAAATATTACAGTCGTTCTTATGAAGTAAGATTACGTGTTTTGCAGTTGCCAACTTTACGATATAGGCAATTAAGAGGGAATATGATTCAGTTATATAATATGTAAATAACAAGAATGATACCAATTTTGTGTTACGTTTGCAGTATAAATCTAGGCCTATGTTAGAAAAGAGTTATGATACCAGGGGTCATAGATACAAATTGGTGCCCCAGTTGTATAAATATGATCTCCGGAAACGTTTTTGTAAATAGATTAGTAGAGGATGTTGTATCGGCATGCAGTGTTAGTAGTTTTAAGAGACGTTTTGATTTGCTATGGCGTGGTTTTAGCTTGTATTATGATTATAAATCCGTCATCTAATACCGGAAGTTAATGTAAAAACAGTATTAGTTTAGTTTTAGTTGATATTCGTGTTGAAGTTATTTACTTGGACGGAAATAAAGGCCTTCGGCCTGCTTCCGGATATTTATTGATGATGACTGCATGGCTGACGGTTGTATGTGTGTGTTGCTAGGGCTGTGGCGGGGACGCTGAACAATTCGTCGGCGGCGGCGTCAGTCGGGACGGAAGGCGAGAACGGCGTCTGTGTGCTGGAGCTGAACCCAGTATACGCGATCACATCGTCGACAGTCAGCTTCTACCTGCCCTGTCTGGCAATGCTCTGTATCTATTACCGACTGTACCGCTACGCGCGCAAACAGGTAGAGACGATCAGGATGACATACAAGACCTCCCTTGGCGGAAGTGGACATTCTCAGCGGGAGGTTGTCTGCGTCACTGTGGACGAGGAGAAAGACGGACCGACCAGCAGTCCACTGCGCGACAAGGTGTCCGACCACAAAGCCGCCATCACACTCGGCATCATCATGGGCGTCTTTCTTATGTCGTGGAGTCCGTTCTTCACGGTGAACCTGGTCGGCGCTCTGTGTGGTCCCGGCTGCGTGCCGCCGCTGGTCTTCGCTGTCTTCACCTGGCTCGGTTACGTCAACAGTACCATGAACCCAATCATATTCCAGGTTATATACCGGATATACTATAGTACTACCTCCATTTGTTTCGATTTCTTGTGAATCTGTTGTACAACATGCAGTACAACGAGGTGTACGACAAACACACCACAAGTATAGAAGTAGTGGAG
>Ga0209454_1004486_pt1 | contig 10444 bp, 12 predicted proteins | sample WorMetHERISLAND1_2_FD_187400 | JGI IMG/M metagenome (GOLD analysis project Ga0209454, IMG submission 187400) | Marine gutless worms symbiont microbial communities from Max Planck institute for Marine Microbiology, Germany - Olavius geniculatus... | ecosystem: Host-associated > Annelida >...
CGCATTAATTTCATATATTTATGAAGCTCAAATCGACATATTATATATGCGAGGTTAAATGTCTAATTTAAATTTACAGAAATTGCGCGAGTGAGTTTGACTATGGCCATGGACCTTTAATCTAGCCAGAAATTAAGTGGAGTAAAAGGCCACAAGCAGTTAAACTGATGGCAGAAATTCCACTGCAGCATCAGCAGTAATACAATTCCAAAAAACCAGTCAAACCGACACTATCTGCTTCTCGGATTTAAAAAAATGTCTTAAAATTCAGTGACGTACCATTATTCCAAAGCCCGTTATTTTGGCAGTCGCTATTCAGACAGCCGTTGTGACACGGCAGCTGTCGGTAGAGTGGCAGCTGAGTGTCTGACGACCTCGGCGGTAGCTTCATGGATCGCCAGTCGACAAACTCGCTCCTTAGGCCTACTAAGTAGACCATCTTTAGATAGCCAGTCGGCAAGTTTTGTAGTTACGTCCACCACCATCGAACTCATTACCTATATTGTACGCTAACTTTTGGTGTGCATTATTGTCACATAAATGTTTGTAAAACGCTAACCTTAACGCTAACCCAAACCCTAACCCTTAGCGAAAAAATGTAATTGTAATGTTTAGCAGAAAATCGAACTCCATTATACATGATATTGTCGCCGTCTGGTGAACATGAATGTAAATTATACTAATGTCTGTGTCAACATGAATTTCAGTCGGAATACCATTTGTCGGAATAGCGGGCTACAGAATAACGGGTTACTCTCGAAGTTTTGCATATTCTGTTTGGATTCTGTTTTGTTATCTTACTATTAGTTTGCCAGTGGTCACTGTTGCAGGCAGAGTGGTTGCATCGGTATGAGGCTTGCGGCGAATACGTTCAGAAGATGACTGCTGACGACTTTGTCGAGTTTGTTCATGCCATAACATTCTCGGAGCAGAGCATTTCACAGGTCTACACAAGACTGGCTTCTTCATCTCTGGCTGATGAAATTTCTTACGCACGAAAGCAGCTACTGCTTTCAGCGCGTCTTAGCCATCACAATTCTGTCCGTCTGTCCGTCTGTCACAGGGGTGGATCAGTCAAAAGCGGTGCAAGCTAGGATTACCAAATTTTCACCGTCGGCTGCACGGAACTATCGTTATGCGATCCAGATAGAGAATTTGGTAAATGTATATTGACTTAGTGTGAACACCCCAATTTTCAGCTAATTTACTGAACCGGAACTGCTATAGCCTTTCGCACATCTCGTGAGCATTAGCTCAAATTTCTTGTTAAATGCTGTTTTGTGTATTTGAAATGTAGACTTGCATGTCAAATAAGCAGGAACTACATGTATAGGTTGCATGTGAAGTTTTCATTATGTGTCATTGTAACGTCAGTAACTTGCTTTTCGTCATCTTAATCATAACATTGGTGACACAATTATGCACCTAGTCTTTAACAGCATTGGCAGTGTTTTTAACCCCAGTCTATATTGTTGTAATGTTGTTGCTATTAGTTAGAATACTGATGATACATAATATGTAATATGTATTGCTTCTAGCACAGTCTTCGCAGTCATAAGATTGTATTAAACACAGTCGCCAGTTTTCACCCTGCATGAGAGATTTGAGGGTTGCGATGCACAGTGATCCACTAAGGTCCGGTTTTTCCATCGCCAATCAAATCAAATTTGATCTCTGATTTACTGATCTTCGATTAACTTGATGTTCAGAATTGATCGTCGATCAACTATGTTTAGTTTTTCCATGCATTTTCGATCTCCAATTATGTGATCGGCGATTAGCTGATCCACTGTCAACTGAGCCTACTTTATGCCAGTCTGATTGGCTGACAGCTGACCTCCATTTGCGGTATTGCGCTAAATTGCCCAGCATGCGCTGCGAGTGGACGCCATAGCCAGTAAACGTTGTCATAGCAACGATATCAATGATATCGTCTGCTGTCAAAAATACGTTCTATCGCAAATCAATACAGGAGCGTTTATACATTTTATTTCTTCACAAAACACCACGCACAGTATAAATTGATCAGTGGTGACTAATCGCCCTGCCTGGAACTGCATTTTAATGCGTGAATTGTCGTTCTGACAGGTGACGCGAAGCAATGTTTCTGGTGCGAATGAGCAACGAACTGCAGATCGCCACGTTTAATCGTCAATTATCTTACTTGATTCGCCAATATTCGGCCGTCAACTTGATGGGAGATTTGATGGATGATTAGTCGCTAATTGCGATGGAAAAAACGATCATTGAGATGATCTTCGATCAAGTCCCAAAGTTGATCAGAGATCAGTTTGATCGGCCATCAAATGTGCATGGAAAAACGGGACCTTAGTGCCCACATTTCTTGCTACCTTTGTTAGAATATGTAAAAATGTGCCCCGACCACATGAACCCAGTAGAGTCACAGAAATACAATTTTGAGGATTAACAATATTAGTTACGTCATAATAGATGTAAAATTGAAACTTTGCATGTAGGTAGTTGTCCGTGTCTAGCTTTTAACTTCTGGCCGAAGCTGTACTGAATATGGCGATGATTAAGGAAACGTTTTTGTTGTTCAGATGTCAGTCGATTGCCGGCGTCAGATAGTTAAGCGGGCGTTGAAGTATGCAAGGCAGCAGCAAAGTGCCAAGAAGAAATCAATAGAAACACTCGGGTCAGTTTTCAGTTATTTTCAGTTTCAAAAAGAAATTTAATGACAGCCTAAGTGAATACCTTATTATGTCTCCACCAACAAAGTGGTCGAAGGCATTATGCTTTCAGAGTGTTTGTGCATCCATACGTCTGCGCGTGAATTTTGAACAAACATTGTTAGCAAGATATCTTGGGTATTTGTTGACGGAATTTGATCAAACTTCCAATGGACTTTGAGGCAAGGATGAACATATCAAAAGGTCAAGGGTCGAGATCACGGTGGGGTCAAATATGCCCCAAAATGCATTTTTTGGCCTTGCAGTTGTCGCGTCTTAGTGGAGGCATAATAGTTGACCGAGTCGTAACCACCATCAAGTTTTTAAATTGTAAAGAGCGAAGACACCAAAATTATATTTCTGCATGATGCATATGAAATATTCTGTCCAAGCACAGTGTGTGTTGTCACTTAGTTTCTTACGTGCTATTTTCTGCATGGAAGTGAAAATCGGCACAGCATTATGAGCTGGTGTGGCCCCGAGAAGAAGTATCATGCTTGTAGTTTGGTTTTAGTTGTTTGTTGTACACACAGGAAGTCTGTGTTGACATGGGAAGAAGTTTCCCAGCAGTTTCAACAGTCCGCCCATCACTTTGATACTCTTGACAATCCCGTGGTCATTTCGCTGAGAAATTCTGACGACATGCGGCTCAGGCATTATGCGCAGATCTTTGATCAATCACGTTCACAGCCACCATTGGTATGTATGACTGCTGCTCTGTTGTCATTTTTAGCGTTTCTTATTTATGTTTATGCTGTAGCTGCTCATATTTGCGTCTTCTACTTAACGTAAATTGATCATCATTTGAGTGAATTACGAAAGAAAGACAAAGGGGTCTTTTTTATGAAACACCGTGTACTTATGAAGCTGTACATACTGGTAATTTGCCTTATCTCACTGATATTTTACGTCTACAAGGTACACAATCTGTACGTGCGCGTGTTTTCACTGGATTTCTGTAAAGCTTTTGACACTGTGAGACTGGCCACGCTCATGGAGAAGCTGTCGACGTTAGATGTGCCAGCCGAAATTTATTAAAACTGGATAAAAGATTTTCTCAAAGGTCACTCTCACTGCACAAAATTTGGATCAGCCATGTCAATGTTCGCAGATATCGTGTCCAGTGTGATACAGCGTTCGTTGCTGGGACCTGCTGCTTATGCCATTATTGCATCCGACCTTGATCCTATCCACGCCGGTAACGAAATCGTGAAGTTTGCTGATGACTCTTACCTTATCGTCCCAGCCAGCAACACAGACACTAGTCCGGAAGAGCTAGCCCATGTCCAGAAGTGGGCAACAAACAACAACTTACAGCTGAACTGTAAAACGTCGCTAGAAATCGTATTTCAGTCGACCCAAACGAAACCGCTCCAACTGCCATCATCATGTCCGGGCGTTACTCGAGTGAACAGTATGTCAGCTCTTGGCGTCGTCATCAATGACCGACTAACTGCAAGAGCACTATTCTGTCGTCATGATGCACGCTGTCCGCATGTTGCGAGATCACGGCATGTGACCCAGCTCGATACATAACGTCTACCTTGCTACCAAGCTCACCAGCGTGGTCCGGTCTCACTAGTGCTTCAGATCGCAGCCGTATCAATGCATTCTTGGGGAAGTCTAAGCGTTTAGGATACTGTGATGTTAACACCCCGCCAGTTGCCACAGCGGACGATGCACTATTCAGTCGAATGACCTCGAATCCAGCCCGTGTGCTGCAGCCTTTACTACCGGACCAGTCCAACCACCACTACGACCTCCGCAATCGACGGCATCAACTACAGCTGACGCAAAAGATGACGTATCTGAACAATAAACTTTTTATAATAAGAACACTGTTTAAAGACGTTTATTAGCTAGCCTGCAGTTTATCATACTCAAACGTTTCATCTCACTGACGCCATTCTGAAAAGTTGACTCTGTTATCGTTTTTTAACTCTTATGTATATTACTGTATATCATGTAATTCATTGCAATTTGTCAACGTTTTTCAGGCGATCAGACGAATATGAATGAATGAATGATCTACTTGATTTCCATGCTGTAACTTGTCTTGCGATTCTCATGCATTTTGAGTTTTGCATCACAATTATATAATTCTGTTTTTCTTGTTTTTATATGTGCATATCCCTTTGTCTGTTAGTGTGATTGTTTGGCGACTGAGCGTGTTGATAAACGGCAGGTTCGGCAGCTGTTGGTTGAGATGATCGTCGGTGGAGTGAGTCTGGAAGTGGTTGATGCGCTCAGATCAGCAGCAGCAGCCAGCATCACTCTTCACTGCTTGCTCGCTGAGGCTGTCACGTCAGCTGTCAACACACTCCGGTCAGTTTTGCCAGCAGTTGCTTGTGGCGTTATTTTTGATGTGTGTGTACTTCTTATGAAGATATTTATTACTATTGTTGCCACTGTTGTCAACTTTTTGGTGTAATTTGGAATAGAATAACCTTCATAGTGTAGACTTTTTAGGCTATTCAGTTTTTATGTGATTTGAAAAAGTCTCCATCTGAGTATCGGGACACCATTCTGTTTAAAATCGTTTTTTACACTTAAATACAAAATTTTCAGCTAAAAATCCCCAAATTCTTGAACTTGCTCTAGATCATGCCAAGCTTGAACATGTTTTTGTATTCACATTGTTTTGTTTTTGGTTTTGTTTTGTAATCACTGACTTCTGTTTGTTGAAATGGTGTGCACATATACGAGGGTCGTTCGAGAAATAAGTTACAAAACAGCGTCATTTTGTTAGTTTTTGAAATCTTAAAAATCGGAAATATACGTTTTGTAAGGAATTTAATTCTGAACATGTATAGACATTTTTTGATAATGACGTCATTATTGTGACATCATCTGTTCATAGAACACCGTCTACATGTGCATTATTTTCCCCGCCAGTAATCTCTCATAACTCGCAAGTGACAAACAGCACAGGAACGAAAAAAATGAATAAACTTAACAAGTTAATGCCATCTTTTTAAATGCTAAAGACTTATGTTTCATTTTTTAACATATCAACCGAGTTCGCTCAAACATTTGTTCTATCTGTCGGCAAACTTCTGAATGCCCGATGCAAAGAACGATGCTGGCTGCTGTCCATGCCACTGATGAACGACTGATTGCATCTCGGTATATGATACAAATTTCTGCCCAACTAGCATTTTCTTACACCAAACATGAACTGTTCGCTTCGTAAAGCACTTGTCGCCATATACTAGATGCATCTCAAAGTGAATCTGACTTGCATTAATTTTTTTCAGCCCACAGAAATACAATAACTGAACGCTGTTCGTTACGGGATGATTTCAGTGGCAACGTCGTCGAATTTAATGTTTATAAATGATGTTTCAGTGATGTCATCGTCATAACACTCATAGCTGCCACTCAGAATTAAATTTCCTACAAAACTTGTATTTCGGATTATTAATATTTGTAAAACTAACAGAATGACGCTGTTTTGCAACTTATTTATCGAACGACCCTCGTATTAGTGCAGCACGGTGTGACCAGCAGGTATGATGATATTTGGATTGTAGTGCATCGGACAGCTGCAATCAGACTGCTGTACTGCAAACGATCTGTCAACTCGTTTCACAACATCGTCATACAGAGTAGGATTTTCTTCCTTAAGAATATTCCCTAATAATCAATTATAATATTCCTTATTCCTTAATAATATTATGTGTCAATCAATGATTAGTTTTTTTGAAAATACTGATCTTGGTTTTTATTGAATGCTCACATGATATACAGTTGGTGTTTAATTTATTGGTCGGGATTGCTCAACTTTGCTGTAACTTTTTGACAGCTATGATCATAAAATAGCTACTGATATGTTTGCCATATGTATTTGCTATACAACTTATGTTGTACAACCTCTATGTTTTCTTCCAAACATGTGTTTGAGTGCTTTTGTGCATTTTGCATTTTTCTACTGAGGCTTGTCGTTGCACCCAAAGTTGTCACTTTTGAGTGACGTCTAAATCATTTTAAACTCATTTTATTTATCTTACTTATCTCAGCTTTTTTAGGCTTAGAGTTCACGTACATCGTACACATATCACATTTTTGGCAGTGAATGTAATTGCAGCATGGTCAGTGCCGAAGATGTGGTCATTTGCCTCCAGTCATTCTGTGCCGATCGTGCGGTTGACTCTTTTAAGCGCATCGCTGTCCTTCAAACGTTGGAACAGGTTAGTTGTTACATTTGTAAATGTTTAAGTTTAACCCTTACTGCTGTTTGACGATACAAATCTGTCTTTTTTTTTACAACGCATTTTAAATTTACTCCAATTAATAATGACACTGTATTGCAAGTTGTCAGCATGTTGTAGAAGTGTAATAGTATTTTTTTATTGTTATCATGACAGAATATCTGCTAACATAGCAGTAGTCAGTAGTGTTATTGATGGTTTGTGTTTGAGACTGGCTTCTGAGGCACATGGTAAATTGGAAGTTGGGTATTTTGTACTTTTGCAGCATTGTATTGAAATAAATGTTGACTGTGGTATTTGTTCAGTAATTTAAATCTTACTTTTGTTACATGCCGTTTATGCACCTGAACCTGTATTTTGCCATTTATGCTACAGATGTTTTTAACGGAAGAGAAGGACTGCTGTCTATCCAGTCGTTCTAAGGCAATCGTATCAACAATGGACGTCGGCTTTCAGGTTTTAATAAACTTACTTTCATGGCTAATTTTCATTATTAACAACTGTCAGCATGTCATTGTCATATTCCATTTTTATGTACAGTGTGAGTCAGAAAATATTACACCTCTGACAGGTTTTTAGCCGACCGTACTTAAGTAATGGTCGAGCTATTGGCATGGTTGTCGTCCATCTGTCTGTATGTAATGGATGTGCTGTGGCTAAACGGTGCAAGATAGGGCCTAGGTTAATCACTAATAGGAAGTTGCATACTGGGTTTCAAATGAGATATAAATCATTGACCTTGGATGAACTTGAAGGGTCATAACGCTCTATGTAATGGAATGTTTCAAGCTGTAGGTGGCCATATCTCGGAAATGGTGCAAGATAGGGCCTAGGTCGCTATTGATCATTGATAGGAATTCGTATATTGGCTTTCAAATGAAATGAAAGTCATTGACCTTTTATGACCTTGAAAGTCAGCACTGCAACAGGAACTGTATATTTTACCGCATGTCTTCCTGAGCAAGGCGTTTTTATTGTGAGAAATATTTGCTAAACCTGCGTCCGATATTTTTCTTGTTTTTTTATTCTTTAGCTATTTGTATCACCTGGCGAAATGACCACGTGCGATGTCTGTTATACTAGCATTTATTGTAGCTTTTGCGACAGTGTTAACATAGCATGCGTGAATCTGTGTCACCACTGATAAATCGCTTTCTCTCCATGAGTTTAAGTCAGATGCTGGCTTCAGATGTAGGCAGTACAGTCGGCTTTTCCCAGCGATAGCTGGGTTTCTTGTAAAATTTGTTTTGCTCAATAACAAATTTTATTCAATATTTTTACACATATTGTGGGTTATAATTTACGTCACACTGCAATGTTTCGTTTAATTATTCCCAAACTTGACAAAGTTATGCCATGCTATGTGGATCAGCTAGATAATTCTCACATTTCACAACACATAGCTTAAAACACAAATTTTGGATATTTGACAACAAACAAATAGTTAAAACACAAAAATTGCTGGGATCTTTCACTTTTACCTTTCCTGCAGGGTGACTGAGCCACCCAACGCTGAGGCCGCTTCATGGCCCAGTGCGCAACCCCGACAGACCTCAAAGTCGACAGAACCTCTTGGAAGCCTTATCAAACTTCAAGAGAAGAAACCAATGGATATCACTCAAGGTGTCTAATGAAATGGGGTAGTTTCTAAGGATCTGCTTTCTAGTTTTGGAACATAGTTGACAAACTCCCGCCAACGAAGAAGCATTAAAGCACTGCATTGAACAATGAAGTGTAGCCATCCTGTGTCCTCATTCTCTTGACAGAGCGGACATATGGAGTTGTCCATTAACAATCTGGCTGTGATTATTGCTGTGGTCATAAACCTTTCATTTAGGTCTGGTAGGGTCCCTGAGCAATGGCTGCGTGCAGTTGTCACTCCAGTTCCTAAGATTTTACAGTCTTTGCAGCTGGCAGATTTTAGGCCTATTTCCGTAGCACCTATTTTATCAAGAATTGCAGAGAAGCTTATTGCAACAAAGTGGCTTCGCCCAGCCATTCCTCCAGAATCTATAGCTGACCAGTTTGCATTTAAACAAACTGGGAGTACAACTTGTGGTATTGAGTACCTAATGCATCATATTACACGTATGGTTGAAGATAACGCATATGTACAATGACTGTTGGTAGATTTTTCTAAGGCATTTGATGTTGCTAGCCATGAGATTCTTATCAACTACCACCTTTTGTTCTCAGTTGGATTACTTCATTTTATGAAAATAAAAAATTCAGTTATGAAAACTTCCATACGGGTGAGCTTTGGTACTTCGTTTGGAGTAGCCAGACAAAGACGCAATAGTCCATCACCCTCTCCCACCTCCAGGTTGTCCAGAGTGGTTTTAAGCCACTCAGTGGACTTCCTGTCGGCACAGGAGAGGGTAAGTCGACCATTGCACATCCCACAATCAGTAAATTTAGGGAAGAGCTTCTCGCCAGCGTCGATGACTGCATTGACCTGGCGACCGAGTTCTATCTTAACCCGAGCCATCTCGGCACGAGTGAAGGATTGATAGGGATTGTCCCTGACGAGAACTATCCCTTGCGAATCATCTCTCTCTGCCTGCGCGAAGGACGCAGCCACAGAAGTGCCTCGTTTGGCCTTCTTTTTCTTTTTAGTAGCTCGAGGCGGCGCCGACCCAACCTTTGTTTTCCGGCAGCCTCCCCTGTAGAGCTCGGAGGAGCCGGAGCAGAAGGTGCAGTCGACTCTTGCGGAAAGTTTAGTGCCATATCCCCTTCTCCACAGGATCCATGGAAGGAAGATTCATCCAACAGTTCCTCCGAATCAAGGGACGAAGACTGCTTAGCTCCCCATCGCCCATAGCAGAAGCAGCCACCAGAGACGAACTGGGGTTTTCTTGTGCCGAAAAACCAGCCGCAGAAGCAGCTGGAGTAACCTCCATTGAGGAGGAATCGCTGCCAGAGGCCGCGAGTGGCGTAGCAGAAGACACAGCCATTGGGGCCTGTGTCTGGGCAGCTGCTCCACAGCCTGCCCGGTTTTTCTTTCCCTTTTTACGGGGTGGAGCCGTAGCATTACTCCACTAGTGATGAAATCACTAAGTGGCCGAGTAGGAGCACAGGTAGCCAAACGGCTCGTACCGCCCTGAGCAACGTTCCAAGCCAGGTCACTAGTAGCCATATCATCCTGTGAGCCTAGCGCTTTATTACACAGGATAGGGTTCCCGGAGATTTTCGCACCCCCATGAGCCGGGTACTGCATGGGGGCCATCTTTATTTGAACTTGCTATAATCGTTTTATATGGCTAAAGTGTTCCTACTCTTCGCCAGAGGGTAGGGTAAGGGGGTTGGCCATTTGTGAGGTTTCACCTCACATCTGCCCTAAGCCTTCCCCCAAGGCTGATTTTGAGCGAAGGCGAAGAAAAACTTTCCTACCCATCGCCACTGAGCAGGGTATGAGTATGGGGATGGTCAGATGTGGGACGCGGCGCCAGGAACAGCGGCACCCCCACCCGGCACACATGAGCGAACCCAAGTGAGCAGAGCACGAGAAATCACCACACATTCAACTGACGCTAGGGATAAATG
>Ga0209454_1004490_pt1 | contig 10440 bp, 8 predicted proteins | sample WorMetHERISLAND1_2_FD_187400 | JGI IMG/M metagenome (GOLD analysis project Ga0209454, IMG submission 187400) | Marine gutless worms symbiont microbial communities from Max Planck institute for Marine Microbiology, Germany - Olavius geniculatus... | ecosystem: Host-associated > Annelida >...
GTGTGGAGAGGGGCTAGAAAGTTTTTGAAAATTTTATCCAAAAACTATGCATTTTGGTGCATAATTTTTACTTGTTTTAAGATGCATTCAGTCAATAGGGAGGGGGGTGGGGGTGGCCGCCCCTCCTCTCCCCCTGTTGAACCCGTCACTGTGTGCAGTCATCTAAGGAGTATGCATGGCATTGCGTGGCTTTCATTGTTTAGTGCCTGTTTCAGCACATTTAGTTGTTACTTGCTGAACATGTTTGCACAGGATATGGTACTGACTTGTTGTCCTAACTTGCAAGGTTCTAAAAAATAGAAACAAATGAAGGATGATTAATAGGATCAATAATTGTTACAGTATTTTGCAAACTTTGATAATTTTGCACTACTTTGCAATTTTGTATATACTTAACTTTTTAAATGCTGCTAGCGAAATTGATGAGTTTTTGTTGTTGTCTGAATTATAATGAAACTTGAACTAAATTTAAGACAGACAAAAGGTGAAACTGGAAATAGCATATTGAGATGTAGTGTACTAGAAATGCATCTTTATCTGTCAAGTCGTCAACATGCAGTGAAAGTGACAAGCAGAATTTTTTGTTATGTATTCAAGATGTTACAGTGTTATTGCTCAAGTTATATTTTCTTGCTGAACAAGCTGCTTGTGCTATTTTGTTCCGTACTACTCAGATAGGGAAAAATCAAATCTTAGCAGAAATTAGAGCACTATGTTAGGTGCTGATGGTTGTCTGGTGAAGGAACTGCAGAGAGAATGCCGGGAATTGCTGCAACGTGAAGATCAACTGAGAGCACAGCGTCGACATGTGCTTGCTATTCAGCGACAAAATGAGGAGATAAAGCAGCGACAAATCGAAGAAAACAAACATATCATTGCACGGTATGAGTCTTATTTACTGTCTACAGGGTGTGGCGTAAAAAAGTAGCCCCCTAAAGTTTTTTGATGTTCTCTTAGCAACCGTTTGGAATTGTACTGTGAAATTTTACAGTTTTATTTAGTGAAATCTTCTACATTTAACTGCCAAGTAAAATGTGACTTTGTTAAAAAACGATGAAGTTATGGACTTTTTAACGTGACCGCCTACCGATTTTTTAGCATTAAAAATGTTTTAAGCTAAAAATGCAATTTAATTTTCAAAAACCGCTTAACACATTTTTGCCGATGACGTCACAGTGACGTTTTGATAAACAGTAATTTGTTTTGTTTATAAATTATTACTTAATTATCGTTTTTTTACAGCAATCGCTGGCTGCTCACCAGGTTCACATTCCAGCAGGACGGTGCGCCAGCACAAACAGCACACCACGGAACAGGCTGCAAGCCAACTGTCCAGATTTCATCACAAAGGACCAGTGGCCTTTAAATTTGCTGAATATAAACCCAATAGACTATCGTGTGGGGGGTGCAATGTTGGAGGCTTTTTCCAAGCTTAAAACAAAGTCGAAAACAATCCTTGAGCCTTGGGTATGTTCACCCCTCCTCTACTTTGCCCCCATTTCTCTAAACGGGCAGCTTGAGCGGGGTTAAGTTGCCGGGTAATGGAGTGGAGCCACCCGTAAGGTGGTAAATGTGCTAGTACTGAGAGAAACAGCATGACAAGCAAGTACATGAATAAATGATATTACCGGTATTAGTAGTGCCGTTGTCTTTTGCTCAGTAAATTTCTGTTTTTATTCATATTTTAAAAACAATTGCACTCATTTGTCTGAATCTTCTAGTTGTTGTTTTGTTCTGTTTGTGATTAAATCAGTTAGTGTCATTTGGCAAATTCTGTGTATATATTTTGTTGAACAGGCAAGCTGCACTTGAGGCAGAAAAGGCTCGAGCGGTTAGGGTTGCTGCTTTGCCACCGCCTCCAGAAGATCCGGTTGATGCAGTTGAGCCAATAAAATGTACATAGTACATGTATTGTTTTTTGGCAACCAATTGTACCTGTCAAATTTTAAATGAATTTGATATTAGCAAATTTTGTGTTGAAGTTTGCACTGCACAAGTGTAGAATAAGCTAAGATACAAGCTATTGTTTGCTACTAGTAAGCTTGTGTTGATATGTTTTGGTGACATTGTGGCAATTTCTGGTGTATCCTCTGGCGATAACTGGAACGTTTTTAAAGATGTTCTAAATATGGATCATTTCAAGTATGAGCAAGTCACATTTAGCACTATGCTCAGTTTTTTATTAAGAATTTTACTGCTTTCTTAAAGTTAATAGGGTAAGCCAAAAGACATCAATCAGCATATGATGCTTTTGTAGTTAGATTGTCATTGCTCTGTGTTGACAGTAAGACCAGTTCGGTACACAGATCAGAACACATTTTCAACAAGTCATTTTCACATCTCTAACGCTGTTGTCGAGAGAGCATTTGCAGAAGAGGTAGCCTGTTGTTTCAATCTTTTATATTTGTCACTGCTTTTCTTTGAACCTGTTCTGCTAGATAATGTGCAGTAAAAGTAACTGAATGCTCACTACATATTGAATACTAGAAGGCACTCGTGAGGGTGCATATCTCTGCTAAGTGAATATACAAACTAGTAATTTGAATGCATTATGTGAATTTGTAAAATTCTTTCTTACTTTATGATACTAGCTGTAATGATAGCACTCTGGCAGCATGCGTTGCTGCTGGTGATGCAATACACAGTCTGCTGGAGATGTAATGACATCATCATTATTGTGATGTCACAAAAGTGCCACTGCATTGTGATGCACACACAAAGTGATTACTTCACCTCTGCCAGTTGCCCACGTTCACTTTTGGCGGAGACAATAATGTGAGAAGTTTGCCGAGTTCAGTATTTCTGCTGTTGCACTGTTCAGGAGTGCGATGCACGAGTGGTTGCGGAAATCGAGGAAGAAAAACTTCGTGATGCTGAACGGGAGAAAAGACGAGTGGAACATGAGAGGACTGAGAAAGCATATCTTCGCCATAAGCACGCCTTGGAGAAAGAGTTACTGAAAGAGGTAGACTGCTTTGCTATAGCTTTAGGCAGGGTTACCACAGGCTCTTGTAGAAATTTTCTCTCTTGTTCCAAGCCTTCAAAACTTTTTGAAAACCGAATTAGGTCTTGAGAGTTTTGGAATTTGATGTCAGAAGTTCTTGCAATTCCTTGAATTTCAGTTGTTCAAGATCATTGTTACTGTGATGTAGTAATTTTTTTATATGATGCCAGAGACATCTAATGTGATGTGGTAAAATATTGCAGGAATGGGTCGGGAAAAGATACTTGAAAGTGCTTGCAAAGTCCTTGAAAAATTCCCGATTTTTTTTATCCCATGGCCAACCTGTTTAGTAGACCGCTAGGTTCAAAGTGCTGAGGTTACATTAGTTGTCCCAGTTTGAATCCTCAGTAGTTGTCATTCCTTATGAATGAGTTTCCCTTACATAGTGAGTTATGATTCAATAATGGAATGAAGTAGAGGCATTGTATGAATCAGGCTTTTGGTGGTATTGCATATGTTATGTAGCAGTCCCATTGGCAGATATCTCATGGCTGAACGTACATTTTTGACACTTGATGTTTTGTTACAGGCAACCAGTGGGCAGTCTACGTGTAAAAACAGACTGTTATTTAAGTGTTTCTAAATTTTTATTTTAAAAAAATGATGATTGTTTTAGTGAAGTAACATAAATTGTTAATGATGGAACACATTTGTAATTTTGTATAGCTGTTTGTTGAATGCATATGTAGTTTTATTGGAAGCACATGTTTGTGTGTTTTTTAAATTGCAGGTTGAATAATAAGCGTCGTAGTTTCATGAATTAGTATCCAGCTTTAGTATATAGTGTATTAAATGTAATATAATAATATTATAGTGCTTTTGTTTATTCTAGTATAATTTGTGGTTTATGTGGTTCAGGAATACAATAAGCTGCTGTTGGAGCTGAGTGATTTGCAGCGAGCTGACGTGAAGCGTCGTCGTCAGGCTCTCGAACAGCTGCCGGTAAGTTTTAACCCCGGGAACTACCGGGGGTAAAAAATGTTAATATTAACAACAATAATTTTTTCTATATTTCTGTTACAAAGTTTTTGTTATATTGCCAGTTTGAGCATTGCACTGTGGATGTAAAATGGCTCCCAGTTTTCAGATTGAAAGATCAACATCACTGCATTAATTTTATTTTTTGAGCACAACTTTCTATAAGATTTATTTCCAGAAGTATTGTGTTACGTTATATTATGTTACGTTGTGTTATATCGCTGTACGATGCAAGATTGTGACAAGATATTTCCTGCAGTTACAGTTGAGGAATGTTTTAAATATGTGTTAACTAGAAGCAGATATTTGTGGCGCCACATCAGAGACTTGCAGAGAAAGAGGAGCAGCAGCATAGGATGGAAACAGCCTTTGAAAAGCTCTATATGAATGCAACAGGTTTTATTTTCTTTTTATCTCGGCACTTCTTGTGATCATATTTGAGTGATTATCATATGCACAGTAATTTCTTCTTCTTTTGGTTTTTACTAAGCGTCAGGGTTCTTCGACGATTCTTTTGTCTGCTGCTTCTGGGTCCTACTTCTCTTTTCATGTTTTAATAGTTTTTGCTCATGATGTAACTGCAAAAATCAAGTAAGTAAGTAAGACGATTTAAAAGGCCCCAATGTAACGCTTAGTGGCAATGTGTCATAATCTTGGTACCCAAACAAAAATGCTTAAAGTGACTGGGTCCTAATTGACACAAGATTGTTCACCGGTGCCGATGTCATTCTGAGAGGAAACTAGAAAAATTCTATTGTGATTAAAAAAAGGTTGCTCATGTTGTTTTGTTTTCATCATCAATTGTTACGAATAATATTATAAATATTTGTGAAGCTGATCATTTGTACATTTTCTGTGGTGTTGTCCCAAAGAAAGTGAGTGACTGAGTAGAAGTTTAACATCCCGCTCAACACATAATAGGTCATTTTGGGGATCGTCTTTCCAGGCAATGCACGCATACACAGCAATAAAATGCAAAATCTAACCCTTACTGGAAAAGCAGGTACAGAGCACACTAAACACACAATATCAATCCTAAGCCTGAAATTGTTAGAGCTACCTACTAGGAGCACTAGAAAAGTTTCCGCCTTTCAGGTGGTCCACTCTGTTACAGGCAGGTCCACTTCTTACCTGGTAACTCAGCCCCCATCCTCAGGTTGCTCGTGGGGGAATGGGAGCAAGGTGATGGCACACATACCTGAGCCCCAAGGACTCAAACGCCGCATTAGGGGTCTGCGATGGTGCAACGTGGAAGCTGCCAGATGGGTATGATAGACAAATGAACAAATTGCCGCACGTTATGATGAGTCTGTGAAAATGTGTATTTATTGTGTCGATCGGTACAGAATTCACGGGTGACATGAGGCTTGCACTGGATGCTCAGCCCGTGCATGAGTCTCCTGCTTTATCTGACAGTCTTGACGTCACCGCTGAGCCGACAGCAGCAGCCGCAGCTGACCGTCAGTCGTCATCAGCTGCTGATATAATACCACCAGCCGCTACTGCTGTTTCTGTGTCGGACCAGTCATTGGTCGGATTAAGGCTGGATTTGTCTAAACCTTCAGCTGCCGGAGGTACTGATGGTCCAAGATAATGCCGCTTTTGTAGCTTGTAGTTTGAGCAGTTTTGTGATGTTTATTCATTTCATGTTTGCTTGTTGTTAATATTGATGTTTGAATGACCCCCATAAGATATTGGTTGTATTCTGTAATTTTTACCTCCGCCAAGGAGGTAATGTTTTTACCAGTTTTTGTTTGTTTGTTTGTTTGTCTGTTAGCAAGATGACTCAAAAAGTTATGGACGGATCTTTCTGAAATGTTGAGGGTATGTCGGGAATGGCACAAACTACCAGTGATTCAATTTTGGGGGTGATCCGGCAGGAATCCTGGATTCTGGATTACTTTGAAATTTTTGTTACCATTGCGCTAAAGGGGGCATAAGGGAACCGCTGGCAAAGTGAATGTGGTGACGCCACCTGGCGAATAACATTGCCTTGGCAGAGGTACCTGCAAGCTATGACTGCTTTCTAGTTAGAGTTATTTCTGAGTTTTATTTTTTTTTGGTTTTGAGACTTATTTTAGTTTTATTTTGTTCTTGATTTCTCAAAACCAGATTTGTTTAAATTTTCAGTTGACAGGACACAGGAGGTACATAAGGTCCAAGAAATGCTGCTTTTGGTGCTTGAAGTGCGAACTGTTTATTAATGTGTGTGCAGTCACTACATGTTCGTCAATAATGTAGATGTTTGGACTACTTTAGTCATCACTTGTTTTCAAGTTTGTTCTAAATCTTATTAGGCCGCTCATGTGTAGTAATTTAGGCTTTATGTTTTATATTCATTTTTACGCGCGAAAGAGCTACTGCTTTCAGCGCGTCTTAGCCATCGCAATTCTGTCCGTCCGTCCGTCCGTCTGTCTGTCTGTCCATCACACGGGTGGATCAGGCAAAAACGGTGCAAGCTAGAATTACCAAATTTTCACCGTAGGCTGCCCGGAAGACTCTAGTTTCAGGAACCGTAAAGCTTTTTCATAAATTCGAACGCCAGTCACTATTAGTACAATATTAGTCCAGTCTGAAATTGACGTGGGGTCTCTAATAGAAGTTGAAAGAAACGAAAAAACACTTAGAAGAATACAGGAGAAAATAATGCGTGCGAGGAGTACATTAGATTGGTCACAGTCTAATAATATTTCATGTTACATTTTTCATTTTTTCTCTTGAAACTAGACAGCAGACTAAGACCAAAGTTGGGGAAAAGACAACTCTGGAAATAATTAAGGCCAAATTTTAGCAAGATCTGTTGAGGAATTTTGGAGGGAGAGGAATCATGCTGGACTTTGCCCAAAATTTCTGGCATTATCTTGGTTTATATGCATAGGTGCAGTGCAGTAGGTGTTTGGTGGTATTTGCTACAGAAGGTCCGCTGAAGAAGTTGTATGAACGTATCCGGAGTCAGCGTGAAAACTGGCAACAGCGGTCTATGCATGTTGATTCACGTGATGCTGATGCTGCTGCTGATGATGATGTCTCGCATAGTGTATCTGCTCTCCACAGGGCTGTCATTGACAGAGAAGGTGGCTCTTTCAACCTTGTGCATCTATTCAATTGCTAACAGAATTTGTTTAGTAAATTAGAAATACATTTTGCAGAGTGAGGTACTGTCCCATTGCTGCTTTATACGTGCTGGCTGCAGCTGCATACAGCCATTGGTGGTCTCTAACAGCGACCTCCGCCTTAAAATTTTATTGTTCAGTACATGCAACATTGTCATTTGGTCACATGAATAGATGGGACTTTTTAGAGTTTTGCTGTATTAACTGTTAGCTGCTCATTTATCCAGTTAGGTCTTGTTTTGTGCTTAGATTTTATGGGCAGTTTTCAGTGCAGTTTTCTTTGCCTCACTCTCTAGCCTTACTGTCTACGTATTGTAGGCCTACATTGTTCTGTTCGTCAATTGTCATGCTGTTGTTATTGCTTTGAGCAAATAAATAATAATGATAATGATAATTTTGTTAGAGACTTGTTGGGGGAAAGATGAGTCAGAAAAAGGTGCATAAATTACAGTGGTCACCATAACGAAGCTGCAATGCTTGCATGCGTGATTTGGTGGTGTAATCGTAGTGTCGGACTGGTGACCGTGAGGTTGCTGGTTCAACTCTCGCTCGGTGCATCACCAGGTAACAACTCTGGGCAGGTTGTTCACACGCGTGCCTCTGTTCACCAAGCAGTATAATTTGGTACCGGCCAAAGGGCAGTTACGCTCTGCACCTGGGAAGGTAACCGTAGGTCTGGCAGCACACTTGCGATGCTTTACGGACTCAGTGGTCTATCCACGTACGTCTGGGAGATGAACACCCTGCCTGTGCTCTCTCTGGAGAGGCACAGCCCACTTTACCTTTACCTTAATCCTTGTATTCCAATATCTGATGTATGTGCAGGTGAAATTGTCCAACCAGAACCAGCCAGCCGACTGCATGACAGATTACTAGACGCAACACCTCGTTTATACACTGGAGATGATACTGGCTTAAAAGCTGTCGATGGATATCAGTATTCAACCGCAGCAGCAGCAGCGTTGTCGGAGGGAACAATTACTGACAGTACGCCAGGCAGTGCTGTGACCCCGGGGAGTGCTGTCAATCATTATACACCACCGTCGATTGAAGAAGGCACTATATTGTCATCCATCAGCTCATACAGATCTATCCCAGAACGATCTTTTGGTCTGTAGCTGTACCGTTTACCTGTTGGCTTTACTATTGGCTGTCAACATGAAAGCTTAGTATGACCTTAAAGTCGCACAGCTATTTCTGTCTGTATGCGTATCTGTCTGTCTGTCCGTCATCCTGTCTGCAGTCATGCATTTACAGCTTGCCATGTTGACAGCGATTTTTGCCCACTGGCTTGTTTTGTTTGTATATTTCTCATGATAAGTATGTATTTTGTGTAAGAGCTGAATATGAGGGCATATGGCATGTAAAAATACTTAACATAAAAATTAAAAATACTGCCACATTTCTAAAAGTTTACATGCTTTTGTGAACTGGCTTAATGTTGAGAAACATTGGAATAATGGGTTGCTTTACTGGCAGAAGACTTGCTGCATTTGAATTACTTTCATTATTATCTCCGCCAAGTGTGAACGTAGTGAACATTGGAGGAGATTAGGAGATTGGTCGTTCTGTCCATGTTTCTGTGGTTCTGTGTGCATGATGACTCATAGTAGCAATGACGTCTTTGCACCAACAGCACAAGCAGCAATGCCGGCTGTTACTTTTCCCTCCCTCTGCAGCGAAGTGGCTCTTCCTTCTCCCTCCCCTTTCCTTGTTGCATTGTGTAGTTGTAAGTGTAAGTGTTGTTGTATTTGTATTTGTAGTAGTAATGTTTAAATCACTTCTCTTGGCGGAGATATGCACTCTCATGAGCACCTTCTAGTTTTGAATTGTCTTGTGCGACAAACTGCAGTGCTGTTATTGTTCATTTGTGTGATACAGGAGTTACTATGCCGTCATATATATCAGATGTTGTGGCACAAAATGGATTTCTCTCTGACGTGAGTTATGCTTTTCTTTCATTTTTGCACGCCATGTATTGTTATATTTTTATCTCGATAGTGACAGCTGCGACTGTTCTATTTTATAGCTCTCTCACTTCAGCGTAATTTGTTGCTGTCAGATTAGTCAAACAAATAAATCTAGCAGGTTATTTGCTTATTAATAAAAAAAGCAAATAAACTGCTTTATTAAATAAACTGTTTTATTAATTGCTGCCATCTATCCTGTATGCATGATGTTTGGGAGTTTTCTGTTACCTTTTAATTAATTTTTAGGTTGACCACTAAGCTGTAAGCCTAAAGGTCGGCCCATTGTCATGGTTGTCATCTGTTCGTCCATCCGTCTGTCATGAATGTACTGTGGCTAAATGATGCAAGATAGGGCTTACGTTGCTATTGATCACTAATAGGAAGTTGCATACTGGCTTTCACATGACATATAAATCAGTGATTTTGGATGATCTTGAAGGGTCATAATGCACTGTGGAATGCTAGGTTTCAAGCTATAAGTGGTCACATCTTGAAAACGGTGTGAGATAGGGCCAAGGTTACTATTAATCACTAATAGGAAGTGGCATACGCTCTTTCAGATGACATAAATATCGACCTTTGATGACCTTCAAGGTCAGTGACAACCAGTACGGTCGGCCCCACCCTAGCGACAGCTGGGCTTCTTGTTTTGCTTACCTGTGGCTTTACCACCTTCTGTATTTTTGACTTAGTTTTTCATTTTTTTCGTAAAGCATGACCACATAATCTCAGTCTCGCTAACAGGGTGACTGTCAGCAGATGGGTTAATGATCTTGGTGTGTAACCACTGACCCGTGTTAACTCAGCCTGGCCATCCCACTGGGGTAGGAGCAAAGAAACAAAGATCAGCACTGCCACGTTTCCTTTATGGCTTGAGCAGGACTTTACATTTTTCCTACATTTATCTTAATTTTTTTGCAAAATTGTAGAGGTTAATTTAATTGCTAAAGAAGAGTGTGCTGATGTATTTAGTTTGGTATCCTAACAATTTAGCAAACAATTGTGTGAAATTTTTGGTGTGTACAGCTGTCACATAACTTGATGGGTGAAATAAATGAGGATGGAGAACAGAGGAATAACATACTTTCTGTGGATGAGAATAGTCAGTTTCACACGGTTCTGCAACAACGCCAGCTGATTGAGTGAGTTGGATGCCTGTGAATATTGAGTATTGGTTTTTATTTCACAGATTAACGGTCAGTTTTCCTGCTGTTTATCTTTCATTTGTTATTATGATCTAGTTTCTGCTGTAATGTAGTTATTCACATTTGGTTGGTATTTATTGTCAGTTGAATGCTTGAGATATTCTTTTTCTATTAGTAAAGATTTAAATTGTTTAGCACATTAATATCAGCTGAAGGGTCTGTTTTGCAGA
>Ga0209454_1004491_pt1 | contig 10440 bp, 5 predicted proteins | sample WorMetHERISLAND1_2_FD_187400 | JGI IMG/M metagenome (GOLD analysis project Ga0209454, IMG submission 187400) | Marine gutless worms symbiont microbial communities from Max Planck institute for Marine Microbiology, Germany - Olavius geniculatus... | ecosystem: Host-associated > Annelida >...
ACACTATATATATACATTATATACTTACTTCTAGAAAACTTTTACAAAGTAAGCCTATACAATGCAAACACTGTAGTCAGAATAAAAATTTCATAGGCCATACGACATTTCGAAGCATTCGAGCTTCTGCTGCACTTACAACAAAATTCAATAAGTCATTTTGTATCCCCTGTTTCGCCAGTTTGTACTCCGTTGTACCCTTACAGTTTTCGAAAGCGGGGAGTAGAGTTTAGGTTATGTCTAAAGGCTACTTTATCTAACACTAGTATTTACACATCAGGCTTTCAATGCAGCCGGAAGCAGGGCGTCTGTGAATTATCCGGACGATAGCGTGATGATGATGACGATGATGATGGTGGTTTGGCTAGTGTAGCCATAAGGGGCACTAGGGGCACGTGCCCCCCAGAAGCCTATTCAGTTACTCACAATAGTGCCAAAAATGCACGAAAACACATCATTTTTACACGAAAAAAATCCGGAAAATTTCCGGGAAGAGGGCACAGCCACGGTGTTCGATTCGTCAAAAAAGCGATGGGTTTCAGATAGACAGCTAGGCCATATAAGCCTAGTAAAATGCATGTTGGATAGATCGTCTTCAGTCAGTTCGGGGTTAATCCCCCCGGAGCCTCCCCCTCGGCAAATCGAACACTGCACAGCTTACTCCCCAGATCCCTCTTTTTGTGAGAAGGGTCACCCTTTTCAACCCCCACTTTTCAAGTGCCCCCTCTACATCCACGCCGCTGTGGTTTGGTCTGTTTCATATAGCTTGCCCGTAATTGCTGCTGCATAATGGCAAGGCAGGTTTTGCAGAGTTCGCGTATAATGCACGCTCTATCACACTCGGCTCACATCATTGAGCCTATGCTTTGCGATCTAGGCCTATAGTCGTACTGACATCAGCTACGTAGATCCTACATGTTGAACATCCTCTAAAACTCATCATCACAGAGCTCAGATCCTACATGTCCAGGCGACATATGCCCAGAAGCCATAGGCTACAGTTCTCGAGACTCACATCTCAATATGTTAGCCTAGTATAGCGTTGTAGACGAAAGCGGGGCAGGTAAGACAAAAGCCCCCCCCCCGAAAGGCCGAAAGGGTCGAGCCCATGACTCAAGTATCACGACCGTTTTGGCCCTTCGAAACAAGCCAATACTTCTCGTCGGATCGATAGGCCTCTGGTTTTAAAGAACTGTGTACTGTGAAAGTAAATGGTGTTTGCACCCACTAAATGCGTTTTTCTGGGTTTGTCTAAAATGCGTTTGCGGCCAGGGCTCTGCCAGGAACCCCGCATTAGTGGGGTAAGAAGGGCGCGTACGTTCACCTCAATCACCTGTCTCAGGTGGCAGACACTCTGTGTAGGCTGTGATATATGACAGGTGACGCTCCTTAGCTCTGACATAGATTAGCATTAAGAACTGAAGACAGCCTCTATCTTTAACCTTCAGTGTTTGACCTTTAAGCACAGGTAGCAACCGATCAAATCCATTAAAGTTCAGGCTGATACAAACGTGCAGATGAAATCAAAACGGTAAGCTCTTAATCGATATATTTCGCTAACTGTTTCAATGCGGTGTCAATCTATTACAGGAAAGAGATATTGAAGATGTCGGTGATGCTGCAGAGTCTGTGTCTGATAGCTATCATCCAACTGGCCGCATCGCAGCTACATAACGATGTCACGCAATCGGGTAATACCACTTTTGTATGATTTTTTGCTTTTTGATGTAACAACAGTCAGTGTGTAACAAATGTGTGAGCTGCTGTTTTGAAAATTTTACGCGAGAAAGCAGTTAGACTGCTTTCGCACGTCTTATAGCCACTGCAATTCTGTCCGTCCGTTCGTCTGTCCCTCTGTCTGTCCATCACAATGGGTAGATCAGTCAAAAACGGAGCAAGCTAGTATCGCCAAATCTTCACCATCGGCTGCCTGGAAGAATTTAGTTTCAGGAACCGCAAAGCTTTTTCATAAATTCAGAGGGCGTCACCCCAAACGAGGGCGCTAAATGAGTACACTGGATCTCGATTGCCACCGAATTCAGTGACCTTGAATGGCCCTGAACGTCAAAATAGGGGTTTTATGGATTTTTTAGCGATTTCGGGCTACGAGACACATTTCAAGAGCGAACTGCGTCGAAATCAATTGAGACAAACATGGAGAAGCTGCGTATGAAATTTTCAGCATTGAACTAGGCCTAGATTTTGTCGATCCAAGTCTCGATTTTCTAGGTTCGAGAAAACCTGCGCACGAGGGCATCAAATAGCGGTATACCCTCTACCCCCATTATTTTACCGGTGTTGGCCAGTCTTTCGTGAAAACGGTTGCAGATATGCATGGGCATGCTGCCCAAGCACTATAGTGACGAGTTTTTCAGTCGTATCAACATCGATGACTTTGAAAGACCCCGAACTTTCAAAATAAAGGTTTTTTATTGATTTTTGCAATCTTCGGCTGCAGCGCACACTCTAAGAATGAACTGCGACGAAATGACTGGAGATAGACTGACGGTTTGCGAAGAGGAACTGCTATAGGCTTTCGCGCGTCTCGTGAGCATTAGCTCAAATGTCTTGTTAGGCCTACTGCACACAAGGCGCTGCCGTCATTATGTGTTATTTCGATCCGAAAATGTATTCAAACTTGTTTGTGGCCGCCGCCCTGGGCCCCGCTGCTGGAGGAGCTAACGACCAAGGGCGTAGCAATTTAATAGAGACATGGACGCCAGAATAATGACTGAACTTATTTTATAAGCCTATAACTCCTGAAAATTAAATGCCTTGCCAAACATTTTCTTGTCTTGTCTACGCCCCTGCATGCTTTACCACGCCCCAGACTCCATAATCGTCTGGAAGGGGGACAGATAGGCCACCCTCACCCTTGCCAATTTCTTTTCACTTCTGCCGGACTGGCGTGTTCTAGTACATTCTGTCCCCTACGTTTCCACGCCACTGCTTTGTCTCGGTTCATCGACTTGCATTGTCTGATGCGCATCGTTTCTTCGGTCCGCCATCCGTCCATTCTGTTACTTTCTCCGTCGATCATCAATTGATCGTCAGTCAGCTAATCTGTGTTAAAATTTATGAAAATATATTCAAATTCGTCACTACTATAGTAGGCCCCTAATGTGCAAAATACTACAGACTCTTTTTATTCTGGACAGCGTGCAGATTGATCCCACGTATTCTAGTGATTGTGTAAACATCGTAAGTGCTAGCATATTGTCTTTTGCATGTGTACACAGGGTGTCCTGCTGACTTCACGTACATGGAGTCGGTCAACGGCTGCTACAAGGTTGTCAGACGCCACAAGAAATGGGCTGCTGCCGGACGCAAATGTCAGGCAATACACAACAACGCTCATCTACTGGTCATCAACGATGCACAGGAACAGCGGGCTGTTACAGGCCAGTTTCCACTTCGCGTTTTTACAGGACGTCAGCGTAGGGGTCGGTGACTCAACGGTAAGGACGCTGGATTTCGAGACCGAGAGGTCCCAGTTTCAACTCCCGGCCGGTGCGCTACCAGGTAACAACTCTGGGCAAGTTGTTTACACCTAGGTGCAAGTGGTCTAGTGGTTAGCGTCGACACGTAACTTCAAGGTTACAGTTCGATTCTAACTGCCGGGCATTTGCAAGCCACCTTGAGCAAGTTGCTAACCTACAGTGTGTTCAGGCCAACTCAGCCTCCTACCCTACGTGGGAAGGAAAATGAGTAGTAGCTTACGGGCTAGGGGTGAAGGCCTAGCGTGGCTGATTGGGGCGGTGGTATGTCTGCTTGCTGCAAACCGTGGGTCCACTTGTTCACAGATGCTGGCAAATGGGGGCAATGCTGACGAGCAATGGTCCAATGGATGGCCGCATAGTGCACTGTGGTATCATTAGCTCATGCAAATCACAGGGTGGCCACTCTCTAGTCATGATCAAATTCCCTGACTTTTCCAGACATTTTAAGGGAACAGACGGAGTATCGCCCCTCGCCACAGTAGCGATATGACGTCTATTGGCAACAATTTTAATTATTTTCCATAGAATTAACTGACCAAATTTAGTGCAGTTTAAACAATAAAGGCAAACAAAAGCGGCTTACTGGCACCGCAAATTTAAAAGTATGGAAGTACAAGTCTGCGAGCAAAGCGAGTAGAAAAAATGGAGTTGAACACAAATATTCAACTAGTAATGAACAGTTTTGGGACACTTTTCCCCGACAACTCCCTGACTGTTAACATAATCTTTGACATGTTTTAAATTCCCCGACATTTCCAGGTTTTCCAGACAAGTGGTCACCTTGCAATCAGCCGTCACTTCCGAGATTGTAGTTAAATTGCTTGCAGCTTTTTAATGTATATACTATTAGAAAAATACACATCTTACCTGAACTAGGGCTTACCTACATGTAGTGTCATGAAAAAAACAGAGCGGCGAAATTTGGTCCGTTTCGCCCCCGCGCCACGGATGACGGCACCATATCCGCCATGCTGATTATGATATGAATGTGCATTGTGGAATGATAATATTTTGCAGGACTAAGAGGATGCGCTTATCCGTGGATTGCTGGATACCGGGCTGCAGGCCAGTCCACGTTCGTCTGGAGGGTCAGAATGAACGGCCGTAATGAAGAGATTCCGATGACCTACACGAACTGGTACCCGGGACAGCCGGACGGTCGCACCAAGCAATGCGTCTACTTGATCAGATATCAGCACCCGTCTAAATGGGTTGATGTCTCCTGTGATATGACGCTGTGTTTTATATGTGAAGTGGACCTGTGACGTCATGTGCAGATCTGCCAGCAGGCGGCAACGCGGCGTCTCACAATAACAACGGACGTCGCAACGTGTGTAGTAGGTCATAGTTGGGATCGTGAAACGAAACATTGTTGTCGAAATATGTTTCAATAGCTTTCGCATAAGTGTAATTATTGCCATGATTCATCGCCAAGATTCAGATTATGCTCATTGAGTACTTACATGGATCCACAAGCAAAAAACGGGCAAGAACGTAACAGCAGAGCACAAATGAAATAGGGTATACTAGAACGTAATTTTAATAAAGGTACAGACAAAACAATTTCTACAGAATGATACAATATGTTTAAGGATACAATAAAGTGTTTTCAGTAAGTTGTTTGATAAACTTTGGTCCACTAATGACAACGATTAGTTGGATAATGTTCGCCCACCCTGTGTTGACAATGCACGTTCTGTGTATGGTGATGCATTTGAGTTCGAGCCATGTGACTGTGCTACTAGGGGAATTTCAACCCCCTAATTCTCCCCAATCAAACTTACAGCGCCAGGTGGACTCACGTTGGGCTCTGAACAAATTTCTAGTTTCATCATATGTACATCAGTAAAACACACCTTCCTTGCATACTTGTGTAGGGAATGTGACGTCATAAATTACAATCACATCATATCTGCAGCACAGTCAGTAAAATGTACATTTCACTGATATACAGACTGTGAAAAAAACTAGTCTAATATGTCAAGGGTCAAAACTTTTTGACCATCCTTCGCACAATGAAGTGTCTGTCTGTCAAAACATTTTACACTGACAGAACACCAAAATATGAAATTTTTGCAAAAAGAAAATTTTTTGCAAAAATTCTGTAAATTTGGGTAAAAAAATGTATGTCCGTGAAATGGTGTGAACTTTTGGTGAATCCGGAAAGTTTTAGTAGTACACATAGTATTCTAGCAGCAGCAGTAGTGGTAGTGGTGGCTAGTCATGTATTAGCTGCATGGCTCGTTGCAGTAGTTGCAGCATGACTGGGTAGACCGGTGAAAACTCTTTACCACCGCGTGACGTCACTGACTGCACGTACGCCTCCAGGCTGCCCCTGGACCACACACAAATCAACAGAGTAGAGATATTCACGCATATATTCCCTAGCTATTCACAGATATTCACATTAGAGGTTAATTTAACAATATGCGCTATATAAATTTACATTTTACTTACTTATTTACTAGATATTCACAGTTTCCACATTCGCTACACCTGGACCACACACGGACCAATGGACCAGATAAGATGAAAGGTGAATCGCCGATAGTCAACAGCGCTCTCTCGCAGCTTTGTGGCCAATGCGAATGGAGCTCGTCTCTGTTCCCAAGGCCCCGAGCCAGCAGTAAGTGCAAACACAACTCAGATATATGCTGCCATTAGCTTCCCGGTGGTCAGGCTGGTAACAAATCATACTGCTTGGTGAACAGAGGTACATGTGTGTAAACAACTTGCCCAGGATTATTATGTGGCAGCGTGCTGGCTACTCAACTCAACTCGGGTTTAATAAAAACGATAGCTGATAGTTAAATAATATACGAACATAAAAGTAGCAACTGCACATACAGAATAACATGACATCACACATAATATACAAAATACGAAATAGTCCACACGCAACAATCATTTCAGTCTGGTTCACATCCACATATATATTTCTAGATACACCGAAACAAAGCCTCCCGTGACCTCTAATGATCGATCACTAGACTGATGAGTGATGAGCTACCCCATGAAACTACCAAACCACCAAATACTTACCAGATATTCCCCAGCTATTCACAGCCTCCAGACTGTCCCTAGACCACACATGTAGCTATTCACTAGTTATCATCAGATACCCACCAACTACTCACGCGCTATTCCATTTCAACATTTTGACTGTCCCAAGACCGCATAAATAGGTGGACCAGATTAATAAAATCCCAACTTGTTGAAAGCCACAGTCTGTATCAACTGTATTAACTTTGGTGAATCATTAGCGAGAGAAAGAAATAAACAAAGAAACAGAGAAACACACATACAGAGAGAGAGAGAGAGAGAGAGAGAGAGAGAGAGAGAGAGAGACAAAGAAACAGAGATACAACAAGTAAGTAAGTGAGCGTACTTAATGAGTGACAGTCGGTCACGCTCGGCTGGATGTTGGTCTAACCAGACACAGTATTCACTGCGACTCCAATCTAATGACTAGACATACACACGGACAGACGTACAGACACAAATACGCTCAAAAACGTACAACAACAAAGACGTGATGCACAGCATCATGTATAACAATGAGCGATTGCAAACTATAAATGCAAGATAACACTGGACGGGCATTAGCAGGTAAACCATCGTAGCTTGCAACGGCTAACGAACCAACCAGTTGACTCAGCTTTCTATCCTCCATGGGATGTTCAAAAAATGAGTATCAGCTTTCGTCATAATGGGCGACACTGAGTGTTGTAAAATAACTGCCAGTTTAGACCACCAACTACTCACGCGCTATTCAATTCCAACATTTCAACTGTCCCAAGACTGCATAAATAGGTGGACCAGATTAATAACATCCCAACTTGTTGAAAGCCACAGTCTGTGGCTCAAGCCAACTGACTTGGTCCAAAGGTAGGCAGCCACCTAGTGCTCATGCTACATTCAGTCAAATGAATCACGTAAAGTCTCGAAGCGGCTATGCCATGATGACAGTCTCAGTCGGGAAGGTTCGAGGTTTTTCACTGAGAAAATTGGAAGGCAAAACATAGTCTATAAACAGAGTCTAGGCGAATGCAGAAGCAGTTGCTAAAACGTCAACAAATCAATTAATAAGATTGTAAGTTGATGCATTTATCAGCATTGTTTGACAGATACTGTTAAATCCCACAAGCTCATTCAAACATAGTCGCTTGCTACTACTATTACTATCACTACGAACCACATTAGCTAGTAGCTAGTTACGGTTGAACTAGGTGTACATGGTAGGGAATACACTAGTTAGGTTATTACCTGGTACGGTGGCTTTATGTCAGGGTGAGCTCGAGCATAAAGCAGATGTAGCACCGTGCTGTAGGGTATGACGTCACCGATGACATCACTGTTGGCCAGAGTCTCATTCGACTGAAACAGCACAGGCCTACACACAGACAGACAGGCACATAAGAGAGATATCCAAACCTAAAGAAACATTTAAAAAAACATATAGACAGACAAAAAAAATTCTGGCATACAAAACAGTTAAAAACATTATAATTTGGGATCAGAACAAAGTGATCATCAGAGAAAGCAACAAAATGGACAGGCAAATTAAAAAAGTGATGCATATCAGATAAAACGTGACAAATCGACGAACCGTGATGAGGTGTCCTAATATAACAACTTCCTCGCATCTGTTTATTCTGCAGAAGGCAACGGCAATTGACAAAGCATGAACAATTTAGCTACAAGTAATAAAAAGTTGCGGTAATTTGATTAATTTATACCACATGTTATGCAGACAGACAGACATACAGACAGAGAGACAGGCAGAGTGGCAATACTGACCTGATAGCGCGGATCATGCGGTAAGGTCGTCCAAGGTCGGTGAGTTTATGACAGAGAGGTGACAAAGATGCTTCCATCTGGGCATAGTCAGCAGCCAGCTGCAGTTTACCAGCCTCGCTCATCGGACACAGCAAACTTGTGTGTTGGACAAACAGCTCAATACACCGACACACCACCGGACGTAGGCTACACATACAAATATACAATTTTTGCTTAACCCAGGGGCGTAACTCTCGATTGAGAGTTACGACCCTGGTTTACCCCCATTTCAAAAACCGGGCATAAGACCACACTGCTTACAATAATGACCTGACCCCCAGTGACTATTATCTATTTTGAAATCTAAAATTCGATCATGGTGATGTCTGCTATCCACAATGATGAATGACTCGAGCCTCTTTTGTTGATGCTAAAAATCGTTTGTATTTAATGCTCTATGGCATCATAAATTACAATGACGTCATACTCGCAGCAGACTCTTATGAGTCAGCAAAGGATGTACGTTTCACTGATGTATAACTTGTGGAAAATATTGTTGCCCAATACATGTATGTCTAGGCTGGAAACTTTTGAGATGAACCTTGTAGTTAATTGAGTCAACTGGTGGGTAAACAGTAGGCTACTAGCTAGGTGTCTAGTTTTTACCTGTGAATGATGAAGTTGTTACAGATAAATGGTGAAAGATACATGTCAGCAGCTCGTGATACGAACTGATCAAACTCTTTCATGTACAGACTGCACTGACGAGTCTCGGCGTCTGATGACCCACGTGCACCACCAGCGGCACTCCTGCACACCAATATTACTACTAGCACTAGAACCAGCATTAATAGTCACAGTAGTTAAGTTACAGTACTAGCAGCAGTAAAAACACCAGCAGCAGCAGCATGAACTGCTAACAGGTGGCCTAAGTGATGTGGTCATGACAAAAATATTGATTTTGGACAAAATTTAACCAAATTTAATAACTATCTGTCCGAAAAAAGTGTCGGAAAATCTTTGTGTCAAAAAACTTTCATCCGTAAGTGCAAAATCTGAAGCAAAAAACTCCATTTTTTGAAAAATCACTGCTGTGCAAACACAGATACACTAAAACAGATAAAATAAGCAATATTTTGTCCAATAAATGACCGAATAAGAAATTTTCAATATAAGTGCGAATCCAGTGGGTTCAAGTCCAAGTCCAAAGTCATGAAGGTTCGAGGTTTTTCATTGAGAAAATTGGAAGGCGAAAACCTCAAACTGTTTCGGCAAGACTTCATAGAATAAGATAACAGCAGTAATAGCTATACAATGCTAAAAGGGCCTCATTTTCGGATGGCAAAAAATGGCAAAATTTGGGATTTGTGGCAAAATTTTGGACAAAATGTGCACTTTTTGACAAACAAAAAACGACATTTTGGTGACAAAATCCTTTGAAGCTTACTGATAGGTCACAAGAAACAGAAAATCAGTCGAATTCTAGTTCTTTCGGTTAACCAGTCGGACAGCTAGCCATTAGTCAATGCTGATTTGAAGGGTAGCTTGAAATAGATTCCTGTCCAGCTCCATCACATAACCAGAGATTTAACCACAGCTGTCATGACAGCTGTTATAAAATTCTAAAGAGGGTTTCCACTTAACAGCTATACACAACCTGCATGGACTAATGCACAATCGATGCAAATGGAACAGTACCTTAAAACGGCATGTTGCACGTGAAGTTGTATCAGCGCTTACAAATGCCTGCGTATGAGTGAACAAATGATCTATACTAAATGAAAGTTAAAATTTCTGACAACAATAACTTCACAGAAGACCCAGGTACATAGCTGTTCCTGTATGTGGCACAATATGCTGACATTTGTCATTTTGCTATATTTAAACGATTCAGCTGAGAGTTGCAGACTGCATCAGCTGACTGAGTTCACCTACAATCCCTATCAGATGTCAACACAGTGCCGAAAGTATTTAAACTGTGCCATTTGGCAGGTTATATATACACACTATTGCCTTCAGCCTTTAACCTTTAACCACTAAACGCTGACGATGAGGTGACTCAAAGGTGATGCTGAGGCTGCCGTCCGACGTCTCACTGCGTGTCTCGTCGACGTCGAGGCATGGTTGAAGGCCCAGCTGACTTCGAAGAACCCCACCAAGA
>Ga0209454_1004498_pt1 | contig 10432 bp, 6 predicted proteins | sample WorMetHERISLAND1_2_FD_187400 | JGI IMG/M metagenome (GOLD analysis project Ga0209454, IMG submission 187400) | Marine gutless worms symbiont microbial communities from Max Planck institute for Marine Microbiology, Germany - Olavius geniculatus... | ecosystem: Host-associated > Annelida >...
ATGTATTAACGCCACTCAAAAGCTTAGTCTACTTAACTTGCCCATTTGAGTACACTTAACGTAAAAGCCGTTGTACGAACCCAAAAGACACTCAACTTGATGCGCGTCTACTCAAAACTTGAGTGGCCAACTTTGCAACTTGAATCTCCACTCAACTTTCAAAGGCAGATGAGCTGCGATTATTCCACTTAAGTAATAACTGTTGCATAAAACGATGCATTAAACAATGTACAAACCCCGCTTGAAAAGTACACCTTAAACTCAACATTTTTATAATTAACCATGACATCGATCAGCAATTCCCAATGCTTCGATGCACTTATCTCCTTATCCACCGTTCCACACATTTAAAATTATCACTTGTGCATCTATTGACTCATTTGTCTATGCACATAGGTAAACTCAAATTTGATCCATGGAATAAAACTCATTCGAGAGAGGATTTGAGTGGCCCTAGTGAGTTGAGTGGAGATCTGAGTGGCACTTATATATAAGACATGCTGCAATTTGCCATCACCACAGCAGCCACATACACACATGCAAACATTTTGAACCTAACAACAACGAACAATCACTACTAACAGCAACAAACTGATGACGGCAGAAGTTCATGCATGCATTGCATTGACAACTAGTAAGACACTTCGGCTTTGTCGACAGCAGCACTGGTGATGAATGGCAGGAGGTGCCATTGTGGTGGTTGGTGGTGTAGATGGTCTCATTTCTGGTTGACAGCGGCAGTAGCAGCCCAGTCCGGCGAAGGAGGACGTTCAGACTGCTGGGCACAATGTGAACTACAATACACACCGACAATGCTTACAATCCATGCCGCAATGTGAATCATAATGTGAAAGCTCACATATCACAATGTGAATCGCAGTGTGAACTACAATACCCAATCGTACAATACACATCGCAATGTGAATCAAAAACTTTAGCAATATAATGTGAAAAAAAATGGAAATAAAGTAAGTGACAATAAAACCAATTATGCAAAGTCGAATAGTCATTGAAGTCAAAGACTATGGTGAATGCAATTTGTGAAATGAGTAAGTCCTGAATTAAAGAGAGAACCAATTAGCACTGGATAATGAAACACTGAGAAAATGAAAAAGATGACATGACATGATAGATCCTGTTGCTACATATTTGCCATGACTAGAAAACTAATGAAAAATATTATATCTAAAACACCTCCAGCCACTGTGAAAATTTCCAACATTTGCCTAACTCTTTGTGACATAAACTACAGAAAGTGCTCTCACCTACCAAAATGTTTGCAGTGCCACCAAAAACCTATACCAACACAATTCAAATTTCTGGTCAATTTCCGTGACAGGTTCCATATTCTCAGAAATATTAAGGTTTTCCAAACTGGTGTAAACAGGTAAGACATTTAACACATCAACTGTCATTTCCATATCAAAACAAAACAACAGATGTAAAGTACACTGGAAACAGTAAACAAAGTCACAAAGTGTTTATTTTACTTTGCAAATTTTTTGTACAGCGGCGAGTTGACATTGAGCTGCAAAGACTCTGCATGTCGAGACTGGACGTCAGTACAGAGCCGACTCAGTTTGTCTACACAACGTAGAGAAATGCACCAAACACCAACAGCATAGGGATATACACTAAACACTGACAACTAAACACAGCTGACTTAGCTTGTCTATACAACACATAGCCTAGCCAGTGACATAGCAAGTGATATAGTCCTCGAGATCAAGGTCCCAAGGCATCTCAAGCACAAAAAAGTGTTAGCCTTGGTTATAAGGCTGTATAAATAGTCTTTGTCTTGAGAAAGTCTTGGTCTTCAGACAAGTCTTGCTGATGCTGGTCTTCAAAAAGAATAAGCCTTGACTCTTGGTCATGAAAAAAACCTGTTTACATCACTACATATAGCTTACGGGGATACACCAAACGCTAACAGTGACATGCTACCATGGTTCTTACTCCACATGATGAAGAGGGTCAAAGTATTCCGTAGCACACAGAATTTACAGCAAAAACCTGGAACTGGCTTTTTTGCTACATCTATATCAAAATCAAGGTTTTTGGGCTTTTTTCTGATTTTATTTTTTCTGATTTTATCATTTACAAAACAATAAAATCTACTCAATGTTTAAGCTTAATTTTATGATAAGTATGACTAAATGATTACTTCACTTCCACATTTTAAAGAGTAAACGATTACTTAACTAAAGTTGTTACTGAAACAGAAGCTGTGATGACTAAACTGAGTGGTATGTGAGCATGGTCTTAGAGCACCAGTAACAAGCAAACAGCCAGGTCAAGGAGATGATAATACTGAGAGCAGTAATAGGTGAAGGTAAAGTCCGGTACTTGCTATAGCACTTTCTACATGAGACAGACTCGGGAACAGAAGCACTTTACAACTGGCATCAGCTAACTATAGCACAAAGCATTATGCAGCCATCTGATACCAGTTATAGCAAACCCACAGTTTGCAGACATACTACTGCCCCAATCATCCACACCAGGCCTTCACTCTGTTGCCTGTAAGCTACCAGTACCACCCATTTCCCATCCCACTGAGGGTAGGAAGCTGAGTTAACCTGAGAACAAAAACAAAACGCGCTGAGACAAACCTTTGACCCTGGAGACTGAGTTGAGTTCATCCTCGAAGACATAGTGGAAAGGCGTAGAGCACACTGGCTCGGTGTCGCTGGTGTAACGGATGCCGTCGGGCAGATTGGGACAGCAGCGACACATGCACGTGTGATAGCGCAGACGGCCTTCATCCACGTATGTGTGAGACAGCGCCGCCGACACCGTGATCCGCCTCTCCTACATGCACATTACGTGATCAATGCTATGTAGTACATAGCATTGTAATAGACTTTGTAATTCACTGTGCAGCATAGGATGGCATCTCAAGGTCATTCAATGTCAAGCATTTCATGGTCACTGCAAAGCTGATAAGGCACTTCAAAATGCTCTGTAAAACTGGCTGCAGACACTGTGATCCACCTCTCCTACATTCTAGACTACATCTCATCCAACCTGCCTTTAATAGGCCTAGCTGTAGTTTGCATTATTTTGGTTACTTTAAAAACCGAACTGATTGATTAATTGAACAGAAGAGTGAACGAACACAGTGAAGCTTCACCCCCAAGACATTTCACCCATAGCCTGCACGTTCCGCCTCATGAATGTTTCACCTACTAAACAAAATTGCAAATGATGGCGAAAATGACGCCGTTTGACATCATTCTGTTCATCTTCTCCATCTTCTCCTCTGACTTTGCCGTATGTCCATTTTCACCATCATCCGCAGCTTTCAGTGCGTGAGACGTCCAGGCAATGGACAAAACATCCAGAGGGTGAAACGTCAAAAAAGCAACATGCCCGTAATTCGTAAAATAGCCTGACCGGGTTGAAGACAAAGATGGAGCCAAGCAGGCTGACGACATCATGATCACAGTCCCGTGACAGACGATAGAGTGACATCAGGTTAGACGGCCGACTGGACTTTCGTCTCATGTGAACCCGCGCCGCTTCACAGACTGTACGCAGGTCATCAGCTGACGGTGTTCCCAGCAAGCCCACTATCATATCCAGCTACACGAAACACATGTGTCAGCCAATCAGTTGATCACTTAACTGAAGAATCGATAAAAAGTAAATCAATCAGCTTCACAAACTGTAGTGCATGCACTGCAGGTCTTCAACTGACGGCATCGACGGCAAAAATACTATCATATACAGGTGAAAGAGTGAGTGAGTGAGTAGGATTTAACGTCCCACCCAACACAGTATAGGTCATTTCGGGGACGGCCTTTCCTTGCACACAAACACATAATAATGGAACAGTAAGTTTAACCTTTACAAAAACACAAAACACAAAATAGAAAAAAAAACAAGCTAAACCTAAAATTGTAAGAACTCCATTATACGCTGCATATGTAATTAACATAATGGTAGTTCTAATAATCCTCCCTGTTATCCTCCAGACAGACATACACACTGCCACAGATCATACACTGTTCACACAGATGTTATCAGATAATGATAAAGAGTACAGAACTACAACAATATTCTACTTCATATGCAGTGTGTGCTACAGGGGCCCCACGACTACAGGCTGATCGAAACTGGAAATTTTATTCTCCACCAAAACCCAGTAAGGCTAAACCAAGTGCCACTAAAAGCAGAGCAAGAGATCAAGCCAAAACCGATTGCAAAAGTGATTAGTCTTTTGCCTCAGGCCTCACTGTCTATACACAGCATGACTAATACAGGCTAATGAAAAGCCAACAGAAATACTTTTATACCACGAATACCAATATACTGCAATTATGACATGGCTCAGTGTAATAAGTACCAGTGCATCAAATCTGTGGCCGAAGGATAATACTCGGCAGAAACACTTTTATATCCCATCAAATGCAGCTCCACTGTAATTACCACATGGCACCAGCCACACTGCAATATAACACACAGTATGGTATGTAATAAACTGTACTGGTCATAAGAGGTATTTATGTTGGCACCTGCTGCATGGGAGTCTGTGCTTGGAAGAGAATGCGTCTGCTGAGCAGTTCAGCCATGATACATCCAACAGACCAGACGTCCACCGCCGTCGTGTAGTGACGAGCCCCCATCAGAATCTCCGGAGCTCGATAGTACTGAGTGACGACCTCGTGTGTCATCTGTAAAGTCTGGTCAGGCTCAGCGACGCGAGCCAGACCAAAGTCACAGATCTGTACACACAAAGCTCAGAACATGCAGTCACTGGAGTACCATGCGCTGTGTAGGTCACTCTGAGCAATTTGTCGACACAGCTACTGAAAAATTAACACTTTCCCAAGTACTACCAGTACTGCATGGAGTAAGTAAAGTCTTTCATAGCACTGATGTGCTAAGTAAGCTCAGCTCACGTTATACACTATACAGTGTACTTACCGTACTTTTTTAACGATGAAAATCAGTTGGCACTGTACGCTCTCTACCTCTAGCACACAACTGTCACTCGATCTTTTTAGGTCGCTGGGCCTAGTGTCTAGAATACATCACTACGCTATCTGAGAAATTTGATTCTCTCCACTGACACTTATAAAATGCTACTGGTATATAATATACTTCCATTTTACTCTGTACTAATCTTGACGCTACAGCATATTAGAAACTTTCCTTGTCTCATACTAGACAAATTGATTGTGTATTGTACTGTAACTGTACTAAGGCTCAGAGAAGGAAAAAAAGAAAAAAACAGAAACCTTAAGAAGGCAGTTTGAGTTGATGAGCAAATTGCCCGGCTTGATGTCACGATGAAGAATGTTAGCGGAATGCAGATATTTCAGGCCTGCCAAATGCACATCAACAACAGATCTCCGACTTAAATATTACTAAGAAGTAAAACTTATTGCTATATACATTATATTTTTACACTCAGAAGCAGATTGCGTTTTCTCTGAGTATAATCATTCATCACTTAAAACGTAAGATTTTGATACAATTTTTTTCACAGGTGCAGTATGGCCCATGTATCAAGTGACTAGATTTAGGTGGCAATTCAACCCTTTTGCCTATTTCTGCCCTTAATTTTTACCCCCCCTCCTCTCCCATAATGCCAGCTCATCTTGACCCAATGGAGACCAGATGCAGAATCTGCAGGCTCCTAATTAACAAGTTAAGTGACTCCAATCCAAACAGTTCTCTAATCTTCATATTTTTCTGACTGTTCACATACACACAATGTGTTAACAACTACTTCCAGCTAAACTAGGATTTAGCTGGTCTAGGATTTTCAGTCTTATAACAAAAAGATAGTAAATTCAAAAGTTTTACTGAAGCTGAATGCCATTGTCCTTGCTTTCTAACACTGAACCAAAACCCTCCATTCAGATACTTGTTTTCTTTGCCATCTCGACAATTTTTTTCTACAACCCAGCTTTAGGCCATCTTAGTCAAAAGACCACCCTTTGCACCTCAGATTCAGTGAGTTTTACCACTGACATTGTGTGCAATAAAAAATTCACTCAGTTACTTATTTACTCACTTAATAGCTTAGCATCAAAGCAGTAAAGAATAAAGCGGCATGAATACTGAACTAACCACGTAGTATCTGATAGACAAAGAGCTTGATGTGGTCGGCACTGAGAGGCTGTGGAGATACAATGATCCTGTGTAAATCACTCTGCATCAGCTCCGTTACGACATAGCTACACATCAATGTGTCAAGGACAGCTAACGTATGAACCTATGTACTGATGTCATCCACATGATGGCAATGTCATGATATGACAGGAATAAAAAGCACACAAATGACAATTACTCGGCTTGGTCACAACTCTGCTATCGCAGTTTTATGTCAATGATCTGATCTAATCTAATCTAAAAACAATTTGATTTAATGACAGCAATAATGTCACAAATTGTGAAAAGTGTGAATCAAAAGCAATGAAGTGCTGTCACCTAGATAGCAATGTAAAATATATTTTCACATGCTATCTCTTAAATTGCCTACTGCAGATTGTTTTCCAATTTTCAATAGCTGAATGTGTATTAACCAATTATAAAATATAAATCAATAGTTGAAGATGACTTGTCCTTGATTCCCGGCCCCAAGCCATGTGATTACTTAAACTTACCAGGACAAAGCTTGTGTACAAGACAGCACATGACTTGTGCTATCCTGACGAGGTTTTTAAAAGTCAGGCCTCTCTCAGACACCATGTTTACATCCTTACAGTGACAGCCTCAGCATGATCCCCGAAATACTAATGAAATGTATCTATGCAGATCAAGAAATGACAGCATTCTAACAACACACAACTCATCCATGCAATACACATGTACACAAAGCAAGGATACATTTCACCACTGAGCAGGCAATCGGTTGACTTGAGGATGTCAATAGCTGACAGAATCTATACATGACACAACAACAACACATGCATAAACTATTCACACAACTGCATAACAAACAACAATAATAGATATTAGAAGGGCAGAGGTATAATCCAGCAAAATGCAAATAGTATGATTCATGGTCTGATCAGATATCAATATACAATAATTTAAAATTTGGACATATGCAACCAGAATATATTAAATTACTGACATACGATGAAACAGCATAATAAAACTACAAATTGCTCGCTGTTGTAATTTGTAAGCTAATGTCATCTCTCTGTGATTCACAAACTGGCAGAATTGCTGATTCAGTTAGCTAGTGGTACTGATGAATTTTCACAAAGCGACCATTGCAGTACAGTATACTCAACAAGCTTCATTTTTATATGCTGCTGCTCCTGTCTGGAACAGTCTGCTTAAACATGCCACCTTCAAACGTTCTGTGGCTTTCTTCCAGTCCCATCTAAAGATGTATCTGCTCTGCATGTCGAATAAACCACCCCTAACTTTGTACAGCACACTCCACATGATCAGTAAGGTCACGTTACTTTGGACAAATCAATCATTTTTCTAACTAACTTACATACTTACTAGTATACTAGTTTCACCTCAGATTCAGACTCACCGGCATTGTGCGGTCTTTTAATTTACTTATTTACTTATAAATTATACTTGTATCAGTATGTACTTATTACGTACATTTTCATGCTGAAACGTGCAGAGCATTTTCAGCTCTCGGTAGACTCGCTTGCAAGATACAAGACTGTGAAAGACATTTGGAAGTTTCTTGATAGCAACACGATGGCCGTTCCGTGGATCAGTTACAGCCCTGCAAAACAGCAACATGCATAAATCTAATAAATGTATTCAATATCAAAAACAGCAGCATCAGAACAAGCAATCTTCCCGTGACTCCCAGCAATTTTACCAAAACTGTTTTGGCTGCGTAAAAAACTTCTGTTATGAACAAAAAAATCCAGAACTAAGCTTTTTGTTGGCTTGTTTTGCATTTCGAGCACATCTGCAAATAGGCAAACTTTCGTAAATTTTCTTGAAACAATCCAAGATGACAATAAAACAGATGGCAACCTGCCACTCTGTCTAAGTCAGGCTGGGACGAAAACTTGTGTCAACAAAACTTAACCAATAATGTGACACTTTGCACTCGTATCCCAAGTTACTGTACACCTTCAAATTCAATTACAGCTGGGTTCCAAATAAATACTGGGTCCCAGATATAGGCCAGGGAGAGGGGGATAAAGGTAACTTGTACTAATAGAAACCGGGGGGGGGGAGGAGGAGGGGCTTCTATTCGGTTCGTTCCCACGTACTTTCGCTCCCGGGAACGAAAGTTCCATACATAGAACTTTCACTCCCTGGTACTTTCGTTCCCTGGAACTTTCGCTCCCATGAGCGAAAATGGGAATGGGGTGAAACTTTCGCTCCTCACTCAGAGTTAACATTACAGGCCTACACACTTCATAAAATCAGATGAAATCAAAGGACGCCAGCATGTGGTGTAAATGCTCAACGTCCAAAACAAGAAAGCCCAGCTGTCGCTAGGGAACGTGTACAGCTAGCCTATAATTAAAGGTTTTCCGAAAGTTGGGTTTAAGGTTTAGGGGAGACTAGAATTTAAAATAATGGTAAGAACCTGACAAGAAATATAATTTAAGGAAGAATTTATAAACAAATATAATCTAAAGAAGAATTTGAATAACTTATAAATTTAAGATAAATTAATTAATAAAATAATTTGCTAGTTTCTGTCATCTTTTACTACAATGAAGCTATACAAAGATACGAACAAGCTATAACGCCTTAATACCATTAGCTTGACAATTAAATAATCATAATTTGTGTTGGGCAACGAAACCACATTATGTTGACTGTGGGAACGAAAGATCCATGGAACGAAAATACCTGGGAGCAAAAGTTCCATATCACTTTTGCTCCCGGGAATGAAAGTTCTCGGGAGCGAAAATTCCAGGGAGCAAAAGTTCCATCTATGGAACTTTTGTTCCCAAGAGCGAAAGTATGTGGGAACGAAAGTTCCATAATTCCTTCTATTCGAAGTCTTAAAATATAGCGATACAGCATTTTGCCCCAAAAGCTCTGGTGCGCTCACGAACACGCGAAATGCTGCAGAAAACGACATCAACGCACCAGACAACTCCGAAAGCTCCGTAGCCGACAGGTTTATCAGGATCAGAAGCAGCCGGGGATGAGGAATAACTACTTGACAGTGAACCTGTGCCACTGGACATGAGAATGGTCGCCGCCGCCTGGTGGACGTATGATGAACTACTCGACGCGAAACTGGCGTCGGACGGGACGCCAAAGCTCTGGCCGGACGACATAAAACCCCTGTGTCGAACCAAAGCCATCGCTCTGGAACCAGGCGGCCACGGCCAGGCAGGTAGCGTTGGACCCTGCACCTAGCACCCTGGCTCGCTCGGTCAGCTGAGAGGCAGCCAGTGACCGTGACCTACTGGCCCTCTCTGTCCCAGGTCCACATCAGCAGCCGACAAATCCACATCGCACAACCCTACGCACCACCAGCTATATACACGACATACTGTCCACCACGAAATCCGCCAGTTTTCCAGAACTAAATCGACATAAACTTGTCGCAACAACAACACCCCTTTAACTCGACACAAAGACGTCACGTGACCCGAGTCGGTGCGCGCTCGTACTCGCCAGATGGCGCGCGTGGGCGTCCTAGTCGTGCTCTAGTGAATGGAACACGCACTAACCGATTTCATTTCTCAGCCTGCTGTGGTTGAATTCGTCGAAAGTCTGAATAGGGCTGTTGGCAATTATATTTTATTTCGCGTGACGAGATGACCTAACCGCGCAGTAACAAATTTGACAGAGTATCTAACGCCATTCTCTGTCTGTTAAATAAGTCATTTTTGACGCGTTACTGCTGTAGGCCTAGTGTGAAAGGGCGTCTTTGGCACGGGTTAGGCATAGGCTATCGATCGTCTGTCTGTCGTCTCTGTCGTCGTTGTCGTCTGTCTCGGATGTATTGTGGCTAAACAGTGCGAGATAAAGCCTAGGTTGCTATTGATCACTAATAAAAAGCTGCATATTGACTTTTAAATGATGTGAAAATCATTGACCTTGGATGATCTTAAAGGGTCATAACACACTATGGTATGCCAAGTGCGGTATTGTAGCTAAACAGTAAGTTGTACGGGGGGTCGGCGATGGTACCATCGGATAGAGCGCTGGCGACTTCCTTTAGGCTGTCAATAGCAGTGGCGGATCCAGAAATTTGGAATAGGGGGCGGAAGAGTAGGGGATTGGGTTTAGGGAGGGTCATAGCCCCCTCCCACAGAAAATTTTTGAATTTTTTTGCAAAAATAGTGCATTTTCGTGCAAAATTTTCGATGTTTTAAGATGCATCCGGTCAATGGGGGGGGGGCGGCCGCCGCTCCCCCCGCTTCCCACCCCTAATTGAATCCGCCACTGCAGCATCTGCAGCGGTTTGGCCGCAGTTTTCAATGGACATTTTCAAGCTTTTATGACCGTATCTCGGAAA
>Ga0209454_1004500_pt1 | contig 10432 bp, 5 predicted proteins | sample WorMetHERISLAND1_2_FD_187400 | JGI IMG/M metagenome (GOLD analysis project Ga0209454, IMG submission 187400) | Marine gutless worms symbiont microbial communities from Max Planck institute for Marine Microbiology, Germany - Olavius geniculatus... | ecosystem: Host-associated > Annelida >...
AAACTGTCAGTTTAATCTAGCACATAAACTAAAAAGAACTGAAATGTTTAAAAGAAAAATGAAATGAGAGATACTGAGAATAGAAATACTGTTGAATGTAAAACTGACAAAATTCGAAAAATGACTAAAGCAAAGAAACTAAAATAAAGGAAAAAAACTGAATAGGTAAAAAATAACAAATAATAATTAAAACTAAAACTCAGAAAAAAAGAGTAAAAATAAAAACCGTGAGCAGGTCCAAAAAAGCCGTGGAGTCAATCCGAGGGGGTGCCAGATGTCTATGGAGGATAGGATTTAGAAAAAAGAAAAAGTTTGGGATTGGAATTAAAAAATGATGGGGTGATGGATGACAAGAGTGGCGATGGTAACGCTGACGAGGTGAGATAATCATGGAAGTATGGTGAGTCAGGAAGAGGAAGATCAATGACGTGGCTGACGAAGTGAATGAGGGAGTTGATTCCAGAGATGAGGTGATGCATAGCGAAAGGAACGACAGGTAATTTATGAGGAGGAATGAGTAGGTGGACGAGCGAGAGTGACAACAGACGAGGATCGAGTGTTTCGTGGTGGCTGGAAAGAGATTAAGTTATACAGGTAAGGAGGTGGAGAGGTATAGAGAAGTTTAAAGGTAAGAGAGAGAATTTTATATTCAATACGTTCATTTATTTTGAGCCAGTGAAGAAATTTAAAAATAGGAGTGGTATGACTAAATTTAGGAGTAGACTATGTTTTCTACTGCACACCTCATTTTGAATGGTAAGCGTATGAGCCTAGCGCCGAGTAAACTGAACTAGGCCAGCTGCACCTTTATCCACGACAACGACGTACGCGGCCATGATGCGTAATTGAGGCGGATATCTTTTTGCGCGACTGTTACTATAATTATGGTTTCGAATAAATGCTCTGAAACTACTGTTTGTTTATTGGAAGGCCTTACATTGATCTGTTTAATCCTAAAACTTTGCGTCAGTAGGCTATCATCGAGCGATCGGCCATGTACTGCAGTGGCTTGTAGGCTGTAGCATTTTGGTTTTATCAGTGTAGACTGTCAGTGTTGTTCATCATTTAATGCTTTATCAGTCGAAACTCGCATGTTGTACCTTTTAAATCGTCATCGTGCTGTAGAATGTAAATTTTTAAAACTAGCTGACTTGTGTGGACAATGAGGTTGTTTATGAAACTGCATGATTGTGACCAAATAAAATCGTTTTAAGCCTCCAAAGCCTGTAAACGCAAATGTTGCTTAGGTCTTTTTGTGTAGGCCTGCCCTATTAGGTTGCGTTCTGGATATTTTAAAAAAGCCGTAAGTGTACAGTAAAAGGCGACATTTGTGTGAGTTGTGATTGCCTAAATAATTTCCGTAGTCTATAGGCCTAAACGACGCTGTGTTGAAACGCGTTTTTGATAGACTAATGTCATGTGTTGCAACACATCTTTACGTCAAGTAGGTTTAATACAGATCAGATGAAACATATGATTACAGATGTAAAAAAACTTTCGTATACGTTTTTTTTATTCTTGGAACGTTGTTGACGCTGTTAACGTTTTATTTTTATTTTTTCGAAAATTTGTTTTTATTTTCTAACAACATGCATTAAAAATCTCATCAAGAACTTAGAAAAGCGTGCATTTTTAAAACCACAGAAACGAATTAATATTATAATAATTGTAGTTTAATTAGTTCTATAGTGCTATGGTCTTATGACCATTTGGTTGAATTGAAATTAAATAAAGTTCTGTTGTCTACATTATAGTTCTAGATATAAGGCACCTATACAGCATTAGGCATTTAGCAGAAGGTTGAACAAACTATGCCAACGATTTTTTATTCAACGTTTTAAACGTTTTTTTTTATTCCTGCCACGTTTTTAAGGTGTTTTTAATTTTTTTTGCAACGTTTTACATCTAGGTCTATGCTTTTGATAGCATCTTGTCCAATCACTGGCGTGGTAGGCACTACTTCAAGTAGGCCTACATGTCTGTTATTAACAAAACATCGTCAGAATACAATTAAATGTTCAAACTTTTGCTACGCATGTACTAAAATCTGGAAAATAAAATTTACACAGCACAGAGTCAAATACTTTGACCGTTAACAAAAATAAACGTCTAAAAGTACTTTTGCAGTGTGAGCACTTTTTATTTGTAGTCTTGCTATCAAGCATCAATATTAAAAGCAGGCTTACTACAGAACTTAAGCTGCGTTTTGAATGGCCTAACAACCATGAACAAGTTCAGTGCGCCACGGATAAATATATTATAAATATGCTAATGATAATAATACTTTTAATAGTTTTATTACTTTTAGCTAATAGTTTTAATTTTTTTGACGGCACAGCAAACGGAAAATTCGAAAGAGTTTTGTTTTGTTGCATAGAGACAATATACTAGTAAATTTGTTTTTTTGTGCTTCGGCATAAAGTATCTAATTATCCGTGGCGCACTAAACTTGTTCATGGTTGTTAAGCCATCCAAAACGCAGCTTTAGTTAGCGTTTATTTCTGCGTTGACTAAGTGGCGCCGACTCGAGCCGCGCCGCCAGCCGAATTTTCGACGGCGCGCCGACTCGAGCCGGCTCGCCAGCCGGATTTTACTGCAGCCAGCCGAAAACGGTTCGGCGGCGCGGCTGAGGGGTCTACGCCTTGAAGGACGAAGAGGACATCGTCCTGTAGATGGACTTCATGGACCAGGAGATGATCACTGCCTAGGTACAGCCGCGTTTGGTTTTGGAATGCTGTGTATAGACAACTTACACCGTGTCTGGAAAAAAGTAACCCCGTATGCATCGAACAATAGAAATGTCAAATCTGAATGAATCTGAATAAGATATTGTACATTTAATCCGTAATAAATTGCCGAAACGAACACCAAATTTTATTGAAAAACATCATTTACTAGTGAAGTTATTAATTGCTAAATATCGATAACAAAATATATCCGTTACCAATATGGTGCTACATACTGCAGTCGCTCGATCGGGGGTGATGTTTGTTGATGAAATCAAAATGACGTAAACAATAACAAAATGATATTTTCTGCAGACAACCATGTTTTAATTAAACTGTTGCAACAAGAGAAAGGGTATGGTGCTAAAAGTTTTATTGCAGAATTTTCCAGCAAGCCGAGGACGATGCCGAAAAAAATAAACAAACAGACACAGTGTATTTAGAGAGCGTTCCATAATATCAACAAAAACACCAACACCACAATCATAACGCTATACGCTGACACCACTGCCGATGCGGCAAGGCCGTTTGTTGCCGGTTTGTTTCTCGGTGGTGTTAAGTGGGACAGTTTCTGGCCTTGCGCCTTTCGCACAGAAAGCAGAGTTTGTCCGAACACATCTGGTCATTCCATTGACAGCGATAATTAGGCCAGATATTGAGGCACGACTCGGGTCTCCCGCCAGCCCAATTCGGTTCGTTCGTCGACTTATCCCAGTTCGTGTAGGACATCGCACAGTCTTTGATGCTTTTATCGATGAGCATTTTCCAAACGAACTTGGACTTGGTGTTGGGGTTAACGCGTTGCCCACCCGTCCACACGTAGACTCGGTACCGATTAATAAGGCATGCCGACTGCATCGCGCCTGCAAGTAAACCATCCAACAACACGGAGAGAGACATCGAGAAACTCAGTCTTTCATCCCTGCGGACTAGGTAAATTGAGTAACGGCCTGCCTGGGCGGGATTGAGGCGAGACGCGTTCACCTGCGTCGGATAACAGGTAACACTGACAGCACCGCTTTGATTTTACGGTTTTTAGCGCATATATACGTCGACAAAGCATTTCATGAGGCAGTTTCAGCATCTGAGACAGCAGCTTTCCGAAAGGATTCAGTGATTTCGCGAAATATCTGCCGCATAAATTCAGTGATTACACGAAATGCCTAGGAATTTTGGTAATTACATGAAATCGCCGATTGAAACAGTAACTTCATAAAATTACTGAAAATTTCAGTGCTTTCACAAAGTGACTGATTTCACACTTTCACTGTAACACGTATAAACAGAGAGTCAGAGAGGCGTGCAGAGATAGAGGATAGTACACGAACTGTACTGACTCTTGAATTTTGAAAGAAAGCTAGCAACGGCGCGTTGTTCACGGGCATTGGCGATGATAACAAGGCTAGAGTTCATTGAGTAACACTGTCTCTGAGCCGACGACCAATCTTTTCGCTTCATCACCAGCTTGTAACGCCAGTTCGTGCTCTTCCAACGCCTCGTTGCTGTACAGAAACAGTGACGTTAACGATTTATTGAATACTAAACACCTGAATTAGGACTAAGAGCAAGACCTAACTGCAGTGTTGGGTAATTTTATTGTAACTTTGGGACTAGACTGCTTTTAAATTATTTACCAACTAAAATAAAACACTATAGTCCAAAATTTTGTATATCTAAACGACAATTTTTAAAAAAAATCTTTTTCGACAACCGAAAATTTTGCATAGAAATTTATTGCTTGTACAAAAATGTATGGATATCGAAGTATTTAGCTATTTTAATTAGTTAAGCAAAATAGTTATAACAACTACAAGAGAGCTGTGGTTATACTTAGTAAAAATTAACAACTGAACGAGTGGTTGATATCCGTCAATGTATAACGACAACTGCTAGCATAAAGATCTAACGCCGTCCACATTTTTCTTGAGTCAGATGAACCAAAAAAATCAGAGACTGCTCGATGTAGAGATACATCGCTAGACCTACATAAAAACTAAAGTGAAGAATACTAGAAATTATCAGTCAAAATTTTTGCACCTGTTGTCAAAGATGTTACGGCTGATATTACGAAACGTACTCGTCTAGCTACAGCAATGTGTGGAAAAGTCAACATCTCGGGGTATTATAAATGATTAAAAATGTTGAGCACAATATTGAAACACATGCGGTGCTTGTGCTTATGCGCTACTTACGATGCTGACATTTGGCACCGGCATAATTAGCTGGACAACGGCACTTGAATGTACGACGACGAAAATCTTCTATACACTTTCCGCCGTTTTTACATGGTTTCGAGGCACATTTTCGTTCTGTGGCACAAGTTTTGACTTCCATCATAGCACTTACTGACATAAGAAAATAACAGTAGTAAACTAAAACATTTTTCCAATAAATGTACAACAAACAAGATAATGTTCATACGAACACAGAGTCTGTCCAGTGCATTTCGATGGTTTACTGTATATGTCCGTATAAATATAATCAGTGAGTTGTTTAGACTAGTAAAAAATCCAAATGTTTACTTTCAAATTGTACAGCAGCAATGTTTTTGCCATCTACGCTATTATTGTAACTAAAACATTAACGTTGTCAGTCACTTGACCATTCGATTCGTCACCAGCGCTTTACTGTAAGTGGTCCATTGTGACCATGCGCCTATCTTGCACCGTCATGGAGATATGGCGCCGCAAATGTTGGACGCATGGACGCAAGCATGGACGGACGCTCAGGTGATTTTATACGGGGTGCGGACGACTGGGCGACAGACCACCTGGGCGACAGACGTTTGGGCGACATCGATGAGTGCACTTAAGACGTGTCGGCGACAAACGACTGGGCGACGAGTGTCGTTTATTTGGCGAAATTAAAAAAAATAGAAGTTATGATCTGTGACTTAGCGTTCTGGTCTTTGGTTATTATTTTGGCGGAAGCAGTATTTCGTGACAGGCAAAAGTTAACTAAAATTTGGTAACTAATAGTTTAATTATTTTATTACCTCCGCCAAGGGGGTTATGTTTTTGCCAGACTTTGTTTGTTTGTTTGTTTGTCTGTCTGTGTATCAGCAAAATAACTCAAAAAGTTATGGACGGATCTTTCTGAAATTTTCTGCGAATGTCGGGAATGGTAAAAACTACCAGTGATTCAATTTTAATAATTTTCCTGATACACGAACATGATGTACCTTTACAACTTCTAAAAACGTGTTGAATGTCTAGATCATAAGTCAACGGTCAAGGACACGCTGATTTTCTGTCTGTTTTGTGTGCGTGATACTGCGGCTTTTTGCGGGCAGTACTTAATCTTGTGCTAAACTGTATTGTAGCGAAAAATTTCGTTACAACGCGTACTGAATATCAAGTACTTGGCCTTATGCAAGGCTGGACACTTTAGTTTGGTTTGTTGTTTGTCCTATATGTACATTATAGCTGCAGAAGGCTAGTGATTAATGATTCGGTTAAAATTCCACTACAGTTTTCGGACTTCTTACCTTAAAATGACTGGGTCGGGTACGGTCGAGTCACAGGTCACTTATTAGCTCCAAAACGTGGGTCATGCCGGGTCAGAGTTTCTGTGGGTCGGGTCGGTCGGGTCCAAAAAAAGTGACCCGCGTCCAACCCTGGCGCCTGCAGAAATACATTGTCTGCAATTTTCGGGCCGACCGCTAAGCAGTAAGCTTGAACGTCGGTCCTTTGTCATTGTTGTCGTCTGTCTAAGAAAGTAAGTAAGTAAATAAGATTATTTAGAAGGCGCAATTTAACAATGGCCACAATGCGCCGCGCTCTCAACGCCAGAACAAAAATTTTTTAACTACCGTTTAAACTGTTCAAAGTTAATGTCAGTTTGTCTCAGATGAGCTGGCAGACTGTTCCACAGCCTCGGACCTGCAGCAGCAAAGCATCTGTTTCCATAGCTGCTGCAGGTCCTTCTGACGACATGTCCCTGAGTTGGCAGAGCGCAGCTGACGACAACCTTCGTCGGAGACCAGCTGACAGTCGGCGGCCAGGTAAGGTGAAGCCATACCGGACAGTGACAAGTAGACCAGAGTGGCCATCTTGAAGTCCACCCGACGCCGAACCGGAAGCCAGTGCAGCTCCTGTAGCACCGGCGTTATGTGGTCATAGCGTCGAGCCCCCTAGTCATGCAAGTGCTAGTTTTCATTAGCATGAACTAAAGCAATTAACAACGAGATCCGATACTGTGTCATATCTCAAGTCATATATATTTCTTCATTACTTTTTCATATAAACGTCAACACAAGTCAAAATGGCAATCTTCTGTCCATTACAACGATAAAAGCAAACACTATAAAGTCATACATCTTCTATGCTCTTTTATGCAAAATAGCAATTATTGTCTGTACAGGCGCGTGCTTTAAGTCGAAACGTTTCTTCTGCTTCGCCTGTGCCGCTGTTATGTTCTCCTGCGCGCTCTTCCGCTTCTGCTGTAGGACGTCGGCGATTGTTTCCGCTCGACGCGAAATCGCTTCCACCGTCGCGTCGTCGGTGGCCCAAGAGTACTCGTCGGTGATGCCGTAAAACATCGAGTTGCAGTAGTCCAGGCGACACGAAATAAACGCCTGGACCAGCGTCTTGACGGCGTCAGATGACATCGATCTGACGAGCGGTCGGAGCTGCCGTAACTGGTGGCAGCCACTGCGACACACGGCGGCCACCTGTGCCGACAGCGTCAGCTGGCTGTCGACGATGACGCCGAGGTTACGGGCCGTCTCCGAGACGTTAACACGTGAAGACGCCACCAAAACCTCCGAAACGTTCACTTTCGCCAGCTGTTGTGGAGAACCCAACCACATCATTTGGGTCTTGGTGGGGTTCAGACGAAGTCAGCTGGCCTTCAACCATGCCTAGATGTCGACGAGACACGCAGTAAGACGTCGAACGACAGCCTCAGCGTCACCAGCCGGTGTGCTGATGTAAACCTGCGTGTCATCGGCATATTGGTGCAGGCTGAGTCCGTGACGGTCAACGTCCAGGGCCAGCTCAGCTGTGTACAGAACGTACAACAGCGGGCCCAGTACGGATCCTTGCAGAACCCCAAATAGTACCGACTGAACAGAAGACAGTTGACCACTGTAGGCAATCTGCTGCGTTCTGTCGGTCAGAAATGACTGCACCCAGTCATGGACTAAGTCGGTCAAACCGAAAGCAGACTACAGACGTTCTAGCAGCATGGAGAGGTCGACGCAGCAGTAGTCCAAGCAGCGTCACCTGCCGATCATTTGCTGCTACCAGAATGTCGAACCAGACGCGCTGCATTGCGGTTTCTGTGAAATGGTACTTGCGGTAGGCTGACTGGAAACGTGGAGGTAGGTCGTTTGTCTAACAAATGTACTGTGGCTAAACGGTGCAAAATAAGGCCTCGCTACGTTTTTTTGATGCACGTGACAACTAAATAGAGTCGAACTTTGCCCCAAGCAAAAAGTATTGCTCTCTCTCTATGTGCCCATGCCTTGCTCTCACGGTGCTCCCTAGCTTCAGATTTCTAGCGTTGGCCATGTCCTTTTGGCTTGGAGCCCTGGACATATGCCCATCGTGCTCGTTGGATAAAATGGTTGTTACTGTAAAACAGATGTCGTCTTCCAACGGTTCTTACCTCCCGGCTTTGGTTTGTTGTTATTGCCGCCAGTAGTCCCAGTACCGACACCGCCACCCGACCCTGTGCCTAACACAGTGCAGAAATACATCGTCTGCAACTTCCTCCAGTTTACATTAAAAAGAAATCAGCAGCAACTACTCTAAACGCCTTTATTACTTAAGTTTTTCGCTCTATTAAAATTATGAAATGAGCAGCCTATAACTTTCGGAAGTTATAAAATCTGATTTTGGTTATGTGGACTTAGGCCCAAAATTAAGTATTACATTTTAATGCACCGCTGCCGTTAGTGTACATAATGCACTATAAAATGTGATAATAATGATTATGGTAATAATTATTAGAGCTAAAAATTACTTAGAAAAAACGATATTTCAAGTTTTTAAAATACCTGTAAAAATTTCAAAATCCAAGTGTTAAGCTTTTCAGAGTTTTTACGTTTTTGCTTCAATACAAATGGAATTTAACTTTATTTTTTTTGCGTTTTTGATTTATGCGTCGTGATATTTGGTAAAAAAGATGCGACATAATGGAGAATGGTGTATAAAAATTATTCGTCGGTCTTGAATTTTGTCTCCCACTTCTTTGTGCACTAAACGTAAAATTTAAACAGCACTTTAAATTTTGTCTGAAAAAAAAATTTTTAACTAAAAACTAAAAAAATCTATACTGATTTTTAAACAAAAATTAGCGTTACTCCAGCTTTCGTGATTACGTGATGCTCTGATTCCAGAAGGCCTGACCGCTGATCAACTAAATTGAGTGATCATTAAACTGCCGGCTAATAGGCCTACCCTGTTGAGTCTATAAGATTCTTACCGAAAGTCACAAGAATGCGCCCATCAAGTCTGCCAGAACACCGCGGATTACAGCAATACACTGACTTATACTATTTCTGTGGCTTAAGCAAATTTTGAGCGACGCGGTTAAAGTGTGATGCGGTGCGTGAGATATTCAACAGTTAGGTCCATTAATGTTGTTACAAATGTCTTCCTGCTTGCGCTTGTATTGTTTTAATTTATCAATACTTAATGAAGATATACAATAATTCGTCATCTTTTATAGATTACGGCGTCATTTTGCTGCCGTATGCTGAAATGTCAATTATTTTCTTTTAATATTTAGTTCCGCTATACCACGGCGATGTTCACATTAGTGCTATAAAAACAGCACCAGATTAAGTCGGCACCCCCCTAAAGCTGAGAGCACCCGTCCATCGTGCCCATTGCACAAAATAGGTGTCACTGCGTTTCTTACCTTCCGGCTTTGGTTTGTTGTTATTGCCGCCAGTAGTCCCAGTGCCGCCACCGCCACCCGACCCTGTGCCTAACACAGTGCAGAAATACATCGTCTGCAACTTCCTCCAGTTTACATTAAAAAGAAGTCAGCAGCAACGACTGTAAACGATGTTATAAACTATGTTTCCCGCTATAATAAAACCATGAACTAAGCAGCAACCTTATAACTTTTGGAAATTATAGAATTGGTTTGGGTTAAGACGGGCAAGCTTAAGCCCAAAATCAAATGTTGATTCTCGAACACTGTGATGTCGGAAATCTCCTGAGGATTAAAGCTTTGGACACCAGCCCATCGTGCACATTGGATAAAACGGCTCTGTCACTGTGCAACATAAGTAATGGTTTTTTACGTTTCTCATCTTCCCGCTTTGTGCTGCCGTAACCGCCAACCGGTTCGTCGTCTTCGTTTAATGTTGTTGCAAATGTCTTGCTGCTTGCGCCTGTGTTGTTTTAATTGATCAATACTTCGTGAAGATATACAGCAAATAAAACTTAGGCCTATTCGTCACCTTTTATAGATTACGGCGTAATTTTGCTGCCGTATGCTGAAATGTCAATTATTTTCTTTTAATATTTAGTTCCGCTATACCACGGCGATGTTCACATTAGTGCTATAAAAACAACACCAGATTAAGTCAACAGCCCCCTAAAACTGAGAGCACCCGTCCATCGTGCCCATTGCACAAAATAGGTGTATCACTACGTTTCTTACCTTCCGGCTTTGGTTTGTTGTTATTGCCGCCAGTAGTCCCAGTGCCGCCACCGCCACCCGACCCTGTGCCTAACACAGTGCAGAAA
>Ga0209454_1004502_pt1 | contig 10431 bp, 8 predicted proteins | sample WorMetHERISLAND1_2_FD_187400 | JGI IMG/M metagenome (GOLD analysis project Ga0209454, IMG submission 187400) | Marine gutless worms symbiont microbial communities from Max Planck institute for Marine Microbiology, Germany - Olavius geniculatus... | ecosystem: Host-associated > Annelida >...
GCTGAGATGCTGCGTAGAATTCGCGTTTTGCACCGGACTTTTTTTGAAATTCTCATAGAAACTCTGAGAATCTCAGAGAAATAAAAAGTGCGAAACGCGCCTCTGGAGGCCAAAACTACAAGTATCAAGACCACGACTTATGAGTTATCTTCTTGAACAAACGAGAGGCACATGACAAACGATGATCGTTTAAACGGTCAAAGCGGAGTATTTATAGAGCCTACAATAGTGTAGGACTGAAACTGTAGCTGAGACCGATGGGTGGTATCTGCGGTTGAAGCATCGACAGAATGAAAAGCTGGCGGAGCAGCAGATCCAATGCAAAAGATGTCAGCGACCGTTGCATTCGCAACCAACGCCCGCCCATCTAAATCGTCTTCACGTCGAACTCGACGTTGCTTCAGAAAATTCATAATCGCACTCAGAGCACTGGCAATGATCGACATTTAAGTTGCTTTGCTCTTGCATCGCTGTCAGTACGTCACAACTGGTCATACTCGCAGGCGTTGAGTTGTAGAGATTTATGTGGGGGCGACCTGGCTTTTCCTTTGTTCCCTTTCCTGCTTTCATTTCTCCCACCCCTTAGATTCATCTACCAATACAGGATCTGCATGGCGGTCAATATAAGCTTTATCAGCCGAATACATGCGTTACCATATATATACAAGTAATGACAAAAAGGCATAGGTTTAGCTTGAAAATGTACCGTGTAGGCCTATCAAAAATCTTTAGACGGTCAGGTTGATTTTGAGACATTCTGGACCTGAAAGTGCACTGCAACTAAGCTTGAGAGACTCAGAAATTTTGTGTTTGTAACAGTTGTTGTTATTTCTGTACGTAACTAAGGTCTTAAATCGGTAGTCATATTATACCAACTCGCGCGCTGCAACGGCTTAAGAACCATCCCCTAGTTTTATGGCGGAACAGTTGTGCCAAGGCTTATGCGCTGTAGACGCTGGTAGCGATTCACTAAACGCCGCAAGCAGAATGGACAGCTGCGACCAGGCTGTAACAGTACCAGTACCGCGGTAGTCAATAGACAAGGTTCATTAGCGGAGTCTGAACAGCTCTGGCGTCTAGTGGCCAGTCTCGCTGTCCACCTCGCTTTCACTCGCTAATTGAACGAAGCACCTGCATGACGTATAGGTCTCGGTGTTGACTGCTGCTGCTACTGCTGCTGCTGCGCACATGATGATTTGCGACAACGCGAGCAGCAGCTAAGCTAACTAGCGCCCACTCTACGACCTTAGAGCAACTTGTCTCAGTGTGGGACTGTTTCACTGCTCCAAATGAAATCATACAATGTCGTCAGTTTGTTAATGAATAGACATACAGACAGAGTGACGGACAGACAGCCAATCTGCACTACAAGCGGCATTTAAACTAACTTTTTATTTTTGACAGGTCTCTCTACTTATACCCCGTTTTACACGATCGAGCAAACATCGAGCAGGTCTGATGGAACTCTGCCCCTTGGCTCAAATGTAGGCCTAGGCTTAGCCCACTGCTGGTCATGTGTTATATAGGCTTTCAATTACAACCCGCCAGCCCTCCTAATTAGCATGCTAATTACCATAGCTCGTCGAGCTAGCTAGGTAAATGCTAGCAAACATGGAGCAAACGTCGAGCAGACATGGAGCAATTAGCCCGTGCACTTTAAATACTTTAAATGCTTGATGTTTGCTCGATGTTTGCTTGATCGTGTAAACGGGGTATTAATGTTCAGCGTCAGATGTAGAGCAGTATCATATTACTGTTGCACAGCACAGTGTCTCATATGCACAACGCCAATGCGCAATAAATGTATTATTAATTCTGAATAACTCTATTCAGTGTAGTTTTGTAGTTCGCATTTGCAAACCCGAAGTTCAGCTTTGTGGTAAAAACAGAAAGTATTAGCTATTAGTATACTTCGTTGTCACTCACATTCTCATTAGGTGGTTTTTATTTTCAAACGCTGAACAGAACATGCTGTACGACATACTTTTAAAATGCGACAAACGCTCATCCCAAAATCTTATGATTGATCATGGTATTCAAATATACACGCTGTTTTATGAAAAAGGACCCAATTTTGTTTTTTTCATAATTTACTCAAATGATGATCAATTTACACAACATTTTTCACCAGTTGTAGCTGAAGAAATATTAATTTAAAATATTGCAACAAAATATGGCAATTCATTAAATATTCTGTGCTAATCGTGACGTAATGCTGACATCATAATGTGTCACGGGTACAAGCTTGATAGTCTCAACTGGTGCTGTCTATCGCTAAATTTGGTTCGCTGATGACAAATGTTTGAAGTTTTACAGTACTGTTGCAGCCACAAAAACGTGCAAAGCGATCGCATTTTCGTGTCTGTGGGGATAGTTGGAATGTCACATGTTCTAGCACACCAAGCTTGCAAAATGGTTGCGTTTTTGGATCGCAAGACGCTTGATTTTATGTCCCCATGTTGCTTAGTGCTGACACGATGAACATTTTTATTAGCGAACCAGATTAAGTTCACCATCGAAGCTGGGTAACAACTGACAGCACCAGTTGAGACAATCAAGCTTGTATCCGTGACACATTATGACGTCAGCATTACTTGACAACTAGCAAAGAATATTTAATCAACTGCCATATTTTGTTGCAATATTTTGAATTAGTATTTCTCGAGCTACAAGTGTTAAAAATTTTGTATAAATTGATCATCATTTGAGTGAATTATGAGAAAAACAAAAAGGGGTCCCTTTTTATTAAACACCGTGTACACTGTGTCCCAAAAAACATTCCCGACATTTTTGACTGTAACTGTAAGAAAAAACTACCAGAATTCAATAATTTCTGGTGTGAATATTTCTAACACAACTTGCCATCTAATGATTATTTGGTTTCCCATTTCGCTCAATGTTTGCTTGTGCAGTACCAAGAGAATGCAAAACAAGCGAAGTATGCGTTGAAATGCGCAAAAACGTAAAAAAACATCCCAGACATTATCGATCATAACTTGATGAAATATTCACAGATTTTAATAATTTTTGGCCAAAATATTTCTGACGCTACTGGCTATTGAACGGTTGTTAAGTTTTTCACCTCACTTAACGTTTGCTCTTGCACTATCTGGGGAAAACAAACCAAGCAAATCATGTGTTGAAACGAATGAAAAAACTAATAAATTCCAGCTATCAAGATCTCTGAGCTCCATCGGCCAGTCGATTACAAGGTTTGATTGCCATAAAGTAGTTATGGCGTTTAGAAATGGTTATAAATTCAAAAAGAAACTGGTGAGTCTGGATTGGTTTGAAGCAAAAAAACATTAATGATACCGTACTGCTGTCAATGAATGCGGAAAGCGTTTCGATGTCTGTGTTCGCACAATGCGCACACATTTCAAGCAATTGTGCTGTACACAGTTGAAAAACAAAACAGTTAAATAAAATATCAACCAAAGTGTCAAAAAAGTTAACAAAATATGTTTCTGTGCGTTAGTTAGATTAAGCAATAATACTGCATTACTTAAAAAAACAATATTTCGTTGGTTCTGTTTTCCCCAGGTTGTGCACAAACAAAATATGCGCATTTCAACGCATATTTTGGGTGAGGTGAAAATTTAAACATTTATTTAATAACAAGTTGTCTCAGAAATATTCGTACCAAAAATTATTAAAATCGGATAATCGTACTTCTAGTTACAATCAAAAATAGTCGTGATGTTTTTGAGACACAGCATAAAGCGTAAAAGGTATGCAGTAATTACGATAAACAAACAGTGACCGAAAAGTAAAGCATTTTTATGATTACTGATCTTGCACTTAGAGCGAGTAAACTGTTGATGTCAGCTTCTAATCATAGCATTGCTGCTGCTACTGCTAAAGGCGATTGCGTGGAGCATTTGCTGCCGCCTTGAGACAGTCGCCTCAACCCCCGTGGAGCTGATCATTCACGTGCGTGAAATTATTCATTGGGTAGCCAGTTTTAGTTACCGACCTAGGCCTATCTACACGACATCACCAGACAGTGAATGATTACTGTTCAAAACGCGCGCTGTGGGTGGCGCTAACGCAATTCTGTCTGTCTGTTCGCCAGTCCGTCCGTCACACTTCTCAGCTGTGCATTGTGCGAAAAACGCGTTAAAAGTAACATCACATTTTTACCTCCGTCTAGCAGTCGACTAATGCATTATTACACGATGAAGCTGGATTGACGAGCTGGCTCATCCCATCATGTAAACGGGGCATAAAGCCAAAAAGTGGCTTAATGGCGTAACGGTATAGAGTGTAGGACTTACGATCAAGAGGTCGTGTGTTCACTGGAGTGACGCCATTCGTGACGCTGATCGTCGGTCGATTCTGTGGGTATCTACAGCTGGACGTTCTCTTGTGGCGGACGGACGCCCGGACGCTGCCCGTGCGACGACGTTCTGTGGACGACGAGCGGCAATCAGGAGCACTGTCACGCCGCGCCGGCGACTGATACTGCTGCTGCTGATGATGATGATGAACTCCCGTTTAGGTCAAGTGGTTACTATTTGGATGGATGACTGCGGACAAGTAAATCATCTCGGTATAACTAACACAGCCTTTCATTTTTCCGGGGTACGTAATCGAGTATCAGTGTTTGTCCGGCGGGAGTTAAAACAGAGCGCGTTCACCTGTGTTGTGTGGCAGGCGTAACACTGTGTGATTCCCTATAGCAGGTGACGCTCTGTAGATCTGCAATGCGCTTTTTGTAAAGAGCTATACACAACATTTTAACTTATGACAAAAACCTGGGGCTTGTTTTTTTATTTGTGGAGCGTGGTGCTGCGCTGGTGACAAAAGCCGTTCGATGTTTATCAACTTCAGACGTGACATATACAGAGCATCTGCATATACTGAGCAATCCTTCAACAGACATCTGCGACTAGACAGCCATGCACATCACATCTCAGCAGTCCTTAAGCACCTCTATCGTCATGACGCAGCCTGGACGACGTCGTCATAATGCGATGGCTGAATTAATAGCTTAGACTCGGCGGCCAGTTCGTTAGCCAGCGAGATAGCCACTTAAGCGTTTTGTGCCGAATCATATTGCCGAATCATAATACTGCACTGTACGCCCGCCTGGCTGCAGTCCACTACAAATTTCAAACTTGAAAAAAATAAAAAAAGCAAAAGTAATCGGCATGTGAATCTGCAGTACAAAACGTCAAAGACCAGGGTTTGGTACCGTTGGCGTTAAGGTTACAAACAGAACACAATATATATTGACAAACAGAGGGAATGACTCTGACTAACATATGGGCATATTTTTGTGTAAAATCAAGTGCAGGCATAAAACAATTAAAAGCTAGACTATGTATCAAGACCGACATTTTCCGTAAATTCACACGAATGATTCTTGAAACAAGAAGTACGCTGGCAAGGCTGCAACACTACACTGGCCGGTTGGGAGTTTGTTGCAAAGATTAACCAGACAGTGATGCGCTAGAAGTAAATGTGTAAATCTTATGGCAGAGGCTGAGGCTCGTTGTCAATAATGCATGAAACTTCTGCGACCCGATGCCGAATAGCTGCAGTGCATACATCACACCGAGCGACCGCTTAGCGACTTCCGATACCATCCTTCGATCACGCCTTCAGTTTCAGTTATCCGTCACATTTACTATCTTGAAAATACAATCTGGACGTCTACAATATCTAGGTGTCTTAAAAGTGTAGTTTTTTTAGCTATTCTATGTCATTCAAGTACAAAAAGGGTAGACCTACCTTTTATGGGTCACTGTATAGAATATTTCTTATGTAGCAGTAATTATTTTGAACAAAGTTCTCACCGCACCATTTGTTTTGGTGTTTCAGACAAACAGACATAAAAGTGCGTCTATAGAACAAAGCATTCTCGTGTCAACTAAGTTAGCTGATAACGCTGTAATATTACAATAAAACCGTAGTTTTCTATTTTTCAAATATGCGCAGAAACGGGCACCGGATTGTCAAAATTGTCAATGACGTAACTAACATGAGACCACGTGATGATTATTGGTCACGTGATCATCGGCATCACATCGGTTTCAGTCGAACGTTCTTATCCTAGGCGTAGGCCTATAGGCTAGTGCATCTGCGCCGCGATGCTGCGATGGAGATGACAGCGTCTTGTTAAGCACGAAACGCACGTGGTCGGAATCAATATGCAGCGACAATGATGACGTCAGTGATGACGCCGCTGGGCCTACGACATTGTCACCCGCAGCAGCTGCTGCAGCTGTATGTGCTGGTGCTGCTGCTGCTGGTGCATGATTGGTTAGCAGACAGCGACAGCTGTTGAGCTGCAACAGCAGCACTGGACGCTCACTCAGCTGTTGAGCCGCGTGTGTCTAACCTGACTAAGAACGTTGGTTTAGTTCTGTATCAGCAAGACTCAAATAATTGGGATGCTCAGAAACGCGTTTAAAGTAAACTCTTCGGTTAGCGTTAACTGGTACGGGTTAGCTACCGCGCATGTAACTAATTGGTTAACAAACAGAGCGAGATGCTGGCCGTCGGGGGTTGGTTTAGTTCTGGGTAAGACGCGAGTGTGTGAGTAATTGAGTGACTGAGTGAGCTGGCGAAAGCCGTTTGTTTCGTCACGTACACGCACTGACCGTGTTGCCACCGTCTTCTGATGCATGCAACCACAGGGTCAGTTCGACTTCAAACAGTAACACACTTCTATTTTATTTAGCGTCAGTTTATCTACTAACTCATTAGATGTTTGACGTTTGTGTTGCAACACACTTTGCCAGTGGATGTTGACTTCCCACTATCTTGCCGGACTACCTCAAATGTTTAACTGTGCAACTGTGCTATTGGTGTTAGCCAGAATACTGACAGAATATAACAGAAAGTCAGTTGTTAATTTTTTAGTAGAGTAAAGAAAGAGGCAGGTGTTTTTGTTTAGTTGATTTACTTTGAGCTAATTTTGAGTTGGTTTACTTTTAGAGAGCTGTTAACGTCTTCGATATAATCGCGATATTCTGTGCAGAACGTTTAGCACGGCATTGAACAACGCGACTTCTGACGTCGTCCATTGACGAGTGGCTTACCTGTTGATGACGAATTCTCTGAACATGCTGTAAATTAATATGCGTAGACGTACCAATAATTACTTTGCATCTGGCAGATAGTTGCTATAATTATATGATATAAAATTATTTTTGAACTGAAGAGCTTTGCTGCAAAGTTTTGCAGTTAAACGATTAGATTTTCCAAATTAAAACTCGGCAGCAGATTTGACTTTAGGTGAGATATTATTATGTCGATTGGTGATGGTATAGCGCCTGCTGCAGTTGTAGTTCGGCGGCTCGTTGTCAAATTGTGTGCGGACCGTTCTGTGTGTGAAGAGAAAGAAGTTTTCTAGACACGGAGTGAAATTTCTTGCACGGCTGTCAGCGTAGGCGATGAGATTCAGTGACGTCAGCGACGTAATGGAAATGTCATACACGAACAGCATTGTGACGTCATTACGTGTGACGTCACACACGAGCAGCAGACATATCGGCGGCGAAGATTTTGACGTCTACTTCAAACGAGCCGCCGAACTACAACTGCAGCAGGCGCCATCCCATCACCAGTCCAGCAGTCCAGTGCATCATCATCATCATCAGCAGCAGCAGCAGCAGTATCAGTCGCCGGCGCGGCGTGATAGTGCTCCTGACCGCCGCTCGTCGTCCACAGAACGTCGTCGCACGGGCAGCGTCCGGGCGTCCGTCCGCCACAAGAGAACGTCCAGCTGTAGATACCCACAGAATCGACCGACGATCAGCGTCACGCATGACGTCACTCCAGTGAGACGCGAACAGTCCTCGTCTCCCAATGAACAGACACCGCTAACTGCCGGCTGTCACCGAGCACGTCTTGGTCAGTTGCTGGCTATCTACTGGCCCCTACTACTACTCGCAGCTAGCTATGCTGCTTGTATGTATCACGCCGCGTAGTAAAACGATGGACAGTATCAGTCCGCGACGTAATCGATGAAGTATGAATATAAGTATTTCCGGTTGCGGCAGCGATTTTCAAACTCACATTACCTGAGTTATTTAAAGCATAGGTATGGAATGTGCTAAAGGAACGGCAATTATTGGCTAATGACCTATTTTCAAAGTTCGTTCACCGATGCTCTGCAGCCTCTGCTCTGTAGTGAATCTATAGTTCATTCATCATTAAAGACCCCATCACACCACAGACGCGTCGCTACACTACCTTGTGAAATACACCGTGTCTCTAGATAGCGCATGCGTCGGCTCAAAAAATTACTGAGACCACAAAATCATTAAAAATACATGTATGTTACTTATTAAACATTAATTGTATTTATTTTAAGATCGTACGTCGACGAAGTGAAATGACTCATCAACAGCGAATGAGTCGCTATGGGTCACGTGGTTATTGAACGTGCTCATAACGAGTGGCGTCAACGTCCACCGCTTACGTTGGTGCTGGAAGAAAACATTTTGAGCATATGCTGTAATACAGATGATGCGACGTAACACGTATGTGACATTGTGAAAGACAATAATTGCCAATCATGTTTGTCGCTTGCTATTGAGTTAATCATTTCTGGGCCAACGCAAGCGCTACCCAGTATAAATTCATTGTTGTAAGCGGTCAAACTACGACTTCTGCATTTCACAAGGCAATGTGGCAACAGTATTAAGGTTACGTAGCCAAAACTATAGTCGTTTATGTTTTTAACGTCAAGTTTCTTTTTGATGTTGCAAGATGCAAATTTTTTTTAAATCGGCCAATGTTTCATGAAGTTATTTGAAAAATAAAATTGTCTTGGTTTTCTGGGATACGGTGCATAGTCACGACGTATTAAAGTTAAAGGCCAGTGGTGTATTAACGTGATGATGCAGGGACAACCTCGTCGTCGTCGTCGTGCGCTCAGCGTCCGTGCAGTTTAACGGCTCCCGTTCACAGTACCACATCTCACTCAGCACCGCACTCGCGCTCTAGCTCGTGGAAGAGAGTCAAACGAGCGCCCAGCGTCAGCGCTGAACTCGGCAAACGACGAACAAGCAGCTCGATGTCATTCGAAGACGAGATCAATGCCAAGTTAATCGAACTCAAGCTGCTACAAGCCGACGACTGCTACGTTGTCAGGCAGTTCGACACTTCGCCCAAGGTCCGCACAGTCGAAAAAAACTATTATTGCTATAATTGCTGCTGTACTATTATTATTTCGTGCACAACAGTCGTATGCGTTTAAAAATATGCATGTGATAAGTAGCGACTAAGTGACTGACCGATGTTTGCGTGTTTGAACTATTTAACTAAATATTTTGTAGCAGTTCTGCCAACTTTCTGTCGGCAGATAAATGCAAATTAAAACCACGCAATTAACTTGATTTATTGGTGAGAAGAAGAAGAGAGAGAGAGAAGCAAGTAAGCATGAAGTTATTTTAGTCGACTCCGAGATCATCAGCGTTACGTTGTCTTTGCACTTGAACCAGGGGGTCATGACGTTGAGCCTGGAGTCGGTTTTGGTGTTGAAGTTCATAGTTTTTTTCTGTTATGAACCTTGGTCTTAAAGTTTTGATTAAACGATCGAGTCTTAAACCCGAGTTTGGCTAAAGCTTTACATCTCACTTCCACTTGATGCCTTAAATTTGCACTGAGGTAGCTAATGGATCGTGACAGTTAGCACGATAGTAAATATTCTTGTCCGACGCACAGTGCATGTGTACGTCGTATATGGCGGACTGACGAAAGCACGTTCAGTATTGGGTCGTACAGTGAAACACGATACAAATGAAAATAGATGTAAAATTAGTCTAAAAGCAATCAGAGTGCAGGTGCAGATTTTGAAATGGAGACTTGCTGCTTTCCGACGCATCTATTCTGCTAACAGGATCCGAAAGCGATCGATAATGCTATTAAATATATATTGTAGGAAAATTGAAGTAACGTGACGTAATGTAAGACTGAGGTAGAGTGCGTGTACGCGACGGTAGGGGGCGCTGGTGAATCGCGGTGATTCCATCAAGCGACGACTACGACGACGACAGTGCGATGACAGCTCGTCGCCACCAATGAAGTCGCTCAGTCCTGACCAGCAGCAGCAGCAGCAGCAGTCGTCGTCGCAGTGCATTAGTGACACGTGTTCTGCCGCCGGCACAGACGACCCGCGCCCCGCCACCCGGATAGCGCAGATGGAGTCGAGCCGGCCTGTGAGAGTCGTGGTACTAGGCGACGACGAGGTCGGCAAGACAGCGCTACTACAACACTCTCTGACTGTAGTCGTAATATTAGTAATAGTAGTTGTTGTTGTTGTTGTTGTTGTCGTCGTCGTCGTTGTACGCGCTACTACAACAGTTCATGACGTCAGTCTACATGGCCGCCGCCGTACAAAACCACTTCGGTACATACCACTACTAATACAAAGCTTTCTCGTCTTGATTTAAATCACAACTGAAGACTGCCGCC
>Ga0209454_1004503_pt1 | contig 10430 bp, 6 predicted proteins | sample WorMetHERISLAND1_2_FD_187400 | JGI IMG/M metagenome (GOLD analysis project Ga0209454, IMG submission 187400) | Marine gutless worms symbiont microbial communities from Max Planck institute for Marine Microbiology, Germany - Olavius geniculatus... | ecosystem: Host-associated > Annelida >...
GGGAGTAAGTAAGTAAGTACGTGCATATTTTAAGTGCACAACGTCAGCCAGTGGCCGAATCTGAGGGAAGGGTGTAATTACAGGGTAGGGGCTATTTCGCGTTTCTGTTTTAGCTTTTCAGAAATTATGTGTCGAAAAATTTCCCCAATAAGCCTAGATACAAAATTTGGGGCTGCAACTTTCCACCTTGGGCGAATCTATGAGTAAAATTGAAATTCTGAGCACTCATAAGTGGGCCATAATCTCGTGTGTCGGGAAATATGACGATTTTTTTGACCCAGTACGCTGCTGCTGAAGGGGATCGTGTCCTGGTGTTAGGCCAATTTGGAAGGAAAGCTGCATGCCCCACACGTCGCAGTTTTTGCGAGCCGGCTGCGCCCGTGAGTCCCCTACGTACGTGCGTGCTTAAGAAAGCAAGTAATCCAATCGCAAATTCATCGTGAATCAACTGCCGTCACACGCAGTCGCTATAGTCTCGGCTGCTGATTGTCACGTGACTAACGTAACGGAGTCGCCGTCCCGCCAGTACTTCGTCGACTCTCTATATCGTCACAGTTCTATCGTTCTCTAGTCGCTGTCGCCAATTCGACAGTATTAAGGCATGATCAAAGCGGCGGAACAAAGCCGCAGAGCATGCGAATTTAGTTCAGTTTAGTTCAGTTCTGTTCTGTCGCTTGGAGTCGCCACCAACTGATACTTCTTCGACTCTCTATCGTCACAGTTTGCGCATGCAGTAAGTTCTATGGTCTCTATACGCCACTCGCAATCGCCCGTTTGTCAGCATTAGACGTCGTCCACCCGTCCGCCGTACTCACATCTGCATACTTTTATTGGGCTGTTTCCTTCTGCTAATCCTCCTTGACTTGCCATTCCACGGTTTCACGCTTTGTGCCGCTTGCTGGCGACGGATTGCAAGAAGTAGTGGCAGTAGTATTTCTTCGTTCTGACGACCAGCTTGCCTGGGGTTTTGTTTTCGCACGACGCCTCCTGGTATGCACCATGGCACTTTTAATAAGTATATAGGCCTATGGGCCCATTTTCTTGCCTTATTGCTGTGTCGCCCCGCTCCGTGCCATGATGATCTCGAGGGATTGTTCTATGCTGCCCCTGAATTTTAGTTTGTCAGGATTTTTTGCCGAAAGACTATCTCCCAAACATATAAACTATATAATACAACAAAAATTTCCTATTTTGGATGAATTCATAGGGGACAAAATCAAATTTTTGCGAAAAGACCCATAATTTCTTTCGTCGGAAATCTGCAGCTGTTATAGTTGAAAAATTGCAACTTTTTACCCCTTAACTTTTGTAACCGACGACGCCTTTGGTCTATTTTGTGCTGCTATGCCGTTAAGAAATTATTCAATCGAATGCAGTGGATGAAATGATAATGCGCGCCGGAATAATTTGATCAGCTTCGATCGACCGCGGTCTAACGGCTCATACGGTCAACGTAACGTAACGTGCGTGTCGAATGTTATGAATTCGTAAAGGTGGACGTCGACCGGGCGGAGTTTCCAAGGGAGTTGTGACGTCACGTAGCATGTGGTCCAGCGTCTGAATCTTTCACAAATGCTGGTATCCGAGGCGTGCTAAAAGGCAATGCATGCAGCATGGAGACGGAGACTGCAATGTGATGAATTTCGCGACCGAGGGATCAGATCGCAGAAGATAACCTAACGGCTGCTTGCTCGATGGGCCACACAACTTCACACGAAATAACAGCCAACGCCAACGGCATCATGGCAAAGTAGCAGGGAACAACGAGCAGTCCCAATTCCCTCCCCCCAAATTCTAGCTGGTCGGAAAACGTTTTTCTCTTTGCGGAAAACTTTTTACTAAAAATACCAAATTTGGGGTTTAAAATGTTATATTTTAATATAATTTGAGGCGTGATTGAAATTTTGAACATCAATAAGCTTCTTTGTCAAAAAATTGCAACATCCTGCCCCGTGCTTTCTCACGGCACCGCCGAGAGCAACCCATCTCAGCATCCGTTATGGCAAACATGCGAGAAGCTTGGGACAATGTGGACACTAAGTAAGTAAGTAAGTAAGTAAATGATTTATAAAGCGCCAAAGTCTCAGAAAGAATCAGGGCGCATAGGATGATGGACGCTTGGTGGCAGAAAAGGCTGACTGAAAGTAGTGGGTCTTTAAGTGACATCTGAATGTAGCCAAGGTTTGACATTGACGAATTTGAGGAGTTAAGGAGTTCCAAATTCTCGGAGCAGAGACGCGAAAGGAACGAGAACCAAAGGATAAGTTATGCCGGGGAATTGCAAGTAACTGACTGGTAGAAGAGCGCGTGGACACTGAGGATTTATGATATTGCAGAAGATCAGTAAGGTAAGGTGGATGGCCAGTGTGCAGTGCCTTATAAGTTGAGGTGGCAAGTTTAAATCTTATTCGCCATTGCTAGTGGAGTTGTTTGAGAAGTTCAGTCGATGAAGAAGAACGATAGGCCTGCTGCATTACGACTCTGGCAAGTGCGTGCTGTACTCGCTGAAGGCGAGATATATGCTTCTGTGGACACCCTGTCTAGAATTAATGCGCGGCTGTTGATTACAAATGCTCCGAGATGCAGATTTTCCAATAGCGACATAACGTAGCGTCTTCAAAGGCTTACGTCATGGGACTGTGCAAGTTGAGGTAAAGAGTAAAGTAAAGGGGCTTGGGATAAAACTGACTATATGTAGGGGACAGCCCTGATAGTGTGTCGTGCTCGTCAGGTCTCACGTACCTCACAAGTTAGCCTGATTGAACTATAACTTCACAATCCGGTCACTAACATGTAATATATATTTAAAAATACACAGGATATTTATCCGGCAGCCGGATGAATAGCCTAGTGTTGTCAAAAAAATCAGGTTCTATAGCCGGCCCGGCTTTGGCAGCCGTCAGCCGTCTTGGACGGCTTTAGTTGGACACGTATAGGTCCTATACATGTCTCTGCGGCGGTACGACGAGTCAACAGGCCCAGCACCGTTCGGCTTCGGCTTTACCTTACAGGTTATTTGTACGGCTGCCGTAACAATAGTCAGTGTGTTCTAAGAGACTATAAAATGCGTTATTTGCAGTACAAACGACGTCCGTTGTCTGGGTACTCCGTGCAGTTTCCTGACTCACCATACTTACATGATCATTTCACCTCATCAGTGTCATTATCGCCACTCTTGTCATCCATCACCTCGTCATTTCTTCATTCCAGTCTCATGACTTTTTTTCTCATAAGACATCTGGCACCCCCTCGGACTGACTCCACGGCTATTCGGACCTGCTCACGGTTTTTAATTTTTTCTCATTTCAGTTTTTTTTCTGAGTTTTAGTTTTCATTATTATTTTTTATTTCTTACCTTTTCTGTTTTTTTCTTATTTTACTTTTCTTTATTTCAGTCATTTTCGGATTTTTCAAAAGTTTTACATTTAACAGTATTTCTATTCTCAGTATCTCTCACTTCATTTTTCTCTAAAACATTTTATATTTCTTTGTAGTTTATGTGCTAGATTAAACTGACAGTTTGTCTGTCAGTTTTAGAGTGCAAATTCTTTATCGTATCGTATAACTGCTAATAGCTATCTCCCGCGCGCGGGATTAAAAATGGGCCTACTAGTCTAAATTAGGCCTATGTGAATCTCAAGACCGAGACATGAAACGGTTATATGAGGCTATATGAGCAAATATTGTAGGTCTATAGGCCTAGGTCTATTTATTATCATGAGGCCGTCTTCATTAATTGATCGCAATGCCGATCTTGCCTGTCATGTTTGTCCGCCTATCTGTCCATCCATGCATTCGTCATTTCGTACATACGTTCTTTCTCGGAAACGAAAAGACGTAAAACAATTGGTGTGAAGCTGTGAACGTTCCCTGTGTAGTGTATCAATTTTTAACTCATAATGTCACAGTCGGTGCACAATACGACGCCACTTGGCCGACATTATTATATCCGCCAATGGAACGAAGTGAACATTGGAGGAGATTATGAGATCGGTCGTTCTGTACGTCGTTGTGTGTGTCTGTCTGTCTGTGTACACGAATTGGCGGAGATAATTAAAAGGCACTCTCGCGAGCGCCTTCTAGTTTCTGGTTTGTAGGCCTACATCAATTGTCCGTTTGTGTCGTAGGCTACAGAATATTATGATAGGCCTAATTGACGATAACGGTAACCAGTCAACGGCGATATTGAAGAAAACCGTTAACATAAAACGTCTTGTCACTCTTGTGTGACATTGCCTCAACAACAGATGCTTAGGCCTATGATAGGCTATAGGCTTAATAGGCGTTGCTAATCATGCCTGGCCTATGCGCCGTGGCGGTTTCCTTTAAAACACGTCTCTGCTATGCGCTGTCATCATTCAACATTTAACGTAGGCCTACAGGCAGTTTAGCAGTGGTACAATATAATATAGGCCTGCCAATCGCAGCTGATCTCGACTAGTTTATTTCGTTTTTCCGCAGACCAATGTTGACAGAACTAGTTGTATGTGCTCTGACCGGTCTGCATGTGGTCAGCGCTCACTCGCACTACCAGCTGTTGATCCCGAATGGGCATCAAGTGCCAAGTCCGTGCGACACCGCAGATGAAGGAGTCTGGATGGGAGTCGGACATCGCAATCCGGCTGGAGGCGGCGCCAGAAATCTCTTTGGACTTGACTTCGCCAAACACGACCACGTTAGTAGCCTCGTCTCTAAATTTTAACTAAGCCTACTGATTTTCTTCTAAGCCAGTGTAGATTTCGCTTGTGGCTTATTTCTGGAGTTTCTGCTTTTTCGTAGCATACATGCATGTACTTCTACACTCAGATTGAGACTGTTTTCCGATTTCTTTTATACTCATCAGTTTTCTTTGAAAAACTATTTTAGTTTGTTTTTAAGTGCGTCGCTGTAAAAACATCACTTGTGTCGGCTATATGGCGACAGTTATCACAGCGTGTCTCTGTTCTTCTGTGAGTCGCTCGGCCTCTGAGCCGTTGTAGGGCTACAGAATGTGATGCCATTTTCCAGCGATGTTGTTTCTAAGAAACACTGCATTTAATTAGACAGGGATCGGTACCTCCACAGGAAGTAGAGACTTGTGACCAAGAGTAGATAGTCTGGTGTTATCCAGCCTCCACGAAGCTATAAATATTTCTACTTGCATGTCCAGCCTCCAGGAGCATTAGCCGATCGTACTTGAGTAACGGTCGAGCTTGTGGTACGGTTGTCGTCTGTCCGTCCGTCCGTCGTCGCCGTCTGTAACGGCTAAACGGTGCGAGATAGGGCCTAGGTTGCTATTGATCAATGATAGGAAGTCACATAATATTAACTTTCAAATGACGTAAAAATTATTGACCTTAAATGATTTTAAAGGGTCATAACGCACCATGGCGTGCGGTATTGTGACTATATAAACGGTACATCGTATCGGGTCGGCGATGGTATCGTCGGATAGAGTGCTGGCGACTTCCTATAGATTATCAATAATAACCATATCTCCATCTGCAGCTGTTTGACCGCAATTTTTTATAAAAAGTTTTAAGCTATAAGTACCGTATCTCTGAAACGGTGAAAAAAGGGCAAAGGTTACTAAAAGTGGCATAGGGCTATACGCTTTTTCAGATTACATAAAAATCAGTGACTTTGGATGACCTTGAATTTCATTGACAACCAGTACAGTCGGCCATCCTAGCGACAGCTGGGCTTCTTGTCTAAAACGGAGACATGCTTTTCTGGCTATGATGCTGCTTGTGAGCATCATACTAAGTACCGTATTTTGTGCAAACATGTTTTCTTTGGCCTACGTAACTGTAATAGGTCTATGGTATTAAGAGTTTGGTGTTGCTATAGAACTGGACACGCGTGTGTGGTTTGGACTCCGACGGAGATGGTCGAACGAATGGTCAGGAACTTGGTGACCCAAACTGTACTTGGAAACCCGGCCAGACGGCATTACGCGCCCACCATCTTTCACATCCGGGTCTGTATAAGCTTTGCTCCTACGACCACTAGCAAAGTGTAGTGTACGCCCCATACCGTGTGACAGAGGATGAATTAGACATTATGGCTATACAAGATTATTAATGCTGACGATGACGATTAGGCTAAATGAACCGGTAGTACGGTATAGCAGCCTACATGTATATCCGTTCTCACCGGCGGAAGTTGGGGAAGGACCGTCAGAGCATTAGGCATTGTTCTAGCGCGAATGAATGAATAGGCCTCGAGATCACGAATGAGTTAAAATTCGGTGAATCAATTAGCTTCAAAAATTATAACATTATAGGCTAGCTAATTGAAAAGTAATAAAAGTAAGCTTAGGCCTAATTAAAGGTTTTTTCATGGCGTAAAACTTTTGGAAGGGCTCAGTCACTGCATGCCCCCATACTTCAACAACGGACTCTAAAGTCGAAACCCATTATTGTGATAAATATAGGCCTACACTGTAGTGTAGGCCTACTATTGCAAACGTTTACGATGATCGCAGAACGAGCGTTCGTCTTGCGCTTGTTCTGCCAGCTTCGCGAATGTTTGCAGTAAGCCTATTACATTTATTTATCACAATAAATGGGTTTCGACATTGTGTAATTTAACGTAGGCCTACAGGCAGTTTAGCAGTGGTACAATATATTATAGGCCTACCAATCGTAGCTGATCTCGACTAGTTTATTTCGTTTTTCCGCAGACCAATGTTGACAGTACTAGTTAATAGACCCTATAGCCTATAGGTGTGTGCATGCGCGTCGTATTCAGCTCAGATCGGTTCTGTCGCTTTGAAAACACCGGAATTTGATAGTTTTACAGCATGAAAATATAAAACCAAGAGCATTTTTATCTACACACAGGTGTCTGTGAGCCGAAGAACTCGACGTTGTGCTTGAGGAAAAACTCGTGGCTGAAGTGTCGAAAGCCGACTAGTTGTCAATCGCTAGCAGACACGCTCACAGCAGGTAACGTCAATATGATTATTGTCAACTGTCAAACACTGTCGAACTAGCCATACATAGCTTCCATATCTTACGTTTGAACTGTTAAAAAAGGCTAGCGGTACTGTGACTTCGACGGAATTCGCCACCTTTATGTCGATGGAAATAGTTACGTTTTTTTTTCTTATCAGGCCTACCGGTACCTAGACTATTTTAGTTAACGTAACCAATTAGGCCTATTGTTTACAAAAAAACTCGTTACATCTTCAACAAGCGATGAATTTTCCAGCGCAAACAAAAACTATTGAACGTAATTTTTCCAAGACAACACAGATATCTGTGATTTTTTTGCGTTTCCAAATATTAAAAAGTAGACATATTTGCGGCTTTCATTGCACGTCCAGAAGCTAAAAGTGTTTCGGCTTCAGGAGGGCTTCGCCCCTTCTCTTTCCTCCCGACCAGGGACTCTGCCCCTAAACGTCGCTAAATGTTTTCGATGCACACAACAGCTGAATAAAAGTCGACATTTGGCCCACACACGAAAAATTATCGCCCCCTGTGCCCTGGCCTTTGCCCCCTCTCCATTATTGCTATGATAATGATGATGATTATCATCATTATCATATCGAGTGTGGGTCGTTGCAGCTGTGCTGAAGAAGCCGCTGCGTTTGCCGGCGACCGCCGTGCCGGCAGCCAAGGACACTCACATGTGTTTCGGCATCAACCTACCCGGTGACATCGTCGTCAACAGCCAGCTTCCCATTGCCCTGGAGCCAATACTTGACAACACTGTTGTCATGCATCACATGAACTTCTGGAGATGCTCCGACGTTCCTGGTATAAACTTTTCCTTCGTTTTTTACGCGCGACAGCACACGTATTAAGCGCGTCTTAGCCATCGTCTAGGCGTCCGTCCGTCCGTCACACTGCGGTATTGTGTCAAAACGACGCAAGCGAGGATCACGAAATCTTTACTATGGACTGCCCCCAAAACTCTAGTTTATCGTGACAAAATTTCGTGCTTTTGGGGAGGGAGTTCTCCTCGAACTAGGGCGTCAAAGACGGGTATCCCCTCTAAAAAAACGTTATTTTGCCGCTATTGGCTTTTATAGTGTGAAAAGGGTTGCAGATAGGTACAAACTTGTTACATATCATAACAAGCAGGCTTTTTAGATTTGACAACATTGATGACCTTGAACGACCTTGAACTCTCAAAAGAGGGGTTTTGCTGAATTTTTCGCAATTTTTGGCTGCAGCGCACATTTCAACAGTGAATTGCGACAAAATGGCTGGAGATAAACCAAGACAACCTGCATGCGTAATTTTCAGCATTGAACGTAGATTTTAGCTGTCCAAGTCCCGACCCCTTGGGTTCAAGGAGGCCTGCGCAGGTTTGCGCTAAAGACTTCTACCCCCTAAAACTGGTTATTTTACTATTATTGGCTGATGTAGCGTGAAAACGGTTGCAGATAGGCACAGACATGCTGCTTATCGTAACAAGCAATAATGACAAGCTATTTAGTGGTGTCAACATCAATGACCTTGAACCTCCAAAATAGGTGGTTTTAGTGTGTTATTTTTGCAATTTGTGGTTGCGGCGCATGCAGATTTCAAGAGTGAATTGCCACGAAATGGATGAAGATAGACCAAGACAACCTGCGAACAGGAACTGCTAGGCTGTGGTGCGTCTCACGAGCTTTGCTCAGATTGCTTGTACACAACGTGCTCGCGTCAACGCAGCCTCTTACCATCAGCACTAAGTTTGCCGAGCGTGGTTTTGCCTACCCAAGTTCGGCCGCGTGGAACCGTTTGCCGCACTCACTTCGTAGTACGCCATCACAGGCACTGGCAGCCTTCAAACGCCAACTGAAAAACGTCTTTTATTCTGCGATGCTTTTAACATTGTTTTTGATGAACCATAACTGTTTTTAATTTCAATGCCACTGTGTATTTTATTAACTTTGAACTCTGTAATGCACCCATGGTCTTTTGTCATGTAATTGTTCAAGGGGGACACTAGAAAATATTTAATATGATATGATGTAATTAGATATATGATATAATATGTACTAATAATACCTGTAGCATGAATATACTACGTCTGCCGTCTGTAGAAGAGTCATATTCGACACCGAGGCGGTGTGCACGTAGTCGACGCGAATGTCCGGCTGCTCGTCGCTTGCGTCTCTGGACCACCGGACAAAACGTTCGCTGCACCGCCGCTAAACAGCTCGACCTACCAGCCAACGGAACCGATCTGCCGTTTAAATACGCCGTACTCGAGGTACAACCTATTAAAAAACTAAACTCTGTGCACGGAAGCATTCTTTTCCGCAGGCGACGTCCAAAGTCGGTTCTCGATCTAGTCTGTTTGGAACAGGCTGTAGGCTGAACTGCGGGTTTAAGATAGTGCTGCTGACACATTCCGAAAAGGACTGGAAAAAGTTTTTGTTCGATAGGCTACGCGGTAGAACTGCGAGTGCACTTACGGCACTGTTTAATGGCAAACTTGCGCTTTATAGGCCTGATGATAATAATAATTTACGGTATTGGTATCCGTATTTTGAAATTGGTTCGTCAATTAACATCATGCACAAAGCTGAGCTGGTTTTATATAATTAAATGTCTAGAATGTCTGCAACACTGCAGTTGTGATAAAAATTAACTCAGGCGCTTTCTTTTCATTGGGCCGCTGTGTATGTACAGACGTAGGCCTATGACAGAAAAATAACGAATGTGGTTTTTTAATAATGATAGTAGTGCACCAATTAGGCCTACAAAATGTCCAGTAGCACATGTACAGAGTGAGTCGGAAAATTTTACACCCCCAAAGTTTTTTAAACATTATTTTTGAAACATTGAAAATTGTTGAGCCGTTTTTTACACTTATATTCGGCGATCAAGTCTACGCCCAATTACATAGTTTTGTTCAATTATTCTTGAATTTGATGGAGTTATGCCATAATATGAGCGCTCTCCCAGAGAATTTTTTATTTTTACTTGAAAGCCTACTGTACGGACCTTATTGTAAAGTATAAATGGCCGCCAAATTCAACAAATTTTAACCACTTGACTATTAATGTGCGTGGTGCAATGCTGCCGACATTTTACAAACATAACTTAAAGCCAAAGACCATTGTGGGGCTAAAATGTGCGCTGCAGCAGATACGGGATGACTTGCCGCTTACTTTCGGAATATCGTCTGAATGCATGTGTTTTGGCCGGTGGTAAACATTTTGAACATCAGATATGAACCTTTTCAAAAAATATTTTATTGCATACTTCTAGCTGTTTTGTAGCTGTAATAACCCAGCTATTTGTGCATTTTAACCATTTTTTTGGTTGTCAGATATCAAAAGTTTGTGTTTTGTTGTAAATGTGTTGTGAAAATGGAAAATTCTCTGGGTGATCGCGCATAATATGGCATAACTTCATCAAATTCAAAAATAACGGAATGAAGCTTTCCAGTTTGGCGTAGACTTGAATGCCGAATATGCGTGTAAAATATGGCTTAAAATTTTTAAA
>Ga0209454_1004504_pt1 | contig 10429 bp, 9 predicted proteins | sample WorMetHERISLAND1_2_FD_187400 | JGI IMG/M metagenome (GOLD analysis project Ga0209454, IMG submission 187400) | Marine gutless worms symbiont microbial communities from Max Planck institute for Marine Microbiology, Germany - Olavius geniculatus... | ecosystem: Host-associated > Annelida >...
CTTTAAGGGGGTACGATTTCACATCTAAATCTCCAAGGTCACTGGACCAAACTTCACCGTACTTGTTTCGCCTAACGCAGGAGGAATCGCCATACACGGAATGACTGTCCGATTTTGAATATCTTCATCCGTTTTGGAGATATTCGTCGCCGAACTTCGAAGTCGTCCGAAATCAGGCCAGATTTTGCATGTTTTTTGCCCCTGAAATTTTTTTGGGGTGCACCCGCCAAAATTTTGGACCGGCATTATAAAATAGGGCATAGTACTGACCATCGTGCAAAATTTCACGCCGGTTGGCCCACGCATCTTGGAGATCTCACGTTGCAAAAAAAAATAAACATCTGGGCTAAAACTAAGTCCTTCCGAAAACTATCGTTTTCAGGCGGACTAACAAACAAAATATTCACACACCCATGCAAAATCTAACTAGTAATACACAACTAGAAACTTGGTTTAGGCGACTTCGTGTTATCTGGCAAAGATATGAATCGGGCCGATTCTACAGATAATGGGACTGACAGGGCTTTCCAGTCCAGAACAGCAATGGCTTTATGGCAGTCTGAAGCACATTCACATGTTAACTCACGGACGATGCAGCCGGGCAAGATGGAAAGGCAGGAGATGTGGTAGCATCAGTATGGAGTTTTCGTGATGCCAGCGAGCTTGCATAACCATCTGCATGAGACTGATGACTTGCAGTGACGATGCCAGCAGGCCGGCATCAGCCGACACATCAAGCATCGCCTGCAACGTCACACAACATGTCCAGAATCACACACAAGCCAGTCAGAAACATATCAACTAATAACAATATGACAACAAAACTAGCTTCTGTTACATCCAGCAAAGTCAAAAGTCAAGGGTAAAGGCTTCCTCGAATTCAACTGATTCTTCATTAGTGAAACTAGCAGTGAACTTACGACAATTTTCCCATAGTCAGCAATCATTCTCTCACAGCTTTCTGACCATAAGGTCAGTGGTCATCTCCGTTTACATGACCCTGAGCAATGGCACTGAGATGCAGACACAGCTCAGTTGAGGATGACCACTCTCCACAAATTTCCTGACGATTCCATGCCATTTCCCTGTTTGTCAAATAAGTGATCACAAAGACAGTTACGCTACTGTTACACTGCCAGCACTTTAGGCCGGTACCAAATTACACTGCTTGTTGTCAGAGACACATGTCTGTGAACAACTTGCCCAGAGTTGTTACACGGCAGCAAAAAATGGCCAAAAGTCAAACCCACAACTTCTCGATTGCGAGTCCGATGTACTAACCATTACACCAACAAGCAGTGGCTAATTACTAACTTGGCCACTTTAAACAAGTCTGAGTGACTGAGTGACTGATCAGACATATGAATGCAATCCACGGATGAAACAGCTGGCAGTAATTCACACTGCATGATGCGACAAAGCTGTACTATAACTTCTGTGTAAATGGCCAACTTTTTCAGAGATACTCCAGTTCAGACCAGACCTGACTTTCCACATGTTAGATGACGTTTCCATTGCAAAACTAGTGGTATATTTTGCTGCGACAGCACCTTGGTAACTTAATTTCAAATCTAAAATCAAAAGATTTGCACTCAAAAGAAATAGCTCAAGAATAATAATAGCAGCAATGGTTTCTAACTCGCCTAATGCATATATTCGTAGTCAGTGACAGAAAAATGGAGCTCATGACTGATGCACATAATGACATACCTGGAGTACACGAAGGACTTGGTCCATGACTGACTTTGTATCGGTGTGGTAGTCGGCGGATGGTAGCGTAATGCGGCTGAAGTGGGCTTGCAGCAGCAGATGAGTCTTGGTGTTTGAGTTGTCGTAGGTGTGAGGGTCGACGGACAGCGGTAACTTGGACGCCAACTCGCTGTTCACCTGGTCCTCGTTGTGACGTACCGGCAGCTCCGAGAACTCGTGCGCATTCTGCACAGAGCAACATTCACCAACAGCAATGATGACTTGCTGCAGATCTTAGACTCAATGAGCAACATTGTTGACCTGCTGATTTGGCCATTTGCCTAGCTATGAACATGCAGCACCCGAGTGACCTGACATGTTTTGAATTTCAATCGAAACTCCTTTTTCAGAATACCACCAGGGAAGCCATGTTTATGCAAAACATGCACCATTTTCAGTAGGCTTTTGATATCTGCTAAGCTCGATCTATTGTGACGATTGGTACACCTATTACTCTGCCTGGGCAACAATAATGCCAATTATAGATTTTTCTACGCTTTTTTTTGTTCTTAAGCTACAACCATGTCCGAGAGAGACAAATAAACAGAGGGACAAGTAAGACTCATAATATGGCCTATTCACATGGCAGTATGCCACTAAAGAGAATGCCTATAAAACACGCAATAAAACAGCCATGACTTAATTCCAGCACAACATGGTAAACTGGTACCGAATATATGGAAGATATCAATCACCTGCTGAATTTCATTGACATCAGTCTGGTTAATACCTAATTTTCAGTTACCACAAACCACCATGTATTCCTGTTTGAAACATGGTTCTTGAATCTTTGTCAACTACCTCCTTGCATGTTACTTTTGCCCTGCCAAAAACTTTAAGTATCTAAAATAATAACAGAGGACAAGAAGAAACAAAAAACGCACAGCGAGAATGGTGATGAGTTCTGGAATGCTTGTATTTGAGGTCAGCTTCTCTCTAAACATGCGGACTGTCAAATGACTCAGGTAATAATAGGAAGCAATGCGGCCAAATACTGTTGGAGACAAGCTGTAATCATCCTGGATAAAAACAACAACAATCAGTGATGTCACGATTCAAACTTTAACAAATTATTGCATAAATTACTATACTACAAACAAGTGACTCTCAAAAAGCCTAAACCAAGGCAAGTTAAGTCACTAATACGATCAAAAACAGTCAAACATCTTGCATGCTAGCAAGCATTAAAGTGCAAAGAATTAATTTGTACAAAATAGTCTGTACAATAGCAAACAAAAAAGTCAACAAAAAATGACGATGATTTATACACGGATCAAGGCACAGTGTGTGGGAACTTATTCCCTTTTAAGTGCTTTAAAGTGGGTTAAACTCAACTAAGCTAGCATACAAGCCAAGACTGCCAGCACTTAACCAACAAAGCCAGTAAGCCAGCAATCTTGGTAACAGGGCCCACTGGTATACAGAACTCACTGTTTTATCCCTAGCAGTGGCCACAACGACTGCCCGTACTCATTATGTCTACCCATGGAAGGATGGCCAGGGTGAGTTGGCCTGGGTGGCTTGTAGACCCCAAGCCGTGGCTTAGAGTCTCAGATGGCTGGATTACTATCTTTACGGCTGGCTAGCGGGCTTAAGCCGTGGCTTAGGACTACTGATGGCATATGATGGCTTATGGTAGCTAGCCACGGCTTACAAATACAATCCAAAAAATAGCTGCAGAAAATTAGACAGACACATCAATTTGTCTCGTCATTAACACTTTGGCAATCACAGCTGCCAGATTAGTACAGCTTAAAGCATTTCTTGGGAGACAAAGTGTTAAGCAGTCATTTCTAATTTTTGACATCTGAGGCCTGAGCATCAGAGCACTTAAATATCAAAAATTACAAAATGATGGCTTAACTCTAACTCAGTCTGGCAATGTATCACAAACAGTTTTGTGATTGCTATTAAAATCATCCTAAATTAACAAAAGCATGCAGCGCACAATCAAATACAAACCAAATTTGTCTTCAAGGCCGCTACAGACTACAGAACAGATGTTCAGCAAGACTGTAGTTTGGCAGATCACATCATAGTTATCATGAATACACAATGTCAGCTTTTATAATGCCACTGATAAATGGCATTTTAGTCATTGAGTGATGCAATGCCACGTAGAAATGTCTGGTACTAGTGATGTGTGCTTTTTACAAAGCAACGATTATACACAGGCTATAACTAGAGTAGTAACGCAATATATTGTCCATTATACTGACAATTCTGGAAGGAAAAAAAGCTTTAAACCATGCCAGCTTACGGGTCTTACGGCTTACGTTTTAGCCAGCGTGGCTTACGAATTTTGCAGCGGTTTATGCCTTAGCACGTTCCATGGCAGCTTATGGCAGCTTATGACAGTGGCTTGGGGGTCTAGCAGCTTGGTTGAATACCAGAATGGTACACCTGGCTCGATGTCAATTAACTTCATTAAAATGACTAACGATGCTATCACCAAACTAAGTTGTGAAACAAATATGGAGTGTTGTGTGCAAGTACAACATTAAACCATCCGAAAGTCTGCTACACGAGTACGTACATGCTAACATGGAAAAAGCAAGAAATGCTAACAACCTCAGCAACATCGACACAGTAGGAGCTGACAAGTTGTTGCACAGCAGTCTGAACCAACTGCGACAAGTAGCGATTAATTTCATCCATGCTCACGCCATCCAACTTGTAGAAACTGAAAAACAGCACAGCACAGCACAGTGCCCAGACACTCAGCAGAAATCATGCTGCTGAATATTCCTACGCCTTGGCCAAAGCAATTCAGTGAGTGAGTAGTTTTACATCCCACACCACACATTACAGGGCATTAAAGGAACGAGACTTTGCAGATATTCACTTGCAATGGTACTGACAACAACAACAAAATCAAACGAAGAACACAAAAAAATACCTGAATAACAACAACAAACTACCCAGACAGACACGCCAAGATAATATTAATCAACAAAAGATTCACATGCACAATCTAACTAATAACACAAAACTAGAAATGTGGTTTTAATGCTTTTACGGCATCCAGCCAGCAAATGAATTTGGCCTATTCTACAGCTACTGAGACCTGCACAGGGCTTTGGTTTAACAATATCATGTTCATTCAACTATGACTTTAAAATGTGCACATTCAGCCTCCTGGTAAAGCTTAAACTGAAGGCAAGTCCAAAGAAAAAGTGAGCCAATTAAGTGAAAGCCAAAAGCAGCACCAGCAGTAGTTTCTATCGTAGTGTGCAACATAACTAACTGACTGAACAGTTGCAGTAAACTCTGTCAGTTCACCTTGGATTCATGACAAGACGACGAAAGAAGTACGTCCATGTTATGTAATCCATTGCCTCCTGCTTTGTTGAGATTGTACCGGCAACAATCTCCGCATTCAGATGATCCGAAAGCACTTCCAACAAACTGCAATATTGGCAGCAACGCACACAAATAAATAATGCACAATGATTTACTTCTATTTTTCTATATCACGCCATTTTAAGCGGGCTTAAGTCGTGGCTTAGGACTACTGATGGCATATGATGGCTTACAGCAGCTAGCCACGGCTTACAGATACAATCCAAAAAATAGCTGTTAAATAAAAAAATAGCTTGTTCTAATAATAATAAATGACCACTAATAATAACAATTAATAATACAAATCAAAATCAATTACAATAATTTTGTCAATACCAGTGATTTTTACTCTGCCAATTAATACTTAAAGCATACACACAACATATCAGTAGCCATTTTCTGACATAGCTGTATTAGCTGGTTAGCCCATAAAAAGTTCAGAGTTAATTTTTTATAGGCACCAAACTAAATTAACAAATACTAATGCAGTGAATGCAAAATAAATTATACTTGCAAGATAAACAAATGTGTAACAGCATTAACTCACATGCAACAAAACCAGTAATTCAGCAATATACATGTAGGCGAAAACATCATGGATTGCCCTCAATAGTACTAGTACACTGAGGCCATGCAACATAGATTATTTTCCCAAATATTGCCACTAATGCTGTGTTCATGAAGAAAGAATTTAAACCACGGGAAAATTTATAGTCATATCTTTGCACATAGCACTCCTGCAGACCCGTAAATGGACTAAAGGAGAAAAAAGGTAAAGAAAGGGATGAAAAAGACAAAGGGTATGTAGGAGATCAAGGACGGAGAAAAGAAGTAAGAGGAAAAGGGAAATGCTCAGCAGCACTATGCAGACATTGTACACGAGTGTTTCAGCAGCTGCAAAGCAATTATTACATACCATGACTCCACAGGAAATGGTTCGTAGATAAACTTCTTGTAGAAGTGCTTCTTAACGTCATGAACAAGAATGACAGCAAAGCCTTGGTCATCAAACTGAGGTCGCCCAGCTCGGCCCATCATCTGAAGTACGTCTGATACAGCAAACACCAATACAATGCTACAATTCAGTTCACTATGCTATAGCTCAACCCCAGCAATGCAATAATAAATATAATAATAAACAGGCACTGGCAAAAAGCTCCTTGTTTGCATTCGCCAGGTGGCAGCATTGAACTGCTTGTTTGGCTGCATGGCTAAAGGTTCAACACCCCAAATCTCCCGCCCATTCCCTGGCCTGGGGGTCAGTCAGCACCATGTAATACAATGTGTTGTCATGGACTGGCCAAATGATCATCGAATGGTTTAGGTGACTGAGTGAGCAGGGTTTAACTTCCCACAATATAAATCATTTCAGGGACGGCCTTTGCAAGCAAAATTGCACATACATATAATAACAAAACAAAAAGTTTAACCTGTACAGAAAGTTTAACCTTTATAAAAACCCCCCAAAAAATGACATAAACCTAAAATTGTAAGAACTGCCGATTATAATTGTGCATATATATCAATAATGGCAGTTCTAATAATCTTCCCTGTTATCCCAAATGGTTTAAGCACTGTGCATGAATGTGACAGATGACAAATCGTCCGTTGACTGGTAAAAGTGCATAAACGCACTTGTGCACTTTTTGCAGTTTTTTTATACTACCGTATGCAGAAAAATGCGTAGAATCTAGTGATAAAACTAAAAACATAATATTCGAAACCGTTGCTGAGACATAAGCATTCAAAGTTTATGCATAAATGACTTAGCTCTTATATCAGGCGATAAAAGTTCATAACTAACTAAAAGAAGTGCATAAGTGAATTAACTTTCTTGATCTGAGATCGATGCACACTAGAAGAAGTGCATAAGTAAATTAAGTATCTGAAGCTAAGATCAATGCGCACTCAAAGAAGTACATAAATGACAAAATTCACATAACATCGACACGGTTTGCAAAAAACTTCGCTAATTTCAAATAACCATCACAAAAACAGTTTATTTCTGTAAAAACTAAATGTCTGTGCCAACCAACAAACAAATAAAAGCGTCAAAATGATAGTATACCTACCAGTGGATAGTAACAGTGTGATTTGTATGAAAACTTTCAATGTCGTTTTTCTCAAAACTATAGAAACGCCACTTATGCACTTTTACCACTCAACGGACGAAATAGATAACAGACAGACCATGCTATAGATAAATCTGTAGAAATGGGTGAAATACATGTAGCTTGCACCGAATTCCGCCTAATAACGAATCCAGTTTTTTTTCTATCGCACAGAAAGTGGTACTACCCCTCAGTATCTTGCAGCATACTACATTCCAGTATCTGTGAAATCCTCAAGACAGCATCTACGTTCCACTGCCAGTCACCAAACGGTAGTATAATCCAACAGAATGAGTTCTTATAGACGTCCTACCTTCCCTGTTGCCGGCCCAAAGACAACTAACTACCGAGACATTGCATGATCATATTCAGACTAAGTCTGTCTTTGGACGATTACTCAAGAAATATTTTTTTCTATTCTGAGTACTAATGTACACCGCATATTAAGATCAAGCACTGATGCAGCATAAAAACTAACGATTTCTCAGATACTCAGTAACTAAAGCAACTTTTCAGTAACTAACATGAACAAAACTAACCTGGCAATGCATGCAATGCATCTGTCTAAACTTTAGCAGAATAACTTCACTTTTCAACTTTAAAAGCCAACAAACACTCTACTTTCATCTCACTTCTGTCATCATAGTAATAAGCCATCATTTAACCTGTAATTGGGAAATCGACGTAGTGCTTTGTCTTGCCATCATAATACTCTGTGCCTTTGATAACAACTAGGTGGGCGGGAAAGTTGACTCCCCATGCAAGAGTGCTGGTTGCAATCAACACCTGGAACACACAAACCACAAAATATAGACTATACGATAACTAGAAAAACATGTCAACCCAGTGTCGACATATTGTGCAACCGCCCACCTGGAGCTGTGTAACCCTAACTGTAATGATAACCACAACTGTGACCTTTGGGCTTTTAAATTTAAAACTGGCCACCAGCTACTGCTACTCCCCCTGAAAAATGTTCACAGATTTTAATTTTTCTCTGCCCTCTTGTTTTCGAGCTAAAAGCCTGTGCAAGATGAAGACAGACCCAGAGAGGGTCAGACAGATGGGCAAGATGTGTAGGTTCTAAAGAGTGACGTGGGGATGGGGACGGAGGTAATACCATGGTAACCACAGTAATTACGGCAGTAAGGGGACAATAACGGCGGTACTCCCTCAGGATCGGGGATAGGAGCCACGGTAACACCGTGGGGATGGGGATAGAATTTGCAGTATACCCGCGGTAATGGGGACAACTACAACTTCATCCGTAAATAGATTTTAATTAAAGACATATACTTGTGTTACTTACATACACAGGCCTATATTTTCTGCAGCTAGAGTAGGGTCTACTTATTGTATTTAGTGAAATGAACTTAACGCTAGTCATTTACTGTGATGATTAATTCTGTGCTTAACTGGTCAACTGTGGAGTTTACAAACGTTATTAAGTTGCAGTACATTAGTAACCAATAGTAGTAAAATGTGCCAATAATTAGCAACAATCATTTTTTATCTAAATAATGATGGGGATGGGGATGGGGATGAGGACAAAGTGTGCAGGGATGGGGTGGGGATGGGGATGCTGGTTCATCCCCATGTCACTCTTTAGTAGGTTCACATTAGGATAGCCATATAACAACAATCAAGTTTACAATACACCCAACTGCAGATCAACACCAAAAACTCATCCTCTGTTTTCTGGTACAACTAAACACTAATTGTAATTTCCACCTGTACATGTACAAACAATTAATTAAAAAATTACGATTGCAAAAACCTGTATTTTCTGGTTGACAAACAGCTCTTCTGCCACCTTGCGGTCTCGCTCATGCAGTCCAGCGTGGTGCAGTCCGATGCCAAAAGCCAACGTCAGTTTGAGATTATTTTCTCTGACGCCAGCAATTACTGACTCCATCTACACACATCCAAGTTATCATGCAGTCACAGGGTTTGCATCAAAATCAATACCCAAACAAAACAGAGCAAACGGTACACATGTCTATGCCTAATGATAATGCTGCATGTATCAGCATTCGGCAATCTGCAGACTTTTGCACATTTGTCTTACTTAACAGAAATATCAAAACCACTGAAAGCGTAAGAGAAAAGAAAAAGAAAAAAGTGCAGTATAACTGCAAACAAATCTTCTGAGACAGTAACATTTTTTCGTTAATGGCTGTGAATAAACAATAATACAACAAAGTTTTCCATGGTGTCTCGTACAATACTGAATGGCAACGCTTAACAATAAAGAACTAGGCATAAATAATATTCATGCAAATGTAAAACGTTTCCCAAGCCATAAGGCCCACAGGGTGGCACAAATCTCCATTTCCTAGCCTTCAGCCAGACACCAACTGCAGATACAGGAATAGTGAGTGCATTATGTACTGTTCTTGTTCATGTCTCAGCTTTGGCTGGAACTCATTTCGGTTTGGGTCTGATATAGCAAAGGGCCGCCATGGCAAAAGCTTTGCTGTGTCCCTGTGGGACATGGCGGCTTTCGCTAGGCGACAACCGAGTGACTGACGACCCCATAGCTTCACGGATTGCCAGTCGACCAACTAGCTCCTCAGGTTTACTAAGTATACCATCATGAGCAGCCGTTGGCAATTTTTGTAGGCACATGCACCGCCATCGAACTTACTACCTATATTGTACATTAATTTATGGTGTGCATTATTATCACATAAATCTTTGAAAAATGCTAACCCAATCCCTAACCCTAACCCTAAACCCAAACCCCAACTTTAATCTTAACCATAACTGTAAGCGAAAACCGTGATTTTAATATTAAGCACAAATCATACTACAGTGTGTGGCCAAAAGTGTGTCATAATGGCGGCGGCGCAAACACTCGATTCGTTTTTGCCAGTTAAATTCAAACATCGTAAACAACATTATTTCAACAAAAGCGCTTACCTGACATTTCTGAATTTTGTTATAAATCCTTTCTGCGCAATAACAAAACAGATTCGTCGCAGAATGAATGCGTAGAACTGACGAATAGAGGTTTAATGAACTTTGCTTCAGGTTGTTAGAGCAGACTTGATAGGGTCCTGTCAAGAGTGAATAGCTGACAATTTCTTCTACACATGAGATTTTATGACTTTCCACATATTTTCGATAATATTTTTGTCCAGTGATTGTGCTGACTACGTAAAACCCAAAATGTGATTTTCTATTTTTCACAGGTGAGTAAATACTGAGAGATGTACAGGGGCTAT
>Ga0209454_1004505_pt1 | contig 10429 bp, 3 predicted proteins | sample WorMetHERISLAND1_2_FD_187400 | JGI IMG/M metagenome (GOLD analysis project Ga0209454, IMG submission 187400) | Marine gutless worms symbiont microbial communities from Max Planck institute for Marine Microbiology, Germany - Olavius geniculatus... | ecosystem: Host-associated > Annelida >...
GTGTAGTAAATTTCGAACACGGAGGGGTGTATATTTCATCTATATGGGGAGCAAAAACCCCTGGGCGGATTGAGCCCAAATTTTGTTTGGTGGTAGGCGTCCATGACGTAATCACACCATTAAAATTTGGTGACGATCGGTTCAGGGCTTTTTGGTTGGCTGAGGGTCAAAGTTTGCATTTTCCCACATACTTTGAAGGTCGTCCTTACAACACTCACACTACCGTGTGAGTGTGATACATTGTAACTTTTTTTTAAATTCTAATTTTTAAAAGATATTTTTGTATTTTTTTGCGTCAGCACATACAGATTATTTTTTTCTTATCTTAATAAGCAACAGCCAACCAAATTTCAAACACATCGGTTACAGAAAACTGCTAAAACATAGTTAAAATTCAGAGCATCAAGTAATTATTTGTAATTAATTATTAACAAAAAGATGAAGCTTTCTAGCATCATAATGACAATAAGCACAACAATAACCCCAAGAGCAGCTTCTATAACGGACCACTGTAACAACCACTAACTCTCGTGATAGAAAATAGCACCATTATGCCACGGTCTTAGTCATCCAGATTCATTATTGCAGCGTCAATGGTTTTAACTCACCGTTGGTCTACATATGGGCAAAGAAAGTAAAATGAAGCCCGTGTCAATACTATTAAAGCAACCAGTAGCTCTCTACCAAATGCACCTACAGCTTAGACACGGTGACTTTTTGCCGGCCACTTGAGACCAATAAATGCCAAGGCCAAGGCCTAACATCCCTGGCGTATACAGAGCCTGGCTGGGATCATTAAATGATTCGTTTACGTGCAACAGCCGCCCGCAGGCAGCAGCATTGTGGCTTCTATAACTCTACGGCGCTTGACACTGCAGCCAAGAAGCGGCTTCACGGTCACTGTATAGGCCTACTGGAATTGTAATCTGACGCTTGACTGTGTACAACAACGATTATGCAAGCACGCTGCTGCCGTTAGACAACTCTTGTTGCCGTACAGCATTTCTGTTGTCTTTCGTGTGATTCTACTTTTCAAAAAGAAGTAATTGTATTTTTAGTGTATACTTTTTGCAGTACTGTTTTAATTACATACGGTTTGTTGTGTTATGACAAAATGTACGTATAAGCACTGCTTATTTCATCTGATAAAATGATTAAACCTGCCACGTCACCTGCTATAATACCTCGGGATATTTGACGTTTCCGTGTAGCCTACATTTCTACAGGTGCTGTGATTATTCAATGCGAAGGCACATATTTTCAGTAGTAACTGTCTAAAAGGGAAAGATAGCCAACCCCTTCTTATGTGAAATAGAATTTGGTGAAAGCGTTTTTTCAAGTTCACCGGGGTCCATAGAAATAATATCGACTAAGAACAAATTTTGTGAATTTTAGACGTTACAGAACACAATCGATGGAAGTATTAATGCAAAACTGCTAGGTTAATTAATCGCCAAAGGTAATGTGAGAAAATTTTGAGGCAACTTTTTGCCGTTCTGCAAGAAAATGGCCTATCAACGACGCAAAATATAGCTTATTACAGGTTTCACTAACATCACGAAATTACAAGCTCTATACATCATTGAGTTTCTGGTAGCATTACGAAGCTTTTACAACGGCCAAACCAAACGATGCTCTACTGTCTGTACTTACTTACAAATTAGCTTGTATCACGTGCAAGATGCTCGCAGTCGGGCAACCGGCTTATTTGCAGATGTTCGGCTCTGCAAGTAGTACGTTCCTCAGTTGCACTCAGCGTTCAACTGACTAAATTGCGATGCGCTCGGTAAATAAACTAGACGAAATGATGACTGTAACGAAATGTCAATGTCACGCAGAATGCAGTCTGCACAAAGTCTCGCAATTTCGTCCATGTCAATGCAGACGCTGCCTGCAATTTCCTGTTTCCAGGGTAATGTGCGGTTATATCAACGGTTTAACGGGCTTTGTGACTGTACTGCTGTGTTGCCGTAACTGCATGTCGATGTCGATTTTGTATAGGACTGAAGTCGTTTCGGGATACTGCTATGGCAAGCGCCGCTTTGATAAGAGATTTAAATTACAGGCGACGTTGACGTTCCCAATTTAGCACCTCCGTTGATGCGCAATACGACGGGTTTTACATTAACACCGTGAACAGAAGCTCACGAAAGCACTATGAAAATGTGACATAATACAACTGAAGCCGTAGGCCATAACGCGTGCTTGTTGCATTAATAGCTGTGAAAAGCATGTCATGTTCATAGCCTGGGCGGCTTTAGCCACTGGACTGTGATTATTTCACCGTTGCGCACTGACGCTATGACAGCACTCTTAGTTGCTCACACTTTGCTGAGTCTGTCTGTCTGTTTGTCGGTTTGTCCTCTGCCGTGTGCCGTTTGCGTTTCGGCACGACGGTGTGCCCTATTGGATGAATGGAACTCGTGCTTGCAGTTTTTTTCGTCGCGCGATCGCTGCCGCTCGTCGCTTCGATCAACCCGTGCGGACCAAAAACGACATAATCATCTCTGGCACTTGGCCTTGGCACTTGGCGTTGACCTTGGATGACCTTGAACGCACTATGGTGTGCCAATCGTGCGGTATTGTGGCTACACGGTAAGTCGTAATAACCATCACGACATGCGTAGAGCGCGACAGTCTCCTAAGCTAATAGCTTGTTTTCAACAGTTACTAGTAATTTTTGGAGAAAAATAAACCGCTTCATAAATTTCACTTTAGCAATAAAATTTGATAGACATCTTGTAGAACTTTTTTACTTGATGTGGTTTATGATAAAATGTGAATAAACACTAAAAATATTCAGCGAGTAATAAAAACAGTGTGTTGTTTTGGGAAGTATTGCAACTTTGTTGTCATTTTTTTGTTCGCTGAAATCGGTGCATCACAGTGACAACAGTGAATATGCTCAGCTTGGCGATGTCTATTGGGCACTTTACGCTAGGTTGTAGCTAGATATGTCCTATCTACTGTAACTTTATTTGAAATCAATATGTTGGTAACAGATTCGTTAGCTTTCTGTAATTAAACGTTGTTCAATTCTATCAGTTAAATTACAAAATTGAATACTCAATAAAATCATGTATTGTTTACTCACGCGAATGTGGTTTTGAAATATATTGTCATCAATACAATTATACAATTACCGTTCATAGAAAAAATGCAAAATATTTAAACGTATAAAATGGCGATGAATTAGTTGGCAGTAATCGATGTAACTGGCAAAAAATAAAAACTAAATCCGCAGCGAGAAGAAAAGTATACTCGATGTAGGCCTACAGTTAGACGGCGAAACGGACACATGGCAGCAGATGTTTCACGCCAAGAGATCGAGAGTTTACAGTTCACCAAAGTTTGCACTATCTGGCGAGTTTTTTTCTAGTGATATACGTGCAACATCGCGACAGTAACTGTCGGGTCGAGCCAGTCATTTCTCACCGTTGCTCTGAGAGCAAACTGGCAGCATCGCGCCGGAAAAGTCGGCGTTTACGGCGTCGGTGCGTCTGGCGTGGAGTCTTTCTGTTCGAAACGACGTCGGTTTGCTTCCATCAGCGCGTCAAAGTAGGTGGGTGCGGCCAAGGAAGACGTCTTAACTTCAGACGACTGCGTGGCAGCGTCTGACGGACAATTGCACAGCTGCATGGCGTCGGCGAGTGCGTTCACGTCATTCCATTCTGGCAGCGATTTCTCCATGTTCTCGCACCACGACTTAGCATTCATTTCGTCACTGAATGTCCAGCTTCTGCCGATCACCACCTGCAGTTAAACACTGGCATCTGAAAACGATAAGCTCACTAATCGTCGTATTTGTCTTTTATTTATACAAAATAAAGCAACGTACTAAATGCAAACAGCAGATGAAAAATGAGTCATGCACGTGATGCAAAGCTTTTGCAATTTTGCATGCATTATGTAGGCCTACACATAAGGGTTTGAAAATTATATAAAACATAACACACTCTCATCGATATTATTTTTTAGTTATTCGCTGCAATCAGCCTAAAAATAATATATTTGTCGTTAATGTCCAAAAAATTTTAATATTTTTAAATATCAGCCCACATTTTCTGATTTTTCATGTACTGTTTTGTTAGTTAAAACCGTTTGTAAATTATCACTACATTGTTTATTTTATTGCTTTCGTGCAACAGTAAAAGAAACGCTATAACGGTACCGAAATTGTACGATAATAGCATAATTACAAGAACAACACTGGAAAGTTAAAGTCAAAAGTCAAAACAAGCAAAAAAAATTTTCCACGCCATAGGCTTATTTCTCATTATATCATAGGTAATTGGTTAGCTTATCTCTTCTGCTCGCTACAAGACAGATAATAAACTCGTCAGTGATCGTCTGTGTCTAATTCTGGTTTGTGACATATACCTCACTCTGACATCGGCGTCGCTTTGGTGCAGTTGGTTCCTCGTTACGTTGCATGTTGTGGATCCGATCGTGCGTGCCAGCAAGCTGCATGGCTGCTGACCGTCTCTTCCTTCCGCGGCGAGAAGCTGCAGACGTTTGCTTGTTGTTGTTAACGGTGTCATCATCATTCGTCGTTTTCAGCGGTTCTGATTGCATGTCTTGTTGTCCAGCGACAGATGGATCAGGGCCCACAGATGCTAGCGGCCCACGCTTTGCACCCGGTAACGCGCTCGACTCAAAGTCAGACGTGATGATGATGAATCAATTTGGTCGACCGCAACGTGAATGAAACGCGGTTTCCAAGACAACGCATCAGTGACGTCATAAAATTACATCGATGATAATAATTCCCGCAGTATATAGCGTATAATTATGGTGATGGCCAAAAACAATATCCACCCACGATCCGTATAGCAGAAAAATACTTATTTACGCGTATAAACGTCAGTTTTCTCTTAATATTTAGCATTGTTTCAAGCAATCGCTTAAAATGCAAATCGGTTTTTAAATGTATGGTTACGACAGACCTAAAGTTTTAGAAAACTGCCTGTACGTTTTAAAGTAGGATTAATTTAGTAACGTCTGTGCCATACTAAAAAGTACTTGTAGACTGACTAATCTTGATTGGCCGTAACGTCTGTAAACCTAAACCTCATGAAACGAATGCACTGTGAAACCGAAGAACTAGTTTTCTAGCCTTTCTTTACTGACGAAACAACAACAAATAGCAAACGATTACAACAGCAGTCTTCAACAGCAATTGTTATTCAAAGTTCAGCGTTTTGGATTTTTTTATCGTATTTAAATATCATTAAGTTATTTAAACAAAACTATTACAACGAATCTCCGTATCATAAAAAACACTTTGTACAGTGTAAATATGACTTGCAGATAACGCACCAGTGCTATCGTCACTGCAACACACTGATGAAGCTTCTGAAGTACATTTAGTTCTCAAAAACATTCCGCAAAGTGACATAAGATACGTTTAAGCAGCATTTAAATGCTACTGTTTTTTGTTTAATACATGCTTCCACCATTGCCTTGAGCAACTCATTGCCTGGATAGCAGACCTCGTAACAGTAAGATTTCAAACAAATAGTCATTGGAGTTAGGTCATAACTGTGTCAACTGTATAAACCTAGTCTTGTGGTCTTGGAACAGTGTCAGGTTTCGCCCCCGGTATCCAGGCATTTCGCAGTAACACACGTCAGAGGCCCAGAACAGGAAAGTATCAGTTTTATCCTAGCGCTAAGACGACACATATCATTAGTTTCCAAGTTTTCAGTTTCGTGTAACATAGAGTAACACTGACGCTAATTTAGGAAATCGTAGGTTTATATACAGAGTTACAGTCGCTGTGCATTTGGCCCAGTAAACGAAGTTGAACAGAAAACACACCGCTATCATAAGAATGTGTAATGAAAAAAGTAACACTATTTTATAAGTGTACGGCACTTTAAGCATAGCGTCGCTCTGATTTACTGGATGCAACTAGTACTAGTATACGTGATTTGATAAGAAAACGTCATTTCATCCTATAACTCATATTCCGCCATGTTCACGTCCCATCCGAGGTCTGCTGCAAGTCTGTTATTTTCAGTCAGTCAGTCATTGAACCATGCACTCGGTATAATATCATCGTTAGCTGTGGTTGTGGATCGCAGTGGCCTATTTGTTACAAACCACAATAAGCCTAGTTTGACGTATGCTGCTGTAGTCCGACAAGAACGTTAGCAGTGGACATGTCACGGCTTGATAGCGTCATTTCACAAAGACTGATCACTGACGTGGGTGCTTGTCGACTAGACGGCATGCGGCTCAGCGCTCTGGACCTGTCTGCAGTGTTCTACCCAGATGCTGGTCGACAGCACGCGGCTCATCGTCTCCATCGACTGAGCGTCGCTCAAGTCTGCATCGCGTGGCTCGACGTCGACACCTGGTTCCACGGGACTGGGCGGCGAGTCATTGGGCAACGCTCTGGCGGGCTGCAGCTGAGACAGCATGATGGGCTGCTGGACACCGACGTGCAGGACATTGCCGCACATCGTACTTAGGTGACTTTAAAACTCCTGATTTATCTCTCTTTTCTTTCTTCTTTCCTTCTTTCCCTCCCTCACACCCTCGTTCCCTGGCTCCGTTGCAGACATGAAGGACGTTGCCGCACATGGCCAGTCCACGGGCGACCACTGACGACGTGGCCGCACGGCTGCGACGCTGAAATGCCTCGGCAAGAGTTCGACGGAAGTTGTCAGTGAGGAACGCGTACAGCACCGGGTTGATCGCACTGTTTGCGTAGCTCAGTAGTGTCACTACCTGATACAGCGCTATCGCCCATCCCGGCAGTGGACCGCGCACGAACGTACCGATCATCTATATCGTCGCGTAACAGCAAAACAGACGACTTCCAATCAGATCACATCACGAATGTTACTGTTCACCCGTAGCACAAAGATGTCACACACTATACAAAAGTACAGACAAATAGTAATAGACTGAAAAAGAAATAAAACAAAGATTAGATTACAACAGATATAAACAAGAAAAGTTTTGCTAACGCATAGTGAAACGCGCAACAGCGGTGCACCGTCGTCCGCTAGTGATCCGTAGACTTCATCCGTAGATTTCATCCGTACGGCTTTTGGCTACAGTTTCAAAGAAAGCCCAGTAAAACAAAATCAGTCGCCAGAGGCCGCCAGACGACCAACGGCTAAATATCTATAGTGTTTTACTCGTACTCACCAAAGGGCGCCACCTATCTCGCTCTGTTAACGCTATCGGCTGCAAAATTGCAAATTTTCCCTACACTCTCTCATCTAGCGCCCTCGTTCGTGATGACCCCTTTCGAATTTATGGAGAAGCTTTACGGTTCCTGAAACTAGAGTCTTCTTGGCAGCCGATGGTGAAGATCTGGTGATTCTAGCTTGCACCGTTTTTGACTGATCCACCTGTGTGACAGGCAGACTGACAGACGGACGGACAGAATTGCGATGGCTAAGACGCGCTACATCAGTAGATTGCGCATAAAAACTGTAAAACTTAAAATATTTTCGATTTTTGTTTAATTGATTCATTTCCGGAATTATTCAAGATTAGTGAGTAAGTGAGTAATAAAATGTAAATTTATATAGCGCATATTGTTACATTGACCTCTAATTGATTAGCCATCTGATTCGCTCTTTACCAGTTCTGATGCTACAGTGCATGGAAACTTTTTGTGCTTCTGCGCTATATATTACATTTTTTGTACACTGCATTGTGTATTATTAAGCGCAATCTCTCTAACAGCGCAAGCGGTTTCACCTATTCCTACACATTTCTCCGTAGCGTGGTATTTCCGTCTCTGTCTGTCTGTTACATTCGTGCCCCTGCTGAAATCGTTTGACGTATTTTGATGCCATTTGGCACGTGCATTTCTGGGTTCCGATAACACATTGTGTTAAATGGGCGAGGGTTCCTGATCCCCATGGGAAGGGAAGATTTAGGGTTAAACCGCAGCCGAAAAATATTACTTAAGATTCACTAGGCGTCAGCATTCATCAACGATTTTGCTTCTTACCAAATTACTTTGGTTTTTGTTGTATACTAATATACTGCTCTGGTACACTAGATGCAGCGGTGCGGGTGTACAGCGGTTAAGACCTGGAAGACCCAGTAGGGCAGCCAGCAGACGACGTAGACTGTGATGACGGCGAGCACCATGCGAGTCACTCGGCGTCGCGAATGTCTTCGGTTTGCTGACACCGCGGAGCTGCTACTCACCGGTCCAGCCGTGCGTATTTGTACCACGACCAGCGAGTAGAAGATACTGATGAGCGTGACCGGAACTGCGAACGCCAGCGTGAACGCATACCAGACGAACGTCCTGTCATCGGTGATGAGGCCTACCTTAGGCCACACGATCGTACAAGATGTTCTGCCGCCGTAATCAACCTGACACCAGTTCAACACCAGCCTTGAGCGACTATTATAACAAGAAATTTGAGCTAATACTCATGAGACGCGCGATAGCCTCTAGCAGTTCCTGTTTGCAAAGTGTCAGTCTATCTCCAGCCATTTCGTCGCAGTTCATTCTTGAAGTGTGCGCTGTAGCCGAAGATCGCAAAAATCAATAAAAACCCATTATTTTAAAAGTTCAGGGTTTTTCAAAGTCATCGATGTTGATTAGATTAAAAAGCTCATCACTAGTGCTTAAATTTATTATATCCATATTATGTCCATCAGATTGAACGAATGTAAAAAGATTAGAATGCTTAGTAGCCTATCACATTAATTAGAAATCGTTTTTCGAGTCGACGTTCACATTTACCACACGTTAAAACCATACCAGCGTTAACCAAGTCAACATTTAAATAGGCCTACTGTATTCTATGCTTTAATGTGTCGGTCACGACATGCACAATGCATTAACAGTGTGGAGAGGTTGTCTCTCTTTTGTATTTATTGGCCAAATTAAACGAGTTTATGCATGGACGTACAGTTGCTGAGCTACATCTTACACCGCACACTAAAGCTGATATACTCGTGTCTTACCTGGATCTATACTTGCGTTGCACAAAAAATTAGTTATATCACGGTGCCTGATTTTATTCAGTTGGGTTTCTATTGTTTTGCGGTAGTGTAGGCCTAATGTAGGCCCTAAATCCAGTCTGTATCCCAAATCTGTTATCTCTAATCAGTATTCTAAAATATAAGCCATGCCTACGACGAAATGCAGATATTCTGTGATAGTGACCAACGCTTTATCATACGTACTATCTTCTGGATGAATGGCGAAAAACTCGCATTAGTCCTACTAATAACTGGCATTGATGGGCTGTGCGCAATTAACAGACAGTATTAACAGACCGTCTTGGCGTAGACGTAGACCGGAGCGACAACGATCAGGGATAGAAGCCAGATGCAGGTGGACGCAGTCAGTGCCAGCCTGGGAGTACGGTAAGGTGTGGACGACAGGGCGTGACAGACGGCCGCGTAACGGTCGGCACTGAGCACTGTGACCGTGAACACTGCGGTGAACCAGTTGAGACCCGTCGTAGCGTAGTACAGCTGACAGACCGTCTGACTGAATACCCACTCCTGTTAGTACATGTGACACATTTTATTCACAAGGGGGCAGCGGCGTCGGGGGTTAAAAAGTAAGCGGGACAGAAAGTTGCAATTATCCGACAGAGAAGTTGGCGGGTGCTAAAAATTCCAGTTTGCCGTCATTTTTTAACAATAAAGGTTTTAGCCCCAACTTTTGCATTTTTGAATAAAATTTTTACTTAAAAAGATTTTGAATTTTTTCGACAATTTTGCTACAGTTCAAAATTCAGCTAAAGGCAATGGGCAATTTGCCACGACGCCACTGACAACGTGGTACCGACAAAACCGATTCGCAACAATGTGTTGTTTTTTTCTGTGCCATTTTCCATAAGCCTACTTCACTGTGTGTTATTGTATACGCTTCGAGCACGTATTATGCAAGTGTAACGAGGCATAGCAAACTCTAGACTATGATGAAACTAGCTTATTTTATGACTAATCGACGGTGTGTTCTGCGTAAACGTGCTTGTGTAAACAGACTCGAGACGCTTTTCAATTGTCGCGCAGTAAGATTATGCGCTGTTATAAAACTGCAGACGCTGTGGTGAGAGAAGTAGAAGTAGATCACAAAATAAATAAAAAAATTTTATTTGCCGAAAGGAGATAATATCGCAACAGACTTAGGTACATGAGCTACACAAAAAGGCTTAGAGGACACTGACACCTGCTCATAAAAACCAAAATAAAAGCACAAGAGCACATAAAACAAAAATAGCTATTTATTTTTATTTCGTCTGTAGCCTACATATCAACAACTCGACCAGCATATTAATGTATTAAACTTATTTATATCACGACATTGTATCATTACACTGCAATCTCCCCCACCCCAAAAAAGTTACACCTTACGGACTTCATTGCACCCAGTCCTTCTGAGGACTATTTTCGCCAGTGGATGCATTCTATTGCAGAAAATGAGTTT
>Ga0209454_1004506_pt1 | contig 10429 bp, 4 predicted proteins | sample WorMetHERISLAND1_2_FD_187400 | JGI IMG/M metagenome (GOLD analysis project Ga0209454, IMG submission 187400) | Marine gutless worms symbiont microbial communities from Max Planck institute for Marine Microbiology, Germany - Olavius geniculatus... | ecosystem: Host-associated > Annelida >...
AAATAAGGGGGAAGTTTTGTTAAGGTGTAGTTTGCCCAGTGATAAGTAGGAGGAAAATAAAAAATAGGGGGGAACGTTTGATCTATTCAACCTTATCAAAACTTCGACCTATTTTTCACTGGGCGCAAGCTGCGCCCACCAGGCATAGGGATAAAAGCCACTGGATTTATGTGACTTTTTTTCTCAAATCCTACCATCCACAGACATCTGGCATGCCTACGGACTGTCTTCACAGCTATTCGGACTCCTCTTTGGAGGTTGTCTCGGTCCATTTCCAGCCATTTCGTCGCAGCTTGAAGTGTGCGCCGCAGCCAAAAATTGCAAATAAATTACCAAAACCCCGTTTTAAAATTCAAGGTCATTCCAGGTCATCAATATATGTTAATACCCATTAGAAGCTTGTCAGCAGTTTTTGGTACGGTAGCAGCACGTCATTGAATTCTCGGAAACCGATCTCAGTCAGTTATGTTTTATTCTGCCGGTCTATCTGTGTTTATTTGCGACTATAGATAAAATGGTGAGTTAATTGACACAATACATCAAACCTCTAGCTTTTTTCTGTAGCCAGCAGGCCTACTCGACTCCACCAATCGCCAGTATCTCTCTGGCTGCATGGCGTTAAATACGCCGTGTCTCAATAAAAAAACGTGCCACTTTTATTTTTTAAAAAACAATTTCGTGCAGCATTGGCCGATTTTAAAAAACAAACTTGACGTAAAAGAGTATATTTTAGCCCACCTCACTTTGATAATGTCGCTACACTACCTTGTGAAATGCAGAGGTCGTAGTTTGGCCGTATACAACAACGAATTCGTACTGAAAAGCGCATGCGTCGGCTCAAAAAAAATCACCTACACCGCAAAATCATTGAAAACCTGTTACATGTTTAACACTAGTCGTGTTTATTTTAAAATCGTACGTCGACGAACTGAAATAACGCAACGACAGCGAGTGAGCCGCTCTGGGTCACGCGTTATTGAACGTGCTGCTGGCGAGTCGCGTCAACGTTCACCGATTGCATTCGTGCTGGAGGGGACATTTTGAGCATACACAGTGATAAAAATGTTGTGATGTAACACATAAGACTCAAGAGAGATAATAACTGTTACTGGTGTTTGTCGCTATTCAATTAATTATTTCTAAGCCGACGCATGCCCTACCCAGTATAAGTTCATTGCTGTAAACAGCAAAACTACGACTTTTAATTTCACAAGGTAGTGTAGCAACAATATAAAGGTAAGTGGGCAAAACTATAGTCGTTTACGTTAAGTTTCTTCGTGATGTTGTATGCCAAAAATTATCAAAATCGGCCAATGTTTCACGGAGTTATTCAAAAAAGTGGCACGTTTTTTTATTGAGACACGGTGTAAATTAACGGTGTAGAACAGATCGAACTAAACCACAAGTGTGTCAAACTGTCAATGTCGAGTTTGTTTTATAATTCATAAAAACACGATGACAGTTGATAGTGTATATGATGTTCTACAGATTTATAGTAGGCTTATTCCGTATAAATAAACAGTTTCGACAGTCACAAATAGAATTAAAACGAAAAATTCGGCCACTTAACTAAAAGTTTAAAAAATACAGTAACAATAGAAAAAATATCTAAAATATATAAAATAGCTTGAAATAAAAATAGGGGCCTATAAAAATAAAAATATATACTTTTGGCGTTTTGATTAATCGATTGCAAGGTTCCGAATGTTAACATGGAATCCGTGAAACGGTTTCTGAAAAATATTGTCACATATAGGCTACTGGTAATCGATGTTTCAAAAATGACGCTGCGACAAACAGGTGAACAGACATCATTTCGAGGAAGGCAACAGCGATGTCAAAAGAAGCGTCGACTAATTACTAAATGAAGAATTAATTATTCTTATAGTTTACTATTCACTGCGACGATGTTTGAGAGATGCAAATATATGTTTGTTTGGTAGCTGTGTGGTCTGAATGTCTCAGTAGGTGGTCCGGTATCGATCTTATGCTGATGGCCGAGGCTGAGCTTTGCAGTTGCCTCCTGTCATCAGCTTGCCCGCTCCCATTCGATACAGCTGTCGACCAACAACATACTTACGCTAGGCATTTAACAGTTACTGGAAAATAAAACGTGTAAAAAGCATAATTCGTATGGATGCTCTCCGGACAGAAGTAACAAGTGTCCAGATTTTTCAGTTCGAAAGGTTACAGGGCAAAGTTAAGGTTCAGGTTGCGCAGCTGTAGGCAGACGGCCGCATAAAATATCGACAGTGAATAGGGATATTTTTTACTAAATTATTAAAATCGTATATATGCGTTACAAAAATACACGTTACAAAAACCAAACATAACATACATGACATAAAAAGTTTAAAACCAAATAAACTGAGATTAGGCTTACGGATTAAAAACCCACGGCACCATATTGTGCGCAGATGTTTCACAAAACGAGGGGCGGTCAAAAAGTTTTGAGCCTCGATATATTAGACTTATATTAGACTAATATTTCTGTTATTGTCTATACATCAGTAAAACACACTCTTTCTTCTTTCTTGCTATCAGCGGATAAATAACCACTTTTTAGAAGAAGACAATATACTTTCTACCAAAGTAAAAAATGTAGAAAAACAGTCAACAGAAAACAATCAGTGGTTACTTGGTTGCAGTCTGTCATCTAAATATTACAGCTTATGATTGACTGTCCGTGCGAGAAATAAGCTTAATATACTGTATACAGGTCGACAAATGGCGCGTATTTTCAGATAATGACGAAATTCGTACGCAGCGGACAAGAGAAGCTGAAATAACGGCGCAATAACGCAGCAATTGATGCTAAAGATATGAGCACGTGTACTACAGCTTGCAGCAATAAACGCACTTGTACGCCTCTCGGCTTACGATCACGACACATAGGCCTAGGCTAAAGACGCGTACAAAGCGACGTAACTGAAATGAACTGAACTCGCTCATGGTCAGTTCAGCTCAGTTTAGTTAGGTCGCTCTGACGCGCCTTAAAATAACGCTGTACATGGGTTGCAGTAGAATGAACATGCAGACGCAACAAAGGCAGCAGGAGCGGTTGCCGTACGTTTTTCTCGAAAGACAACAGTTTAACTACAAAAATTTGATGAATTTACATAGCTTATTGCATACAAAACAGCAGACTATAGATAACAAAGGCAGAGTGAATACGTACGATGGCGCCCGGCGTGTTGCCTAATTTACCTGAAACAACAGCAGCAGCAGCAGCAGCAACAGTTAGACCTAATCGTTGCACGGCTACAAGATTATAGTGTCTGATGTCATAAACGACGGACAGAATGTGTAGGCCTAATCAGGGGCGTTCACTCCGCTGACAGGCAGAAGCAAGCTGCTTCCTGGAAAAATAGGGGGAGAGGAGTTAAACTGGCGGGGGATGTTTTCACTTCGAAAATCAACAAAGCAGTCATTCGAACGTCGTCTTATCTCACAGACATTGTCACACAGTCTGTTGCGAACAACTACGCACACGACTAAAATCCGGGCAGCGAGCATTTTCCTACGCTGCACCGGCTGCATGGAACAGTCTGCCACTGTCGCTTCAACGTAATGATGACACTGTGTTTTTTAGACGGAACTTTAAAAACACTACTATTTCTGCCAGCGTGCTATCTCTGATTTCGTTTGTAAAAATTCGTACATTATACTTTGCTTGGGATTGACATGTGCGTATAATTACCGGCGCTCACTGCGCCTGTGCGGCTGCCGCAGTTTCTGGGTCCACAGCCGGCTCCGAAGCTGGCGACGCTGCCGTTGGTGCCGTTGAAGCCCTTGGAGAAAGCCTTGTCTCCAGGTGAGCATGAGTTGCAGGCGGCCGAGCCAGGCATCATCAGGGCACAGCCGCCGTAGCCGGATGCCGTCTTGGGTGGAAAGCCGCGACCCGTGAAGATTGACGCCTTGGCTGACGAGCCGTTGTCAACCGGCGGCAGGCAAGGCTGATGCAGTCTACACACGACCAATTATTAATCACACGTACTTACACTACGAGTAACGTAACGTTTGTTTTTAATACTGCATCATTTTTTATCCGCTAAGCAATTATTTCGCACAATTATTCTTAACATAAACGATATTAATGCTACACGGGGTCCCAAATAAGCCCATTTTTCACATCTCATCTTGTAGCGACTTTGACCTTGACCTTGACTTTTGACTTTCAAAACCTGTCTGTGGCCTTAACTACATCACCGAAAAATGTTTGTTGAAATTCTGTTCATTGGTGGTTTCTTCTGAGATATCGCGCTAACAATTTTTGCAACTATTGTGCGCGGACGGATGGATGGGCAACCAAAAAATAATGTCTTCGCTGACAGTCATCACAGGCGGAAACATAAGACAAAATGCAAACGTCACTGACGCCATCAAAATTAACCGTAAATAACACTGACAAACTCATCATTAACTGTGAAACAAATAAACAAAATCACGAAGTGCTGTACAAATCCATCTACACCAAAACTGCATAATGATCGCATCTGATACTCGACACGATGCAATACGACAGTGTAATTATCAAAAAACGATATATGATTATTATTGTATAAGCTACGCATATAATGCCTGCAAAAAATTTAACTTCCAGCTAATACACCTTACTGCCCCTAGCCTCTTAAGTTTAATTAAAGAATACAGTTTATGACAGCTGTGTATGTTTAGGCCTATACAATGTGGCACTGTGGCCAAATAAAAAGTAAGCTCATGCGTTTTGACTATATGGGTCTATTCACGCAATTCTTTTACTGAAATGTCGTGCAGTTGGCTAAATTTGCAATTTAGTGATCATTAAAGATCCCATCACACCGCCAGACGCGTCGCTAAATTACCTCGTGGAATATAGTCAGCTTCGGAATAAGCGACTTACGAGATAACTTTTACTTTCGGTTTGTAAAAAAAGTATGAACATCAGTTAGTATTCAGTAACATTATGAATGTACGAAAACTACGATAGTTAAAAGTTTAGGCTACTTTTATGTGGACTACAAGATAAAACAATACCGTTACGGTCACTTGTTCGTCGTTAGCGAGCAGTTAGTTGTAGTTCAGACAGTTTAAGTCAATACGTCAGTAAGTTGATAAGCTTGATTGCGCTGTACTGCGTAGAAATGTTATCTTCCTAGAAGTGCATTGGAAAAAAACCGTAGCGTTCTGTTTCTGTGGCTAACTGGCGCAGTGCGAGCTAAGAACATAGAATAGTTATTGGCCGGGCATAGGTTCAAACACCAGATAAGCTGAATAATAGTCTCAGGATCATAAATTCATGATTATCAGCGTGCTCGTTATGAGATTAGTTTTTTTTTCGATCATACAAGAACGTTTAACGGTGTCTTCCATAATCTATGGCCGTTAGCGTCTTTGAAAGTTTTATGTCACTTTACGCATTATGCGGTCGTCCTAATAAAGCGCGTTACGAGTTGCGAGTCTGTCCGTCTGTCCTGCACGTGCTCTTGACTCAAAAAATTTTTAGCCTAAAAAGGTTAAAGTTTAAGGTTATGTGGTGTTAAAAATACCCAGCAAATTTCACGCTTAATTACTCGCGGCTGGCGGATCGCACGCTGGCCGGCTCCTACGCGTCGGGCGGCTCCAGCGCCCAGTGCAAACTATAGGCATTGTGAAGTACGGTGCTCGACAAGATCGACGGCCGCATACATGTCGGTGCATGTCGTGTCGACATTTTTGCTTGTTTACAATCATCTGTATAGTTGCTGTTATACAGATGTGTGATAATCATGACGATGAAATGATGGAGAAAAGCGGACACGACGAAGAGAAACACAGACTTCTTTCTCCTAAAATTCGATGACAGCCTTTTAAGTTGTATATATAGACTTAATCTCGATATTACATTATTAATTTATATTTATATTTATTTATATTAATATCTATACACCACAATTAGACGCACTTCTTCTCCTGGCACTCGATGAGAGCCTTGTATGACTCGATCTCGTTGCGCAGTCCGGCCTGAACCTCCCTGGCTCTGGCGACTTCCTGAACTTTCTGCATGAGTCGGTCCTGCAGGTCGAGGAGACGAGCCTCGAGTTCTCTGACGGAGCATGCGCACTGCGACTTTTCGGCCTGCATCTGACACTGCAGCTGCTGGTTGCTCTGAAACCCTGCTGACACCTGCGTCAATGTCAACGTCATCATCATCATCATCAGCAGCAGCAGAAGCAGAAGCAGCAGCAGCGTCACTGGCGGCGTGGCAAAGGCGAAAAGAGAGCGGAAATTGACCCATCTCTTTCCAAATTTTTGCCTGTCAAAAAACATTTTTTTCTCCGAAAGTTGTCTTTCAACAATACAATATTTAAGGCTAAAAATCCGCCTTTTGGCTAAATTTAAGAGTACAATTAAACATTTAAGGACTGCAATTGGCCTAATTTTGGTCAGAAATTTGCAGCTAGCTGTAAAAAATTGCAACTTCTTCTTCCCTTTTACCCACGACGACTCTGAGTATTGGCAGCGTTATCCTCACTACTCCGTTCGGTCTCGCGTTAACGTTAACGTGCGCCATGCGGCCGTGATAATATGCCACAGTATTGTACATAATAATTATAATATATTACAGGTCTTGCACGGTCTGTCTCTCCGTCTCTCTGTACGTGCGCTGCATGCGCTCTTCACGTGAAAATACAAGGGCGCAGAAAAAAAATTGGCGTGAATGTTTCCCGGGGCAAACATAATCAATGTGTCAATTTTCAGTTAAAAGGTTAAGGGTTGCGCAACTTTGAGTAAGCTGCCGATTATTTTTCTAATTTTTACGTCTAATAATATATAATTCGGCTATTTCAGGCACAGCTCATCGCTGTCTTGTAGCACCATCATTGGCGTACGAATGTGATGACTTGGTGTAAAGGTTAACTCGTTGGTTGTGAGTAACAAAGTTGCTCTACGCCGGGTCCAGTTATACTACGAGAAAGGGTGAATGTAAGCGACTAGGTAAGCGGTCTCGGTATATTGCCAACCGCCCAAGTCAACGCAGCATCTCATCCGAATCGAATCGAGTGCCGGTGTTGTCCATCTGCGTTCAAGGCAGTCGTTCATCTGCGTCGCTCTGTATCTCGGAAATTGGTTTTCTATGAAACACTATACTGTGACATCATTTACCCCACCTAAATCGTCGTCATTACTGCTGCGTTTGCTGTTGTGATAATGTTGTGTTATCACGCTTAATGTCCATTTCATTAGCGACTGTTATCGCTGTCCAGCGCATGGTGCTACTTCAGTGTTCAGTCACGGTCTTGTAGTCCAGTCTTGCATTTTTCAACCGTGCATTTTCGTCCGTCATTTATCCTGCAGTCTTGCACTTTCAGACCATTTGCAGCATCATGACCTCCTTACCTTTTATGCAGAATTTTTTTTGTTCTATTTATACAGTGCTTTATTTTTTACTGTTTCCTTCAGACATTGTGCGAGAGCTTAAGAATCCCAATTGTCGCGGTGCGGAAAAGGGGCTAACAGCAAATGTGTTAGAATAAAACCTGCAGACGTTGTGTGGGCGTTTTAGCTATACCGTCACATAAGGCTAATCATCCGCTGTGACGTCACAATACAGTAGGCCTATCATCATCATCACCAGCAGCATGGACACAGGTGTAATGAGCAGTAAAGCTATATAAAAGCCGCGTGTAATCACAAATTCGAAGACTGCAAAAATATTAATTTATCTTCGTATTTGCAGCTGAGCTGAGTCTATAATAGGATATGCTGCTATACCACAGCATAGGCTACATAACACGAATTACTTATGCTGCGGTCATACTCCGCTGATCTATAATTTGACTCCTGTCCTCCGCTTCCAAGTAAGTAAGTAAGTAAGTAAATGATTTATAAAGCGCCAAAGTCTCAGAAAAAATCAGGACGCATAGGATGATGGACGCTAGGTTGAAAAGGCTGACTGAAAGTAGTGGGTCTTTAAGTGACGTCTGAAAGTAGCCAAGGTTTGACATTGACGAATTTGAGGAGTTAAGGAGTCTCAAATTTTCGGTGCAGAGACACGAAAAGAACGAGAACCAAAGGATAAGTTATGCCGTGAAATTGCAAGTAACTGACTGAGTTCCACGTTAAATTGTTTCCTATTTTTTTATTAATCTATTGCCCGTAACCTTTCGACGTGGACGAGAAAGATTTTACATGCAAGTGCCATGTAGGGTGTGCGTTCGGAACTTCGGAGTTCGGCTACGCCGGTCTATCTGCCTAGAACGCTCTTCTTGACTCTCTCGAACGCAGCACGTAGACTACAGTTTCTGTTTACCTTTAGATGCCAGCTCAAACATACTGTGACCAATCAAAAAAGTTTCAATGTAACCAGAACTGAAAGCATACTAAGAGTGTAGTGTTGTGTTGATTATTGCAAAATGCGACTCAACTAACTGCTGCCGTGCGTCGATCAGTGGGTGTCATATTAAAAGCTTGCTGTCAAGTGGAGAAATTTACCGACAGTCGCTGACTATCAAAGACAAGACACATCAGATAACAGCTTCTCTGGAGCGTACCCATCACGCAATGCTGCAGCACGAAATCTTTCGAGCAAATGATACGCAACAATTAGACACCACAGCCTGGCCTCGAAAATGTAGAACTATAAGCCTACTGTAGACATGACCGGAAACTAGCAGATAAACGGTTTTAATCACACGCCATTTGTCAGCAGTCCGTCCAATGCGTCCATTTTCTACCAAGTGTATTGTGTTTGTCACTGTGTCCAGTCTTCCCATGCGTCCCACTGTAGTCATCTTTTGTATTCGTCAGATGGCAGCAGAGGACTAAAAATTGCGTGTTTTGGCGGAGAATTTGACCCCGAACCTCCCTTTCTGCAGGGGAACAGGAACCCTAACTAACGCAATGTGTCAGTGAACCCTACAAAGTGCACCTGTCAAATGGCATCTAAATCCGTCGAACGGTTTATGCAGCAGAGTGCACGACTGTGACAGACGACAGACAAACATGCAAAAGCAAACGACAGACAACGCCTCGGAGAAGTGTGCAGGAATAGGCGGAATCCATTTCGTTGCAAAAGCTACTCTGCCTATTATAATGACACAGACTATACGGCAAAGATAATTCCGGCTAATCTTTGAACTACAGAGGAGTTGGAGATCTGGGCCTAGATAATTCTCTTATTGATGTCCTTGACGTTCAGCAGCAAACCGATCTCCGGCTGTATCGTCTCTTAGGGCTACTACCGAGTAGGCTAATATAGACCTTACACGTATAAGTTTCAACGCGGTTTAAGTAAATTACATAACGAGGCACATTACACCGTATAGCGTATTGAAACGTACTTATTTCATAGCCGTGGTTGACGCTGCTTGGACGCACCTGTGATATACAAACGCGAAACGCTATCAGTCGTTACGTTTGAGTGAAGTGAGATAATGGGCACTCATAACACTCCAGACATTATAGTGAAAGACAGAAGAACTAAATAGGTTATGAAATACTACTACTATTATACCCTGTTTACACGATCGAGGAAACATCGAACAAACGCCAAGCAAATGTATTCAAAATACACCTAATAATTGCTCGACGTCTGCGCGACGTCTGATCGATGTTTGCTAGCATTCATCCAGCTAGCTTGACGAGCTACAGTAATTAGCGTGCTAATTAGGAGGGCGGGCGGGTTGTAATTGAAAGGCCTATACAAAACGTGATCAGCTGTGGGTTAAGCCTAGGCCTACATTTGAGCTAAGAGGCGGGATTCCATCAGGCCTGCTTGATGTTTGCTCGATTTTTGCTCGATGTCTGTTCGACGCTTGCTCGATGTTTGCTCGATCGTGTAAACGGGGTATTAGGCTACTAGTGTAGACTATACCTGAGCCTGAAGCTCGTTGACCTGTCCCTGCAGATGAGCAACCAGAGCTTCAAGTCGTTCTTTCTCCTGTTCCAGTAAGATCTTCTCCTTGAGTCGCGCCTCTAGTGCGGCCTTCATCTCGCACACGGTACGGTTCACCGCCTCCTCGGTCTCCTGCTTGTACTTCTCAATCTCCGCTTGCATCTGTTCACGCACCTGCACGCATACACCACGTCAGCATTACATCATGGCTAGCAAAAATATTTAGTCAACAGCCATATTTTGTTATTCATATAAATTGATCACCATTCGACTGAGTTATACACGAAACAAAAAAAATGACTTTTTATGAAACACCGTGTATACGGCACTTCTGTCGGAAGCTCAAACTTCAAAAAAAACGTTGACGCCCATTCTGTTGGTATAGAATTGTTTAAAAACATTAACAAAATCGATAAATTTGTTCGATGCGTATCCATTTGTTATGCAAACAGAACAGCGGTTTGACACAATAAATTAAGCAGCTAACAGTCGTACAGTTAGTTTGGGTTTAGACGTACATTTCTCAGTATTATGGCTTGCTTTGACTCCGGTTACGACGCAGTAACCTTGAGA
>Ga0209454_1004508_pt1 | contig 10426 bp, 8 predicted proteins | sample WorMetHERISLAND1_2_FD_187400 | JGI IMG/M metagenome (GOLD analysis project Ga0209454, IMG submission 187400) | Marine gutless worms symbiont microbial communities from Max Planck institute for Marine Microbiology, Germany - Olavius geniculatus... | ecosystem: Host-associated > Annelida >...
TTTTTACCCAAAGCGGTATTATTACTTAATCTAAGTAATGCACAAAAACACATTTTGTTCACATTTTTGACACTGACTGACACTTTATTCAACTGTTTCGTTTTACAACTGTTTGCAACTGTAAAGTACTTAGCCTATTGTGTAAACACAGGCACGGAGATGCTTTCTGCATTGTCGATGATGTTCTGCTCCACACTAATCCAGACTTTACCATTTGCTTCTTGAATTCATAAACATTTCTGAACGTCATCTGGTAGACACATTGCTGCATGACAGTCAAACCTAGTAGTCTACTGGCTTTTGATGGCCACAGATCTGGATAGACGGAATTTATTGACATTTTTTCATTCATTTCAATGTGTTTTGCTTGGCCAGCTTTTCCTATCTAGTACAGAAGCAGACATTGGGTGAGGTGGGAACTTAAACTGTCATTTAATAGCCTGTTGTGTCAGAAATATTTGTGCCAAAAATTACTAAAATCTGTTAATCATGCTTCAAGTTACGCTCAATATTGTTGGATGGTAGATGGTGGAATATTTTGATATGGTTTATGGATGCAGGTTGCCAACTGGCTGAAGGTCGTAAAATTTGAAAGCCGATCAGCACAATCAGTAGGTAGACATGGTAAGGCGTGATGTAATTTTTATATCTGCTCTTGTTTGATATATAATTTGCCTAATGTCCCAGTGAAAAGTGACCCCTTTAGAACATCATTAATAGCTGTCTTTACTACCATGAATATAAATTAATGTCCAGTATTTTAGTTAGTTTGCAAAGAGTGCACAAAATATGGCTCAAAATATAAACTATGAATGAGAAATGTAACTTAAAGAAGTGTTTTTAGACACTAGAGGCACATCTCGCACTGTTTTCTACAAGGTTCTCGTAACAGCTAGCATAGAATGCACTTCTCGCACCACAGCATTCGCAAGCCTCCACAAGATATTCTGAACAAATTTTTTCTGTCCTGTGTTTTACTAGCTCCACACACACGCTTACATGCATCATCCAGAGACAAGGCAAGTTTATGCTATGAAATTACAGCATCAAATAAGCCAATGTAGAATTTTTGTAGAATTCTTACATGCATGGCTCACACTTTTTGCAATAACTTGCTGAGCCGTAAAAGAGAGATTTTTGTAGAGAAAAAGTGCAAGATGCACCTTACAGTGTCTCTATGGGTGCCTGTTAAATTGATGTGATCGACACATCACTGTTGTGTAACAATGTTGACCCACCCTAAGTGGACAATGCGCGTTCTGTGTATGCTAATGTATTGGAGTTCGGCCCTCGTGACTTTGCTGCGAGGGGAATTTCAACTCTCAAACTTTTTCCACAGTTGGACTTATGGCGCCAGGAGGCCTCACGTTGGGCTTTGCCCATATTTCCAGTTAAAATAAGTTTTTGTCTGTTTTCTTACTTTTCATCCATTGGTTAACTATAATTGATTAATTATTGTGGTGTCATAAGTTTATAGTTACCAGTAGCACAAATTTCTAGAAACTGCTTCCCGTGTCCTCTAATAGACAGCATTATGAGATTGACGACTGTCTGGAGGATAACAGGGAATTTTATTAGAACTGCCATATTGTTACGTATGCACAATTATAATCGACAGTTTTAGGTTTAGGTCGTTCTTTGTGTTTTGTGTTCCATAAAGGTTAAACTTTCTGTAAAGGTTAAACTTTTTGTTTTATTATTATATGTATGTGCAATTTTGCCTGCAAAGGCCATCTTTGAAATGACCTATACTGTGTCGGGTGGGACGTTAAACTCTACTCACTCGCTCACTCACTCACTCACTCTAGAAACTGTGACTTGGAATGTGATCTGTTGAACTTACAATGTACTTGTAGAAGTCAGCGTGGGTCAAGAGTCAGTCATATCTGGTGTAGGAAATGGCAAAAAGGATTCCGACATGAATGCTAATGCACATCCCGAGCTGTGTGTTGACCGAGGTTTGTTACAATGTCTATAATGACGTGCATGTTTGTAATTTTTATTACGTTAAATTTAGAGTGAAAACACCGAAACACTTCAGTCCCTTTTAAGTAGTCAGCTGTAAAAAAGAGGCAGAAAACAGATGAATCTGGAGTTTTATTTTCAATGATTGCAGGCATTTTGATGACATAACTTTTGATGGCAAATCTGAAGTTTGTTTGGTTAAACCTCCTACTGCTATTTGTTGAAGCCTCCAGTATGATCAGAGTTAGCTGTAAGTCAAGCTAATTTTTTGAAAGCAAAGTTCTGGGAATTGCAAAACTTTTACAGATTTTTGCTTCTCTGTCACCCAACCAGTGCCTTCTCAGGTGGATTAATGCTGCAATTTGGAATTGGCAAGGGCATTGCGCTCCAGGCAGTGAAAATTCTATATATGCCATTTGTTGGGAATCTAGCTAATCTCATTGAAATGGTTGTGTATGGTTATAGAACTGGACTGTGTAATTTGCCTCATCGACAACTGGCTGCAAGTCAGTGCCCTAAGTATTACTGTTGTTGAATTATTGAATGTCTTGTAATTTTTGATTACTTTCAGCATCTTGCCATCATTTGATAGCATCTGTAAACCGATATGTTAATGCTGAGTATGTTGATTTTGTTTGTATTCAGAGTCACAGTCACATCATTCTAGTGACAGATGGAGAGAAGTGGATCGAAAGGAGTCGGTTCCATTTGTGCATCCCCACCCACCACAAGTTCCTTCGTCCAACGCGACACGTCGGAGACCAAGAGTCAGAAGTGCTGGAATTGACCAAACACCGCCTGCCAGTGCTACGGGTATGCATCAGTTTATCACTCAGATGCAACCATTATACTGTGACTCAGGGCTGATCAAGGCTGGCTGAGTGTCAGCATGCAGTGTGCACTGTGACTGTTCAGTCTATTTGTCTATCACATCTGTTATGTTAACTATCTAACTTTCAATGACCTTGAATTAGTTACCTGAGGCCAAACTGAAAATGAATAACACAATTTGATTTTTTGTCCACATGAACATTTTATGTGATTTGACATGATTGTACATTTTATTGGAGTTTCTGATATGAAAATTTTTGCATTTAATGACAAACATATTAGCTGCAGTGCTGTAGTACCTTTTGGTCTTACGTTTTATGCTTTAGCCATCCACCATTAGATGGAGCTGGAGACGTTATGCTTTGTACCAAAGTGTCAATGTCGCTTCTGCCAGAGGCATCTAGAGCTCAATGCTGTATGTTGATTTTTGGCAGTTTAATTGCATTTGATGTAAGTGAATAATGCATAAGGGGAAATTTATTAATATATTAATGTAGCACATAAATTGTGTTTGCTAGTGTCAAGAGATGGCTATGTGTTGCACCCATCAAAGTCAGCAGTACAAGCTGACGTTGTAGCGAGCGACGCTGAAGTGGATAGCATCATGCAAGCAGTGCGAATGAACTTAGGTTTAATTTTTTCATGTGTTGTTATAGTAATTTAGCTTGTATAACACAAGTAAATCAAAACATACGTAATTTATCATACAAGCATGGTGGATGTTGCAAATAAGCATGTCGGTGTATTTTTGTCTTGTGTCAGTATTTGTTCTTCTGACTTTAGGAGAATTAATGAGATTAATGTTCTCAGCATGATTGCAAGACAGCTGTTTGACTAAAACCGCCTGGGCCTAGCAGTGGTGATGACACTATTTTTATTAACATAATTACGTGTGAAAGCAGCTACTGCTTTAGCGCGTTGTAGCCATTGCAATTCTCTCTGTCCGTCTGTCCATCACACGGGTGGATCAGTCAAAAACGGTCACCAAATCTTTACCGTCAGCTGCCTGAAAGACTAGTTTTAGGAACCGTAAAGCTTTTCCATAAATTCGAAGGAGGTCACCCTGAACGAGAGCACTAAATGAGAGGGGGGTAGGAAAAATTGATGCAAGATAGCGCCTATGTTACTATTAATCACTAATAAGCAGTCGTACACTACCTTTTGATTGCCACCGAATTCAACGACCTTGGATGACCTTGAACGCTGAATAGGCGTTTTCATGGATTTTTTGGCGATGTGAGGTTGTGAGACACATTTCAAGAGCGAATTGCACTGAAATCATCTGAGATAGACATGGGCAAGCTGCATATGAAATTTTTAGCATTGAACATAGATTTTGACAGTCTAAGTCTTGATTTTCTAGGTTCAAGGGAACCAGTGCACAAGGGCATCAAAGAGCAGTACTCCCGTAAAAGTCGTTATTTTACCGTTGTTGGCCAGTTTTTCGTGAAAACGGTTGCAGATAGGCATGGGCATGCTGCGTATTACAACTAGCACTAGTGACGAGTTTTTCAGTTGTATCAACATCGATGACTTTGTAAGACCCTGAGTTTCCAAAATAAGGGGTTTTTATTAATTTTTCAATCTTAAGGTGCTGCACACACTTCAGGAATGAACTGAGATGAAATGGCTGGAGATAGGCTGACAGTTTGCAAACAGAAACTGCTATAGGCTTTCACGTGTCTCGTGAGCATTGGCTCAAATTTCCTTGATTTCTAATATTGGAGTGTTACTATTCCATGATTTATGCAATTTATGCCACGAAGTACATGTAGGCCACTTTTCATCAGCAAGATGGTTTTCTCTCATTTGATAACGTCTCTCTCCATCATAATCCAAAGATTCGTCAGAACTGTGATTAATATGTATTTACACTGTGTCTCAAAAAGTCAAAATTGTTTTTGGCATAACTTAGTCGAATTTCCACCAACTTTGATAATTTTTGGCATTAAGATGGCCAAAATGATATTATTATGTATGGTGCACTCATTTACCACCTCACCTAATTTATGTCAATGCACTACCATGTGAAACACAGATGCTCCAAATTGTTACATTACGTGGCAATTATATGTATCAGATGGCTCACTTTTGCATCGTCATTTCGACAGAGGGTGCAACGTGGTTTAATAATTTTGAGGTATTAAATATTTTATGCTGAAAACAGCAGACAACAAAATATCTGGCTGATGAGCTTAAAACACATCTAATCGATGAGTGAATGCATTTGATCAGTTGATCATTGATTCTGCTATCAGCCATTGGCGTTGCATCTAAGCCATTGCATCTTTGTGTGCAGAGCACACTTTGGCATAAATTCTAATTTGCAAGTAAGTTGTTATGCAAATTTATAATTCTGTTAAATAATTCATATTTTAGTGTATTTTGTGCCTAATTAACTCATTACAGTGTTAACTTGAGACAGAAACTCAGCATTATGCAACAATTTGGAGCATCTATGTTTCACATGGTAGTGCATTGACATAAATTACGTGAGGTGAAAAATGAGTGCATCTTACATAATTTCATTGTATTAGCCATCAACATGCCAAAAATTATTAAAGTTAGTAAAAATTTGACAAAGTTATGACAAAAACAATTTTGACTTTTTCTGAGATACGGTGTATAATGATTAGTCATCAGATAAGTGCAATTAATACATTTAGTCATTGAGCAGCTCTGTGAATAATACTATGGTGTCAGTTCTGCTGATTTTTATTAAAGTGTTTGATCAGTTGTGATTGATAGGTCTATGACTTGATTGATAGCTGTCAATGTCAATGGTAGTGTGTCACTGTGTAGAATCGAACTCCCACAGTGGATCACAGGGTGCTGATGAAAATGACTGTGAGTCCATCAGTGATGTGATCAGTGCATTGCAAAACAGCAGATCACACCTGAAGTAAGTTTCACAGCTTTATGCTCTTTGGTTTACTTTGAGTATAAACTATAGCAAAAATAACTTGGTAATGTTATACATGTGCAGTCTGTAATTGTTGTCATTGTGTGTTAATTGTTGCCGTTTTTACCAGTTGCCGTTATTACCTGTTGCCTTTTTTACCGTTGCTGTTATTACCATTGCCGTTTTTACCATTTACCGGTAGCCTAATATCGACTAGTTTCTGGTAAAGACCAAGTTTCCAGACTGTATCAAACGCTCATCGGAAATCCCCTAAGACCATCACTCTCTTCTTTGGTGGTTTTTCATTAAACTGGTTTGCAATATCTTGGCTTATTCGAATGCGCTGGTCTCTGTGGAGTGTAGAGCACGAAATCCTGCCTGATTGCAGTTCAACAAGTTTTGTGATTCCAACAGCTATGATAGTCTTTCTTGCTCCAGTCTTTCCATGAGCTTGGCAGTACAAGACGTCAGACTTATTGGTCTATATGAACCAGGTTGATTTGGAGGTTTTGCAGATTTTAGTATTGGTATAATTGTTGCTCTTCTCCAGTCAGCAGGTACAGTTTTGTTGATCCAACTCATATTACAAATTCGGAGCAGTTCTGCTGTACCTCGGTCTCCCAATCTCTTCAGCATCTCATTGGATATTTCGTTAGCTCCAGCTGCTTTCCCAATCTTGAGCTTGTTCATCACACACCTCAGTTCAGCCATAATAAATGGACAACAAGCATTCCTCGAGTCCTCATCTGCACACCCACACTTGCTACTGACAGTCTTCATGGTTGAATGCATAGATTTCTTTTCATCCTTTGAGACTTTTAAGTTTGGAGACTGCTGCGTACTCTTTGACAAATGCGTCAGCTTTTGCTTCATTGGTTCTTAGTATGCGATCGCCAAATGGGTGGCCGGATGATTGGACTTCCCCCTGCCATCGATGCTGTTCATCATTTTAAAAACGAGAGATGGGTTGGTTCTGGGATTCAGCTCATCCGAGACATAGCTTCTCCAAGTGTCTCTTCTCATCTCACAAATTTCCTTGACTGATTGGCGGCTGACAGCATTAAACTCTGCTTTTGCCTCAGGGTTGTGCTTTGCCTTTAACTGTTTCCACTTTTTGGCTAGCTCCTCTGCTCTTTTATTCCACCATATTTTTGGACTATAGCGTCTTCCTCTAGGTATGGAACTAGTAGCTGCTTCCATTACTACTTTTTTTAATTCTTTCCAGGCCCGAATTGTGGTGTCCTCTAACATGGTGTTGTTGTCATTGTGGTCCATAATATGAGCAGTAAACTTTGCCCAGTTGGCTTTTCTGTAGGACCATTTTGGGGGAGCACGTCTTGGAATAGGAACACCTGCTGTGAAGCTGAGCTGGATTGGTAATTGGTCTGATCAGTGGTCTTCTAATATACACCAGTCCACTAGCCCTGACCAGCTTTCATGCTAGAATGAAATATCTGGAGCAGAGTTGGAAGTACACTTTGTTGATTCTCTAGAATTGTCAGCTGTCATTCCTGTTTGCTCTGCTCATGTCTCCAATGCTTTACCAGATCTTCATGAATCAGCATTGCGGCCTCTCTGCTTTAGTCGCTTTGACCTGGGTAGGCGGGGCAATTCCTTGTCGGCCACTTTTGGGAAGTTGCGCCATCTGTATCGTCGGCGCTGTTGTCTGCATGGTCCGTTCACTCTGACTAGTGGCATGGTAAGTGGGTTGGCTTGTGTTGCTTCAGGGACTGGGTGCACTGTCAGCTCACAGTTGATAACATTCTGCGCTGCTGTTGCTGCTGCAGTGCAGTCTCCACACGTCCAGTTGACACACTGCATGCCCTGCACTTCCATGGTATCGAGTCGCTTGACATCGATGACGTTGGTGCACTTGATGTGGTACCATTGTCTGCATCTCCTGTTGACGCACTGGATTGATCGGTAATGAGCTGATTGACCGCACGTTGGACACGGCCATCTGACTGTTGACGGTCCTGGGTTGGGATGCACGTTGCCAGCGAGCATAATGGACATGCGGACGACCCACGCTGGCTTGGCGTGCCCCCTATGGAAAAACCCGAATGTTGCTGTTGGGGCCTGAGGGCCCAGATCGCGGCAACATTTGCAGCTGAAGTAGTTGTACCTCTGCTGTTGCTCCCACTTTCTTGAAAGAATCGCCATCGGGAGCTATGCTACAGTCCTGTACGGTCCCCGAATCAAGTGCCTCAGATTCGGCCACTGGCTGACATTGTGCACTCTAAATATGCGCTTACTTACTTACTAACGTGAGAATGATGGGTATAGAAAAACCAAATTTGGCGTGAGCATCTCCCATGGCAGAACTAACGGCAGTGCCAGTTTTCAGTTCAGGTCAGAATTATTCACTGAGCTGACATATTTCCTAGTTTTTTAATGGTCTGTGATCTGCCTCTTCGTGATCCATCACTCCTCTAAGATCATTTCACCATACCAAGACCATTCTTAGTTCTTACCCTCCATCGTTCTTCATTCAGATATCAAAACAATTTTGTTTCATAATTCCTACCTCCATTAATACCGGGCAGCCACTGGACTGAATTCATGGATCTTCAGACTGTTCACAGACTGTTGCTTGGAGTTTTTCGTGCAAGTTTTTTTTCGTTTCAGTTCCCGTGATTTTCTTCTTTTTAGTTTTTTGTCTCAGCATTTATCTCTATCATAACTTGTCTGATTTTTCAATTAACATTCCAGTATGTTTTATTTCTCTCATTTCAGTTTCATTTAAAACACCTTAAGTTCTTTTTGTTTATGTGCTAAATCAAACTGGCAGCTTGTCCGTAAGTTTTTCCAGTGCAAAACACATAACATATCACATCGTATCATATTAATTTACAGACAAGTTGTTCACATTGCTCTGCATTGATTGACTGCAGACATGGCAGAGAAAACAGCCAAGTTTACACATTTTCCTCACCTCCGACTGTTATACCATCACCGAGAATACGTGTTTCTCCTCCAAAATTTGATGATGCTGCGAAGAAGTCGGCGTTGGATTCTTCATTTCAGCCTGTCAATAAGCATTTGTTGGTTACCGATGACAGTACTACAGAACCTGAACTGAACAATGGTCAAATAACAGTTTTATCTGTTTCTCCAGCCAGACTTGGATCCTCCTCTAATGACTATGAGAAACTGCTTAGTGCTTCTATAAGCCAGCTGAGTCCGATGCAAAGTATTCGACGTAGCTCTCTTCGTGAAGTACCAGAAGATGAAATCAGACGTTCCGGGGTGAGTGACATTTGAAATGTGTGGTCTTCTTGTGTTAATTTTTTTGTGCTGAATTTTCTGATTGATCCTTAGGCTCTACTGACCATGAACTTACATTCATGACCAGCCATAGTCATTGTGAGTGGTGCTCGGCTAAATGTACGAGGGTCATTCAAAATGTTTGTAGACCGATACAGTTAGGTAAACGATAGTTAGATCCTAGTTTGCCACATTTCAAAATGGTCTTTTGCAACTGAAACGGACTTGTTCCGGCATTTCTCCAAAGCTCGGATTCCACTGTAGAAAAAAGTTAACTTTCATCTTCCTGCCAGCAATTTGCCTTGCAGATTACTAAGGGCATCCAGCAAGTTTGTAATCTGATATAGAAGTATAGATGTCAATAACACTGCATTCCTGGTTAGTACCATCCAGCACTGAAATATTGCACAACTTATTACTGGGCTATAATTAGACATGATGAAAGGAAACGAATTTGCTGACAATGAGCACATAGTCTGCAGAGTAAATTGCTGGCAGGAAGACCAACATCAAAAGTTATTCTACAACAAAAATCTGACACCGGACCAAGTGCATTTTAGTTCTAAAAATACGTTAAAAGTAGCAAAATATAATGCGTATCTCTTTTGTATAACTATGTCGGTCTACAAACTTTTTGAATGCCCCTCATATTTTGCTGACATTGCTAGTATGATACTGTCATACTGATGAGTGTTGATGATGTGTAGGGCGAGAGGCCGTACTGTTTCGCTAAATACCAGACTGCAGACGATGAGTTGTCGGAATCATTTGAACAACAGATGTTGCTGGAGATGAAACGTGATGCAGCTTCATGTGGTGAAGAGGTGGATGTAATGGAGTCATCGGGGAAACACAACAGCAGTACATTGCTCAGCTCACAGCTACGGTATGGTGAGGACCCAGCGAGCGACTCCAGCGACGATATGTCAACATTCAAGTCTCCAGTCTGTGTACTTGGTATTCACATAGAGCTAGAAATAAAATTGTGTGTTTTCACCCAGTCACATTGTTCTGAAAGACATTCATTTCAGTAGTTATAACATAACTATAGAAACATTCTGAGAGCAAAAACTCCATCTAGAAATTTCATTTTCAGGTCTAATTTCAGATTGCGACAAATTAGGATGTATGACATAATCACAGAACGTTGTCACCATCAAGCAGTTACTACTTGGATGGGTAGGTAGATTGGTTCATTTGTATCAGAATAGTTATCGGCTGAACAGTGGGTTTTTCTTTCACCAGATAGGTAGTTACAACAAATGAAATGCATCAAATTCATCTTTAGTGCTGCTGGCTGCTGGGCAAGCTCACTATACTCCAATACTCCCCCAAGACTTCTACCCTCTTTAACACCCATGGTGTCGTTTTCAGTGGCTCGTCTTAAAGGTCCATAGCCACGGTCAAACTCACTCGCGCAATTTCTGTAGATTTAAATTAGACATTTAACCTCGCATATAT
>Ga0209454_1004510_pt1 | contig 10426 bp, 10 predicted proteins | sample WorMetHERISLAND1_2_FD_187400 | JGI IMG/M metagenome (GOLD analysis project Ga0209454, IMG submission 187400) | Marine gutless worms symbiont microbial communities from Max Planck institute for Marine Microbiology, Germany - Olavius geniculatus... | ecosystem: Host-associated > Annelida >...
CAATTAACTTTCTGTAACAGTAAGACAGACTGGTTAATAACGTCAACATACCTTCATACAAAATCAGCAAACTGAGCACTGGACTGTCATGGCATCCGTAACTTCCGGTAATATAACGTAACGTTAATTAGACTTAGGTGTAGAATTAGGGTTAGTTTTAGGGTTAGGGTTACTTTTAGGGTTAGGTTTAGGGTTTGTAGTCGCTTTCGGTTGCAATTAAAATAACTAAAATCCAGTACGATCGGTGTCACAATCGTTCTCGGTCGATAGACGCTTGAAGTAAACATCTGTGACGTGGAGATCGCATTGCGTGGACATCTACGATTTGTTGCAAAATAGTTAGAAAAACGTGAAACGTTCGTGAATATTTCTTTATTTTCGGACTTTAGACATCTTTGGCAATTGATTAACGTGAGTGAAATCGGAAATTTGCGGGTAAGCACTTGTACCGTTTTGCAAGTTTTTGTTAGTGAGCGATAAAAGGGGTTGGTTGTCAAAATCACTCAATCAACCGCATCTATATAGCGCCGTGTATTGCAAATGAATTATAACCGCATAAACTAGTGAAGTTTAAGCGTCAAACTAGGCGTCAAACGTTTTCTTGTGCAAGATTGTAATTGGTAGGTTGACAGTCCATGAACCAGGACCCCAAATTTAATCTGGAGGAAGTTGTGCAGCTTAGGCTCCAGGAACTATACTCATTACCGATTTTAACGTATTGTATTGCTGCCTTTGATTTAAAGGTGAAACAGTTGGCAGAGCTGAATGTGTGTTGGAACTCTGTATATAGACGCCTGTTTGGTTTCCATAAATGGGAATCAGTTCGGGGATGTATCAGTGGGCTAGGAAGGCTTGACTTTGTACATTAATGTCAGGCATTGAAAGCCAAGTTTTATGTTAGGATTGCTAAAAGCAAAGTTAATGTTATCCAAGATGTTTATTGGGCTTATTTTAGATGTTGTTCAAGTTATAAACATAAAATTCGTTTTTGTGTTTTTAAGTCTATGAGTTCTATGATGGCACATATCTCTGCGGAGTTTACAGCTAAGCTTGACTGATTTTTGTATGTGCTAAGTTTTGTGCTTGAACATATTATTGTATTACATATCTGTCTTTCTGTCTGTCTAGGCTTAGTTTTGTAGTGACTTATTGTCGAATTAAAGTGGTCATTAATCACTAATAGGAAGTCATACACTAGCCCTTGATTGGCGCCGAATTCAGTGACTTTGAATGACCTTTAATGCCAAAATGGGGGGTTTTATGGATTTTATGGAAATAGAATTTTTACGTGCGAAAGCAGAATGCTTCGCGCGTCTTTGCCATCGTCTGGGCGTCTGTCCGTCCGTCTGTCTGTCACACGCGTGAGCTGTATCAAAATGGTGCAAGCTAGGATCACGAAATCTTCACTGTGGGCTGCCCCAAGGTCTCTAGTTTATCGTGACAAAATTTCGAGCCACTGGGTGCAGGGGTTCCCCTCGAACGAGGGCGTCGAAGAGGGGAACCCCTCTAAAAAAGACGTCATTTTGCCGTTATTGGCTCGAATAATGTGAAAACGGTTGCAGATAGGTGCATACGTGCTGCTTATCATAGCAAGCACTGGTGACAGGCTTTTTGGATTTATAAACATCATTGACCTTGAACGACCTTGAACCCCTCAAAAAGAGGTTTTTAGTAAATTTTTCACATTTTTTGGATGCAGCGCACATTTCAACACTGAATTGCGACGAAATGGCTGGCGATAGACCAAGACAACCTGCATATGAAATTTTCAGCATTCAACGTAGATTTTAGCAGTTCAAGTCCCGACCCCCTAGGTTCAAGGAGGCCAGTGCAGGCGGGCGTCAAAGACAGCTACCCCTCTAAAAAGTGGTTATTTTACCGCAATTATCTCGTGTATCGTGAACACGGTTGCAGATAGGCACAGACATGCTACTTATCATAACAAGCACTGGTGACAGGCTTTTCAAATTTATCAACATCGATGACCTTGAATGACCTTGAACCCTAAAAATATTCATTTAACGTGATTTTTTGGCGATTTTTGGCTGCAAAAGAGTGAATTACGACGAAATGGATGGAGATAGACTATGAATACCTGCGAACAGGAACTGCTATAGGCTTTCGCGCGTCTTGTGAGCTTTGCTCAAATTACTTGTACAATTAAAAGGAAAATAGATCATCTGAAATGTAATGGGGTTTATTTCAGGATGTAGTTTGTCCTGTATTAGCAACTTTATTGTTGTTATAATTGTATCTTTATCAGCATTATTTAGCTGCAAGTACAAGATAGCTTCTAATTGACAGTGATGATGCTATGTAGTCTATGATACTGCTTGACTTGTTGTTTTTGCAGTTATTTTGCCGTACTTGGTGGCGTACTGTGTGGGCTTATACAGCTCATCAGATGATGTCGTCGAGCTGACACAGTCAAACTTCAACACACGAGTCATGCAAAGTGATCAATTGTGGATGGTCGAATTCTACGCTCCGTGGTAACTACCTTTTTAAAGCCCAGAGTCATATTATATGTAACCAGAGGAAATGAACTGACTTACCGAAAATCGCTCAATATGTGATTTATGCAAGTATTATTTCACTAACAGGACTGTGAATATGTGGAACAGTCTACTAACAGCTAACATTTTAGTAACAGCTAACATGTTCAAATACAGAGATTAGGTAAAGTTTGGGAAAACCGGGATATCAATGTCGTACTATTTTAAGGAACCGGAAACCGAAGTAAAACGTGATATATGATGATAATATCTGGGAGGTAGAGAAAGGCGGAGACCTGCACTGGTGCACCGGTATACTCCAGACTCCATCTGTGTTTACATCTTTGCTCCAGAATCTTTGCATTTCATTCTAACAGCTTGTCACCTACCGTACAGTGTGTGTGCTGGTAGTGCAAAGCATAGTATTGCCAGTGTAAATCATCTCTCTGTTTTATCATCTGTAACTTTATGTGGATGTAAGCTGACATCATTTTAGGCAGGCAAGGCATGGATAAAAATTTTGTATGCATAACATTTTATGTTGATCATTAAAAATGATATGGCTGTATGAATGTATGAACATTGACAGGTGTGGACACTGCAAGAACTTGGCCCCAGAATGGAAGAAGGCTGCAACAGCTTTGAAGGTAATGCTAGTGCTTTTGTTTGTTCTTTTTTTTTAGTTTGGTTTCAGTGTCTGCTGTCTACTAAAGTTCACTCTGCAGTTTTCGAGCACATGCTTGTCGTAAGCAAACCAGCACAAAATATTTGATGGTTAGATATCGTCTTTAGTACACGATGTTTACTGTTTCTGTTAATTATCACTGCTCAAGCAGGAGTTATATTTCTGTCCATTGAGTGTAATTTTGGAGGGGTTAGTCATGGTGCAAAAAGGCAGTGATTAGATGTTTTAATGGCAATCTGAATTCTTTTGTCAATTTTCAGATCATTCAGGATTTTTACCATTAGTAGACTGGCTGTAAACTGAAACTTTGTGGTGTATCTCGGCAAGTTATGAACAGATTTTAGTAACATTTTGCGGCCTGGAGGTTGGCCAATGGCCCAACCACTCAGTTATTAGATCTGGATCCAAGGTTTTTTACCTTACCTTATTTTTGGGGTGGGCAGGTTGTTACACCTACTTAGCACTGAGACCGTATCAGCTTGCTGGAAAGGTAGTGCACTTCAAGGTGCTGCTTGATGCACATTTGAAGCCATGAATGTAGATGGCTGAGAAGCCATAATTGCCATCAAAGCCGAAGATTAACCAGTGCATTATTACTGGTAATGTGTACCATATCTGCTCAAAACAGAGCTGGTCTGCACTTAGTTGGCAGCTTTCCTACAGATTGTAGAAATCTTTTGGATCTTCGGAGCACTAAGCCCTACCAGCCACCACTGCTGCGTTTTCAATATGGCAGCACTTTTTCTTCTTGGCGGATTGAAATCTCTGATCACTTTCAGATTTGTATTTCTGCCGAGGTGAACAGAAGTGAGTTAGTTGGACTGATCTATCGTGTTGCAGGGAGTGGTGAACGTGGGAGCTGTGGACATGACAGAACACCAGTCTGTTGGGGCTCCATACGGCATCAAGGGCTTTCCAACAATCAAGGTCTTTGCTGCCAATAAACAGAACCCACTGGATTACCAGGGTGTGTACAGTAAATGTATGTAAAAAGCAGTCTTTCCTAAGCTATAAGACCCGTATTGTAATGCTGATCTCTGTTTCCTTATCCCTCAGCCAAACACCAGCTTACACTGGTAGTCATTGTGTTTCCTGATAGGGATGGCCAGGCTGAGTTGACCTGAGTTACCACGATATACACTGCATTATGGAGTTGTGCGAATTGAGCTTACCTTTAAATTTCCGACAGTAATCATCATCACACGTTACTCAGGTCACTTATGCATAGCTGTCAGTTGGGTCTGCTAAAGATCTTCTGTTTGTTAAGTCACTCTGATAACTGCTAATTGGCATTAAATTTTGTCATTTACACTTGTTGTTTGTGTATTTAAGGTACAGGTCAGCTTAGATGTTCGAAATTGCTTATTTTGGTGGCCGCAGATCAGTCTGTGGCATTGCAGATCACAGCGAACTTATGGCTAATCATGACCCAAGCTGATCTGTGGCCAATCTGCTGTGATATGCTGCAGTGCCATAATGTGATCTGCAGTTACTTAAATAAGCAATTTCTGGCATCTGCGCTGATGTTGCAGCGTTTAGACAAACCGCATATTTAACGCACGTGATGGTTTGACGGTGTATATATGACAGGAGCCAGGACGGCTCAGGGCATTGTTGAATCTGCCATGAGCAACCTGCGTACGCTGGTCAATGAGCGGCTCAGTGGCAAGTCCGGTGGTGGTGGCGGAGGTGGTGGTGGACAGTCTTCTGGAGGTGGAAAGAAAACGGTAGGTTTGAACGGTGCATTCAGATGGCATACTGTAAGTCAGTAAATATTGGAAATGACTAAAGAGTGACCCTAGCAACACAAGTGTTACTGTGTGGGCACCATGCAGTAACATGCGGGGAAGGGAGGGTTTTATGAAAAAATGGAACTGATGAGTATTCTGACACGGCAGATAGATAGTAAAGGGGGTACAGAGGTATTGTAAAGTGTTCAGATAGACTGTTACAAACTCGTGAGCACTGAGCAAAAAAGCCGAGTCGCTGATGGTGTATTTTCTGGTGTGGTAGTATGGCTGTGCTGCCATTACCTCTGATTCTGTTATGTACTTACATTGTGTTTGATTTGCAAAGCGAACGAACTAGTAGTTCAGTTAGTTCAGTTTGCACAGTCTACTGATGAAGTTGAGTTCAGTTGAACATATCTGTGCATGGATGTTAAGATGTCTGGTTTCTGCTGGTGTTTCAGAGTGGTGATCCGAAGGACGTCGTCGAGTTGACTGACAGCAACTTTGAGGAACTGGTCTTCGGCAGTGATGACATGTGGCTCGTGGAGTTCTTTGCTCCGTGGTGTGGACACTGCAAGAATCTCGCTCCTCAGTGGGCCGCTGCTGCAACTGAGCTGAAAGGAAAGGTCAAACTTGGTGCTTTGGATGCAACTGTTCACACCGTCATGGCCAGTCGCTTTCAGGTAATGTAACGGTATGTTTACTAAAATACCAGTAAGGTTGAAGATTGTTTATAGCTCCTGCTAATGGCAGCTGATCTCAGAGCTACAGAGCGTCACCTGCCATGTGGAATTGCATAGGCAGCTGACCATGCTGCACTTTAGTCTCAGCTAGTGATTGCAATCCCGGGATTGAATTCTCAGTCCCAGGATTCGGGATAGAGAAATTTGAAATCCCGGGATCTCGTTTTGGGATTAGGCTTACAGATTGGTTATTATTTTGTTATAAGATGTAGTAGGCCTGTATGGAAGGTATGCCAGAACGGTATAGGGATTAGGTAGTGACTGACTGTCAAAATACAAATTGCAGAGCACAACAAAGAGTGTCGGGATTCGGGATTGGCGAAAACGGCCGGGATCTTGGGATTTGGGATCCCGGGATTGCAATCCCTAGTCTCAGCCAGGCGTTCTGGTGCAATAGTTTGCCTACTTGGTCATCACAGTTAAGTTGTCTATGCATTTGCATTGACTATGAAAAGTGAACGAACTGGCAGTGCCGTTCAGTTTAATTCATTTTGCAAAGTTTTCAAAGCTAGTTTGGTTTATTTTGTTTGTTATGAATCCAGCTTTAAAAATAGAAATGCACTGGCATAGTTGCTGTTGCACTGTATTACTTGCAGGTCCAAGGCTTCCCAACGATCAAGATGTTCCCCGCAGGCAAGAAGGATGCCGGTGATGCAGTGGAGTATGATGGTGGGAGGAACTCGGATTCCATCGTTGCATGGGCCCTCGACAAACTCGCTGAAAATGTTCCACCTCCAGAGGTGGTCGAGGTAGGTCTGCTCTTGCTGACCTGTGAGGACTTAGACAGGTATGTGACTGTCACTGTAGGGTTGGTCGAAATTGTGGGCAAAACACATCCCACAATTCTTCTGTCTGGAAATAGTGTGATACGTGGGTTTTATACATGTATATTTATCTTTTACTGCACAGAGTTGGTTTTTTATGAAAACGAGGTGTGATCGTTTTACATATTTGGCTGTGTATGCTGTATCTGTCATGGAATATAGGGTGTGGGGAGGAGTGTTAATGTTGTGGGGACTTTTAAGTCCCACAACTAAGGTCCCCACTGTTGGTCAAACTGCCTGAGTCCTCACAGTCTTGCAGAACCAGCATGTCTGGTGTGTTTGTGCTGCTTGTATGTCATGTGTGAATGATCTTATTTCTCAGCTGAACACTTGTCTGGAAAAACCTGGAAATATTGATCAGTGAATTTGGCAGCAGTCAGGGAAAGGCTGCTAACTGAGCGGAGTGACAGAGCGCAGAATGATTCACGTAGAAAAAGTCAATGCCCAAGAAAAACTGACCAGATAGATATAGAAAGTTTCTTGCTCATTCTGGTTCCACTGTCCTCCAGTAGACAGCATTCTGAAATTAATATCTGAGGATAACAGATTATTAGCAGGCTCCAAAGGATTTCGTGTTTGATGGAAAACTGACAAAATGACGAAAACTGGTGGTCGTGACGAAAATATATATTTGACGAATTTTGATGAAATTTGCTAAATTTTTACTTTCTGACAAACGAAAAATGGCATTTTTGACATGAAAATTTTTTGAAGCCTATTTATCATGAGCAGCACACTGTTTCGGATGGCGAAATTTGGGATTTGTGGCAAAGTTTTTGACAAAGATTGCACTTTTTGACAAATGAAAAGATAAGTGGAAGCCAAAGGCCGCGAAACTGTTTTGGCAAGACTTTATAGAATTAGATAACAGTTACAGTTATGCACAGCTAAACAAGTCTTTTTTTCAGATGGTGAAATTTGGAAAAATTTGGGATTTGAGGCAAAGTTTTTGACAAAATTTGCACTTTTTGACAAACAGAAATGGCATTTTTGGCGGCAACATCCTTTGGAGCTTGACTATTAGAACTACCATTGCTGTTACATGTATGTGCAGTGTGCACAGCCATAATAGTCAGTTCTTATAATTTTAGGTTAGGATTGATATTTTGTGTTTTATTGTTTCTTATCTGGTTTCTTCTATAAAGGTTCGCTTTTGTGTTTTATTATGTGTTTTGTGTTTTTATGTGTGCATTGCCTGTAAAGGCCAGCCCCAGAGTAACCTATATTGTGTTGGGTCACTTGGGTAGGATGTTAAACCCTACTCACTCACTCACTGACAGAAGACATTGTTGAGAGAGCAGTGAATTGAGAATCACGGGTCTTGTGACATGTCCAGATCTACCTGAACGTGTAACTTAAAATAAAGTGTAATTTAAAATAATGTATTTGTCAGTTTGTCTTTGTGCTGGAACTCTGTAACTAGCTTGAATGACATCAGTCGTGCAAAATTAATTGAAATGGTGTTGCAGAATTCAGGAAATTACGTGTTATCGTACCACCGATTTGTGATGGAGTCTTATTATTATGAGCAGAAGGCTGTTGAACTGTGATCTATTCGGTGGTTGTCAGCTGACGGAGGAGAGTCGACTGAAGACAGCGTGTGAGGACCACCAGCTGTGTGTTATTGCTGTCCTGCCAAACATTCTCGACTGTCAGTCAGAGTGCCGCAACGACTACCTGTCACTTCTCCGTAGGCTCGGCGACAAGCACAAGAAGCGAATGTGGGGGTCAGTCAATTGTCAATCGATCGTTTATTATGCAAAAAGGCAGCGCACACAAAATACACATAAAATCATATAAAACAGCAACACAAAAAATTTATGCTTAATTTTCATCTCAAAAGAGTTATCGATCAAATATTTTTTGTATATATGACTGAATATAATATAAACAGTATTCCATATTACTTTCAAAGACAGCAGAACAAACACTGAATGTGACAAGTAGTACAGTACCGGTATATCTCTCTGTTTCCACTCTTTAGTTTTGTATTTTTTGCAGATTAATTGATTTGTTTGTTTAGTCTTTTTTGTGCATTTGGTTGATCAAAAGGAGAAGGCTGTAAAACTTGTTGCAACAATCCGCGAAGAATTTGTGTTTTGTCTAGAAACGTCTGCTTCTACCATTTTGCTTTTGTTTTTTTGTTAAAACACACTGGATTTTTAACGTCATGGTAACTGGGACTCTAGCCATACTGATCTGCTCCCGGCAGCATATAATATTCGCTGCCAGCACAGTGCGACTGCCGTGGGTTCATGCGTTGCCAATAATGTCAGGTTCGGCAAGCCGGGATATCACGGACTCCATGTAGTGGCCAAAAGGCTACCCGCAGCCTTCCACGATCGCACTCAATTCATGCACCATTGTTAAACCTCTATTTGGATATCCGTCTATCATCACATAATTCTTTCAAATACTCTACCAAAACCCTACACCTAACACTAACCCTAAACCTAACTTATCCTTATCCCAATCTTTAATCATAATCATAATATTAATCAGAAATTCTATTCCTTGACCCAAAACACCAGCACCCCGTTGCAAATGTCTTTATATCATTTCCATACATTTTATACACAATCACTAATATGGATGACAAAAACATGTTTTACACTCTGAAACACGAGTCATTGATTGACCTAGACTGAGCTACGGACTTGGTCGATTACCACGAACTGCAGCCTCTATATAACACAATCTGTTACGTCACATGACCACTTCGATCAATGACAATTTACTGCCGAGAGCAGATTGCAGCTAGACGATAGAGTCTCGGTTACCGGGATGAAATACACTGCATTTTAAAAATTTTTCAGAGTAACTTCAATTTAGGTTTGGTCCCCAAAATTTCAAGGGTGTGCTGAAAATGCAAGTGTGGAAAATTGGAGTACAGATGGCGAAATGTGTAATGCTGGAAATTCCACCCCCTAAACAATTGTTTAGGGGGTGGAATTTGAAAAATGCGCTGAACTGTGACCTTGCACGTAAGTTGGTAAAACAATTTTCACAACAGAGATCACTTTTGCATATCAGAACTATGATATACTATTCTTATGTTTCAAATGTTCCAAATGACTGTCTTATGTGTATGTGTGTGATTTTGCATTTAGCTGGGTCTGGACAGAAGCCGGAGCTCAGCCACATGTTGAAGATGCTCTTAGCATCGGTGGCTTCGGCTATCCGGTAACTGGCCTTGCACTGTTTCATTTGTCAACATCTGTAGGCACTAATGTCGGAAATCATTGGCTTGGTGGTGATTTACATTGGTCTTGGTTAGTACTGGGATGGGTGACTGTGGATGGGTAGCTGACTAGCATTGCTGATCCTAGCTTGTCATGAACGTTTGTTTTAAACTGTGTAATGATAATAAGAAGAAGAAATGATAGAACTGTTAGTGATCAGGATCTGAAACCTCTGATCTGATAGTTGTTTCTTGGGTTTTTCCCCTCCTGTCCAAAACTTTGTTAAAAACATTTCAGTACTGACAGATTGGTTCAGGGGCCACTCTACTCTTTATTGCAGTTTTGGTTTTTGTCCCATCTTCTAATGGTAAAATGTGTGTGTGGAATCTACTGAAGACAACAGATTGTTATGAAAATGTAATCAGGTCTTCCTTGGTCCACGCCCAACCCATAAACAAATTTTCATGATATTTTTTTCATCCAGCCAACAAATAAATAGTTATATTTAGACACATGAACTCTGTCTTTGACAATGGTAATGAACTGGACAGTGTGAGTTGCAGTTACAATGTATTACTAGTAGAGCTGCGGATTTTAACGATTAATTTAATCGTTAACTAACAAAGAAAATTAATGATTAATTTTATTTTTAACGATTAATCAACTCAGCCTTTTACTTACTCACGTACAATATAAATCGGCTGCTCTTGATGACTTCCAGCGGCGTGTGACTGGTATCGATGGTGTTGAGATCTTGCGCATTGCTA
>Ga0209454_1004511_pt1 | contig 10426 bp, 4 predicted proteins | sample WorMetHERISLAND1_2_FD_187400 | JGI IMG/M metagenome (GOLD analysis project Ga0209454, IMG submission 187400) | Marine gutless worms symbiont microbial communities from Max Planck institute for Marine Microbiology, Germany - Olavius geniculatus... | ecosystem: Host-associated > Annelida >...
ATATATATATTGACACATTATTATACCAATAAGTCAACATAATAGCCCATTAAAATCTTATGTATATCTGGTAACCAACTGAATAATAAGCGATACAAAGCAATGGGTAATAGTGATTTGCAGCATTGCCCGTTTTAGGAACTGGTATAGGTCTGCCCGGTTGTAACAGCAGACCCGGCTTCCCGGATCTAACTTCAAAGCAAACTAGAAAGCAGTCATAGTCCGCAGGTACCTCCGCCAAGGCAAAGCTATTCGCCAGATGGCGTCACCATCTTCGCTTTGCCAGTGGTTCCTTTATGCCGCCTTTAACGCAATGGTAACGAAAATTTCAAAGTAATCCAGAATCCAGGATTCCTGCCGGATCACGCCCAAAACTGAATCACTGGTAGTTTATGCCATGCCCGACATACCCTCAAAATTTCAGAAAGATCCGTCCATATCTTTTCGAGTTATCTTGCTGACTCACATACAGACAGACAAACAAACAAACAAAAACCGGCAAAAACATTACCTTCTTAGCGGAGGTAATAAAGGAAAAAAGACAATGAAGTGACATGTATATGTCTAATTACCCATTATTTTCTACAAAGTTACGTTTTTCATATAAAACGTTTAATAATGTGTCTGTGATGCCAAATATGTATAGTTCATCAACGAAAATGGCTGAAGTTAAATCTCCCTTGCAGTACTGAATTTCGCTACAAAGACTGTAAGTAACGAGATTTTCATCGGTTTCATCAGTAATCAGTACAAAAACGGGTACAAATTACCCGGATTTGGAACCGGGTAACGAATTTTGGAACCGGATCCGGGTACTCGGTTCCCAGTACAAATCACTAACGGGTAACAAAACAAGAACTTCAAACAAAAACGTTAAACATATAACTTCAAATATTACTCAGCTGATTATTTATAAAAGTTCAAACACAATGAATGACAGCACAAAATATGTCACAGCAAAAATATGTCAATAAATGCCGGAAGCAAGCAACAAAATAAAGCGTAAAATTTGTTATAGCATCTTGACTCACAATAAAGCTGTTAGTAAACGAGCGACAACATGACACAATTAACGAGAGCTTAAAACCAACTGGAACACAAATAAGTAAGTATATCACATGAAGAAAGCATAAAAGTAATAGATAAAAATCAGAAGAAAAAAGCTGATTAAAATGCCGCTAACAGTCATTACCTGCAAGTGGTCACTAGTATGCTTGACTGCTACAATATTATAAAATATGAACAAAAACATAATCCACTTTCTTCGATTTGCTGTATAAGAAGCCGTTCGGCAAGTCCACAGCAATCAAAAGCCTATAGCAAATTCGCAACATTCTGACATACCAATACGTTACACAGCTTGTACGTCCAACAAGTCAGCAACAGATCACAGTAGTGGGCTTCAGTGGAAAAAAATGAATGCTGTTCAATTGCAAAAAAGACACAAAAACGACAAGCAGAAAATACATACAGCTGACAAAATCACACAGTTTGCTGTAAGTCTACATAAAATGTGAATGTGCAGTGAACTAGATCATAGATGTTAAAAACGTTCCAAAAAAAATTTTAAAAACGTTAAAAACGTCCAAAAAATGTGGCAGGAATAGCAAAACGTTTAAAACGTTGACTAAAAAGCGTTATCCATAATTTGTTCAACCTCTTGCCCAATGCCTAATGCTGTAAGTGCAGTATACCTGGAACTACAGTCTAGATAGCGAGAACGTTATTCAATTTCAGTGCAACCGTGTGATCATAAGACCACAGCACTTGACTAAACACCAATAGGAAAGTAGAAAATCACTGCAAAAACGGCAAAAAAGTTGAAAAAACATGTCAAACTTTTGTGAAAATCGCAAAAATCACAGCAAAATCACAGCAAAATCACGGCAAAGACACGACATCAAATCACGGGCCCAAAGACCACTATATAGTTTATAAAACTCAACATCTGTCATTGAGGACTATTATTACATTCAGTGCAAAGTTCTCATATGTAAAATTTTGTAACTATGGGGCATTAAAATATATTTTTATGCGCAAAAGCCGCTAGTGCTTTCAGCACATCTTAGCCATCGCAATTCTGTCCGTCTGGCCGTCAAACGGGTGGATCAGTCAAAAGCGGTGCAAGCTAGAATCATCAAATCTTCACTGTCGGCTGCCCGGAAGACTCTAGTTTCAGGAACCGTAAAGCTTTTCCATAAATTCGAAGGGTGTCACCCCGAACAAGGGCGCTAAATGAGAGGGAGGTGGACAAAATTTGCGATTTTTGGCCAATAAGTCGCTGTATCTCAGTAACGGTGCGAGATAGGGCCTAGGTTACTATTAATCACTAATAGGAAATCGTACACTGGCTCTCGATTGACGCCAAATTCAATGACCTTGAATGACCTTGAACGCCAAAATAAGGGGTTTTATAGATTTTTTTGGCGATTTCGGGCTGCGACACAAGTCTATATCATTCACAAGGTGGCACCACAGAACTATCGTTATGGGATCCAGATAAACAATTTGGTATTTGTATATTAACTTAGCGTAGATACCCCAATTTTTAGCTAAAATACTAAACCAGAACTGCTATAGGCTTTCACGCATCTCGTTAGCATTAGCTCAAATTTCTTGTTCTACAATGACGCCACAGTCACATATTGAGCCAGCAATTGACAAAACACATAGACTTTGGTAACAGAAGCAAAGGTAAATATTTTTGTGTTAAATCACACAATAAACTTCAATAATTTATGATGATTAAAAGCAAAAAATCTTGTAAAAATTGCAAAAAAGGCATTTAACTAAAAACATGGCAAAACATGACATTTTGGCAAAATCATGGCATTTGACAAAAATAACGTTTTCCATGATTTCTGTGTTTCCGCGATTTTCTACTGTCCCTACTAACTAAATATACTAGATAAGAAGAGTTTTTATTTAGTATATTTAGACCAACTAAGTGAACTACCATCACTTATCACTATGACCTACTAATTCGTTTGTGTGATTTCAAAAGTGCTTCTTCAAGTTCTTAATGGAATTTTCAATGCATGTTTTTGTAAAAGAAAAAACGCTGAGGAAATAAAACAAGAAAAGCCCAGCCAACACAAACGGGAACGGGCGACAGCGATGTGTGAAGGCCCGGTGCAAACGAAATCTAAGCTCACAATGATGTTTCATTTAGACTCATATGCCTAGGGCCATATCCAGTGCATAAATTTCAGTATTGGCTGAAAATCGCAAATTTTTCCTACCCCCTCTCATTTAGCGCCCTCGATTGAGGTGACCCTCTTCAAATTTATGGAAAAGTTCTACTGATCCTGAAACTAGAGTCTTCCAGGCAGCCGACGATAAAGATTTGGTGATTCTAGCTTGCACCGTTTTTGACTGATCCACCAGTGTGACGGACGGACAGACGGACAGACAGACAGACAGAATTGCGATGGCTAAGGTGTGCTACAGCAGTAGCTGCTGTCACACGTAAAAACGTTAAAAACGTGGCAAGAATAAAAAATGTAGAAACGTTTCTTACACCTATGAACCGAATTAATTGAGCAGACAACTTGCATATACAGTACGCACATCAGCATTAAACAATAACAGAAATGACAAAGACAAGCTCAACAACATAGTCCAGTTTTCCAAGGTGAACTAATGCATAAAAAATAAACTTCACTCAGCATAATAAAGTACACAATAAATACTAAGATGGCAAAAACCCTTGGCAGCCTACCGCGGGATTTGTGACTAATATAGTGACCATCTACATTTTACAGTTAAAGTTAAAAACAACAATATATAACCCCTAAAACTAGGTTAAGATACAGAGGCACTACAGGCTAACTTTCTAGACCCTGGATTCCACAACAGTGACAAAACGAGGGCCATCCCAAAAGTTTCTAGCCTCAGCATATTAAACAAGAATATTTTCCACAATCAGTACCTCAGTGAAACGTACATTCTTTAGTGACTCATATGAGTCTGCTGTGGATATGACGTCACATAGCATTAAATAAAACCGATTTCCAGCATCAACGAAAAAGGCTTCAGACATTCATCATCATTCATTCATCATCATCATAACAGACATCACCATGATCAAATTTTAGATTTCAAAACAGACAACAGTCAAATTCATTTTCACCGAATTCACCGAAGCCACCAGAATTGCTGGTGGCCTAAGTAAGCACAGGCAAAAGCCATATAATGCTTACTATCTGAATAACTGAGATTAACTATGTGTTTCTGGTTGCAGTTCCCGTTTCAAACAATTTTTAAATTGATTTATTGTATTACTGGTTACACACACGCCAGACAGTGCATTCCAGTTGAATACATACTTTCTCAAATCTAATCTACTGCATTTTTTATAGTATCTTTGAATGACCTCTTCTTTGACCTTCATCATACATAAAAAATAAATCTGATTGCAAATTATAACAACCATTAATAGTTTTAAATGTTTCTACTAAATCCCTCCTATGCCTTCTTTTTTCTAATGTCATTAAATTAAATTTTTTAATACGTTCTTCATAATGTAAATTTCTTACACTGTCAATCAATTTAGCTGCACGACGTTGAACTCCCTCAACTAACTCAATATCCTTCTGATAATACGGGCTCCAAATTGGTCCACAATACTCCAAATGTGGCCTTATAAGACTTTTTCTTTCTTTCTTTCTTTTCCAATAATGCACATATCCTCTTGCGAGTAATGTCGTGCATGATTTTATACAAAGGCATAATAGTTTCCTTAGATCTATCGCTAAAATTTCTTTTTATTACCCCAGGGGGTCAGGTCATTACTTCGTGCAAAGTGGTTTTAGTGTACAAAGTCAGTCATGAATAGCCAGCTGGGTAACTGTAGACTTTGGACTGGACTGCAGTGCTGAAGTTAGGAAAGACTATAGTGTACGGCTTGCTCGCAGCCTCTGCAGGGGCCCATGCAACTAAACACCAATCGTGATTGCCCTTTCATTAACACAACTATTAAATTTCAGTTGAATTGTTAATAAAATTTTTCTCATACAATCAGATATTGGCACTGCATCATATTTTGGCTAAACTGCTCTTATTTGCAGCTACCACAGATTAGGCTGTAGTACATTCACAAACCCCAATGAGAAATTCATAAACGTATTTGTCAGTGCTTTCATAAAATCAGATGCCACGGAGCCCGACTTTGGTAAATCCAGCTACAGACTGATAAAAGTTTCATGCAACTACCAGCCTGATTCAAATGCTGCATGCGTCAATGCTCCAAATCGTTTCAGCTAAATGTTCTATGACATCATAAATTATAATAATGTCACTTTCACAAGCTGCTCATGTTAATATGCAAGGAAGGTATGTTTTACTAATGTATAGACAATGAAAAGTTTTAGTCTAATATATTGAGATTCAAAACTTTTTGACTGCCCCTCATATTTGCAAGAAATTGTAATTCACTCACATGTTTTTATTTGTGGTTAGCACAAATTTAAGATATCATATATTCAGATATGCACATGAGAAATTCATAAGCGTATTTGTCAGGTTTTCATAAAAACAGATGACACAGGGTCCCACTTTCACAAGTCCACCTTCAGACTGAAAAATTCTCATGCAACAGCGAGCCTGATTTTACGCTGTTTGCGTTAGTGCTCTAAATCGTTTCTATTTAATGCTCTGTGACATCAAACACTACAATGACGTTATATCCGCAGCAGACTCATACGAATCAGTAAAAAACGCACATTTCACTGATGTATAAATTGTGGAAAAGTTTTATCTAATATGTCAAAGCCGGAAGCTTTTGGAATGGCCCTCGTATACACGTAACAAATTTCTCTGCAAGCTCACATTTCACTCTACATCAGTGGTCATGGCACATTCAGTGGTCAATTTGCAATGTACAAGTTTCATGAAATGGCGAGAGACAGCTCATTGTGATCAATAATGAATGATATCGCACAATTCCACTGAGTGCAACTAAAATTATAATTAACTCATATTTTGATGCAAACTGTCTTTGAGCAATGCAATTAATGGCCGAACTCAGATCTAGGTCAAGTTTGAACTTGGATCAAATTTGAACCGAGTTAGTGCAACACACCCTATGACTGGTCAGTTTGGTCCAGCGTTATAATGTGTGGAGTAGCAGGCAGTCTGGCCATATTTACCATCTGGTCAACATCGCAAAGTGTCAGCTGACCATCATTAGAACGGTCAGTTTGGTCAACACGGTCAAGTGCCTTACCATCAAGATCTTCAAAATGGTCAATCTGGTCAACCATAAGAGTATGTGGAGTAGCAAACAGTCTGGTCACCATTACCACCTGGTCAACATGGCACAGTGTCAGCTGACCATCATTAGAACGGTCAGTTTGGTCAACACCGTCAACTGTCTCGACATGAAGATCTTCAGAGTGGTTAGCCTGGTCAACCATCAGAGTTTGTGGAGCAGCAGGCAGTCTGGTCACCATTACCACCTGGTCAACATGACGCAGTGTTGGTTGACCATCTTGGTCATCAGAGTGGTCAGTTGCGTCAATGTAGCACAGTGTCAGTTTATCATTACGGTCATAAGACCGGTCAGTTGGGTCAACATGGCATGGCATCGCTTGCTCATCAAGGTTACTGAAGCGGTCAGATGGCTCAACGTGGCACAGTGTCAGTTGAACGTCCTGGTCATCAGAGCGGCCCGTTTGGTCAACAGTGCATGGTGTAATTTGACCATCATAGTCATTGGAGCGGTCAGTTGAGTAACCATGGCACAGTGTTGGTTGACCATCTCGGTCAACAGAGCAGTCAGATGGGTCAACATCATGGCAGAGTATTGGACCCTCGTGGTCGCTAGGCTGCAGCACAAGGTCATGGTCATTGCAGGCTGGTTTATCTGAGTGATGAGCAACTTTGCTAGCAGCATACATCAGACTGCCTCTCTTGTCATCACTAGTGATTATACCATCACTGCCATCGGTCAATGTCACACCAACATTCGTTGCCCGTGTCAGACCCAAGCTGTCGGGGTACTCTGCAGAAGTAGGCACGGTTGCCTTTAAGCCAAAATCACCCACAGCGATATTATGAATACCATTCATAGGAACCTCGCAAGGCAAGGAATCTTTACTGACTTCATTATCATTACGCAAAATGTTTAGCCGCAATTCTTTCTCATATTGTACATTTTCTTCAGACGTTTGATGGAGCAATTTTGGCTGAATAGAATCCTGAACATTGTTTGTGCTGACTTGACTAGATGGTGAAGTTGCCAATGCTAGCATCAACAGTCTTCTGTACCTCTCCGTCTCCGTACCTTTCCATGATTTCATCAGCTCCAGCTAAATATCAGAAATTTTCACACACACACATATCGTAACTATGCTCCAAAAGTGCAATAAGCTTATAAGATGACTGAAAAAAATGCAATCATGCAGATATGCATGCCTGGCTCACTATCCTGTTCCTTCACCTTCAAGAGTAATGTTCCATGCAATGTACTTGACAACTATCTTCTTTTCAGTGGCATATTTTCGGGGCATCCTGCCATGACCCCCTCAGCACTGCAATTTTGCACATTTTTACTTCATGAAGCATCACAATTTATCTGAGATCCACTGGCATCCCTTACTTAGATTCTAAATATGCCACCGCTTCTTGTAGAACACTTAATTCATCTGTGAAAATTTGTTTTTTTTTGTCAAGAAAAACTTGCTTCCTACAGCAAAGCACAAGTATAAAATACTAAAACAACAGAGAGAAAAATTATCCATAAAATGTAAAGAGGAAACAGAGTCAAAAATGCGTAGTAGAAATGGCACTGATCAACGAAATACCATACCACATCTAAATGAAAGTCATCTAATGTTGGGCATGTCAAAACACAAACGTTCCAGCTGTTTTCCAATCTGCAGTTTAAAACAGTAACAAAATCGATCCATAGAGAATAAGTACTGTATATTTTTTCTATAAATCTCAAGACACTAAAACCAAATCATTGCTCTGTTGAAACTGTGTTTCCCAATAATGGCACAAGAACATCTCCGAACATATCACAACATTTGCCTAACTCACTTCCATTTCCTTCAATTTACTTTACACCTAGCTGACATTTTTTTAGTACAAAATAAAATCAACAAAACACAATTTAACCAATTTAGCAGCAAAATCATTTATGAAATTAACACAAATCTAGTATTAACAGTGACAAATGCTCTTCATTTCCATTATGTTATCAGTTGACATGGAGGTTATTGTCGGTTTTGTTTGGAAACTAAGATTACTGTATTCGCATATCTGTTCACGCATATTTACCTCCGCCAAGAAGGTAATGTTTTTGCCAGACTTTGTTTGTTTGTTTGTCTGTTTGTCTGTGTGTCAGCAAGATAACTCAAAAAGTTATGGACGGATCTTTCTGGAAATATCAGGGAATGTCGGGAGTGGCAAAAACTACCAGCGATTCAATTATGGAGGTGATCCAAAACGAATCCTGGATTCTGGATCACTTTGAAATTTTCGTTACCATTGCTTTCAATAGGGCATAAGGGAAACCGCTGCAAAACCAAAGATGGTGCTGCCACCTAGCGAACAACATTGCCTTGGCGGAGGTATGCGGGTAATGCTTTCTAGTAATACAACAAATATTACTGACAACATTCAATGCACACAGTACCCAGGTGTTCCAGTGATTTTTGACAGAACGGAAAGATGTGAGCTAAGGCAGCAGACTCCTTGCAGACTCATGAAGTTGTATGTTCCCACGAACGTCGGAGTGCATGCATCACTAGACGATGATAACTAAACAAAGAAAGACAGTAACAGTCCAAGAACATCTGGCAAAATAAGCAAATGACACTGCATGCATGGATAGAACACGAACAGTTTAAGTGGTTGCTAAAAATAATTTTTGTTGAATGCAGCACGCTGCAGCTAACTCACAAATGACATTGTCCAAATTATCTTATCTACAACTATCAGCTTGTATACCATAATTCATACTTTTCAGCATGAATGAGGATTTTACAAGTCTACTATTACAGGATGGGCCAAAAAAAATTTCTCAACTTGTTTTTGTCAGAACTTCATCAAATCTCCACCAAATTTGATAATTTTTGGCAAACAAATGGCCAAAACGATAGAATTATGTGCGGTACATTCAATGCCCAACTCACCTCATTTATGTCAATGCAATACCGTTTTAAAAGCAGACGATCCAAATTTTTGCACAATGCTGAGTTGTTGTGCCCGTAAAAGTTCCAATGACTTAACTAAGCACACAATGACCTAAAATGTGATTTATTTAGCAGAATTATAAGTTTGTGTGACAACTTGCTTCCAAATTATCAGTGGTTTAAACGTGATGCTATAATCACCGCGTAATGTAACAATTTGGAGCATCTGTGTTTTATACAGTAGTGTGTTGACATAAATTAGGTGAGGTGAAAAATAAGTATACTTCGCATAATTCTATCGTCTCGGCCATCCGTGTGCCACAAATTGTCAAATTTGATGGAGATTTGATGAAGTTCTGACAAAAACAAGTTGAAAATGGAATTTTTTTGGCCCACCCCATACTTTAGGTTTTTTTGTTTAACCTTTTTACATATGTGTCGTTAATCAAAGTTAAAAAAATGTTAACAAGCTAGATGCCTATCTGCTCACCCAACTAACAGCAACAAAAAACTACCAGCGGCAAAAGTGAGTGAAAAGTTAAAGAGCGAGTGAGATTCGTAACGGTTCATCAACTCACCAATCTCGCTGTGTCTGACAACAATGTTAATAGCAACCAATTACATGCAATACACAAAACCAGTGTGCAAAATCAAGGCTATTTAGTTGCAAGCAACAAAAAAAGAGATATCAAAAACTCCAAATGTGAAAAAAACTAATAAAAAACGTTGTGATTGCTGATGCTTTGCCAAAGACCTAACTAAAGGCAAAGACAGACTTTATATGTTGGTAGCTCAAAGTATGTTAAACTCGTAGGCCTACCTGGCTATCATTATCCCTGGCATGAAGGTTGAGTTGACTGGCACATGTGTACACATCCAAATTTCCAGGTGAAATGGCATATAGCCAGTGTTCTGTCAGAGCAACCTAAGAACACGTACAATGCAATCTCACATTTGTACTGCATAATTCAAATTGGTTATAATAGCAGCAAAGTGTAACAAACAGAGAAATAACACAACAAAATAATACATCAAAATGTCGATGCTCTGTGCATATATTCAAAAGTAAAATAAAATGAAAATAGAAAGCAGTCGGACTGTGCAAACACCCAGAAATGTGGATCATACCATGCTGCTACTGAGAGACTGGAAAAGCACTACTCTACATAGTTGCAATGCAATGCATTATCTACACTGTGTCTCAAAAAAAAACCGGACCCCTATTACGTTTTGAAATAACTCCAACAAACTGTGCCTAATAATAATAATGATTAGCTGAGAAAATC
>Ga0209454_1004512_pt1 | contig 10425 bp, 4 predicted proteins | sample WorMetHERISLAND1_2_FD_187400 | JGI IMG/M metagenome (GOLD analysis project Ga0209454, IMG submission 187400) | Marine gutless worms symbiont microbial communities from Max Planck institute for Marine Microbiology, Germany - Olavius geniculatus... | ecosystem: Host-associated > Annelida >...
ATTTTCTAGCACGTTGATGTTTTGGTTTCACTTGACCTTATTAAACAGAATTATGAAAAAATAATCGTAACATTGCTGACTAAAATTGCACTTTGTTTAATATTACGTTAAGCTGTTTCTTCGTGCTAATTCGGTACAGTTTTTTTTTCAAAACGACACTGATTGATAGATCGATCGTTTCTTGTAAACTTTGCGCGGTATATTATAAGTAAAATATTGTGGTGTTTACACGATCCAACAAGCGTCCAGCAAACTTCCAGCAAATGTATTCAAAGTACACGTAGTAATGCTGAACGTTTGCTGGATCGTGTAAACACCCTCTGTTACGCCAGATTGTCGTCTGTTTGCTCACAGTGTGCGCTTATAGTCAGTTGCTATTTATTGTAAAAAAACTACATTCGTTTGTAACTTTTTTCTGTTATGCGTTTTCATTTAATTTTCGCTTAATTATTGTTATTTAATTGTATTTAATTGCACGCAGCTTACAAAAATGTTTCTCGTACATGTCCTAACTGCGTATGCAGTATTAAACTCTGTTTATTTGTACCGCCTGACCGTAACCATTGCGCTACAACCTCGTCGTTACGGACGTAGGCATATAAAGAAGGATATTTGTGTGGCGCAGTAGACTAATTGTTCACTCGTCTGCGAGTTTCGAATGCTGAAGATGCTTAGTTTATATACGGCTCGGCAGTGGAGAGCTATGGAGAGCATTAGCCTTTGGGTCGGTCGGCAGGCGGGCACGACGCGTGCGGTCTGTTTAAGCATTGTTTTGACACATCATGTTGTGAATGTGATTGACGCACCAGGCAGTACTCGATGCTCTCTATCTTTCGGCGTTGGCGTCAGTGGCGCTGCCAGCCAGCTAAACTCCGAGAATTTACCAGGGTCTTCGAAGGAAGTACACTCCTGAAAATATTTGCCAGGTTCTTATAAGTACTAAATTAGTAGTTATAGTCGTCGTCGTCGTCGTTAACGCGTAGTCGGCGAGTACCGTAGCGTCACCACCGAGTGATTGATGAACCAAAAGTGAATATTGTAAATATTGAGACTGAGTAAAATAACTAAATTGTTGGCACTAGATCTTATATTTTACGGTCAGGCTGGAGGAGAATTCACAGCGCTCCCCAAGTCCTCTAGCTTCTAAGGGGAGGGAATGGGGCGACTGCAGTCGTGTATACGTGTTGCTGTAATTTTTGACATTTATGCTGTAAAGCGTCTTCGGCACTCTTCTGTCGTCTGTCGGTCTGTCGCCAATCGTCTGTAACAAATGTATTGTGGCTAGCCGTTAAGGTTAGGGGAAAAACTTTTTGCACGAATAATTAGCCCTATGTCTTATACTTAGACATGGAATTTTTCGGTTATTTAGCGCAAGTAAAATTTTTTAAAGTTGGAGTTGAACAGAGGGTGTAGGAAAAATGTGCGTTTTTCAACGGCAAACTAGCTATATCTTGGAAACGGTGAGAAATAGAGCCAAGGTTACTATATTCACTAACAAAAATTGCATATTGGTTTTTGAATGACATAAAATGATAAAAAATTATTAACTTTGGATGACCTTGAAGGTCAGTACTGCAACAAAAACTGTATAGGCTGTAGCGAGCGGTCTTTCCTAGCGACAGCTGGGCTGTCTTGCTACAAGTTATTATTCGTGGAAGGAAAGAGAAGGGAAGAGGGAAGGAAAGGGGAAAAATGAAAAGCCCCAATTCACATTTTTGGCTATGCCAACGCTTGCCAGGACCGCGGGTAGAGACGCCCTTGGTGTGCTTCAGCAGCTGAGGCTGGGAGCGAGGAGCGAACGCAGCAACCAGTGGCACTAAACAGGCGCCGAGCTGCTCAGAGTTGCTGGGCTGCTGTCAGCAGGTGACAGGTGTGGGCGTTTCATCCTCACACGCCCCGCTCACGCCTTCTTCTAATACCGACCATAGCTTCTCCCTGGCACTCTCGCTAGCTGTCTCGTTACACTCGGTCGTTGCGCCTAAAAGTGTGTTCAAACCGACAGAAATGCACCGAACTAAAATGAATTAAATTGAAATGAAAGCCATTCGCTCCCATAACTTTAACCACAACTCTATCCCTAACCGTAACCGTAGCCGTAGGCGAAATACAGCATTAAGCTTCGGCGAAGTTAGACAAGCAATTTGAGCTAATGCTCACGAAACGCGCGAAAGCCTATAACAGTTCCGGTTCAGTAGTTTAGCTGAAAATTGGGGTGTTCAAGCTAAGTTAATATACAAATACCAAATTCTCTATCTGGATCCCATAACGGTAGTTCCGTGGCGTCACCTTGTAAATGATATAGACTTGCGTCGCAGCCCGAAATCGCCAAAAAATCCACAAAACCTCCTATTTAGCGTTCAAGGTCATTCAAGGTCATTGAATTCGGCGCCAATCAAGAGCCAATGTACGACTTCCTATTAGTGATTGATAGTAACCTAGGCCCTGTTTCGCACCGTTACTGAGATACAGCGACTTATTGGCCAAAAATCGCAAATTTTGTCCACTGCCCTTTCATTTAGCGCCCTCTTTAGGGGTGACCCCCTTCGAATTTATGGATAAGCTTTACAGTTTCTGAAACTAAAGTCTTCCAGGCAGCCGACGGTGAAGATTTGGTGATCCTAGCTTGAACCGTTTTTGACTGATCCACCCGTGTGACAGACAGATGGACAGACAGACGGACGGACAGAATTGCGATGGCTAAGACGCGCTGAAAGCAGTAGCTGCTTTTGCGCATAAAAACGCTCAATGTTCGTACCGTACGTGTAACTGCTAATCGGTTTGGTGAATAAAGTTGTAGGTTCTGCGTGATAATAAGCAAAACGTAAAAGCGTATGGCGTTCGCAGCAGTGGTCCATGATGCGCAGGTCGCACATCGTCACAGTGTCACTGGAGCACTTAAGTTAATTCACTTCCCTGCAGTCTGCAGCGAAGCTTCTCGTTCCGTTGGACGCTCTTGCGGTGTCAATTTCGCGCGTGGTCGAGTTTGACTCGGGAGCAAATCCTCACGGGTGCAGGGCGAACATTAGCGGCGCTTTCGACGCGGTTCGTTAATCGAATCTTTCTCGTTCGATCCCGTGCACTGTCCTGCTGCGGCGGCTCGAGGTGTCATAACGGTGTCCGGACATAACCCCTCTACCCCCGAACATAACCCCTTTTAAGACAGATCCTCTCTCCGTGCTTACATTGCTGATGACTACTTGCATTTAGGACGTGGCAGAATGCGGTCGGCCAGTTACGCGTCTTAAGGGGGGGATTGTGACCTTTGGTGTTACGTTTCACCCCGGCAATGAAGAGGGCGAAGGGGGAAGAATTCTGCGCTATAGGAGTTATGTCCGGGGGGTTATGTTCTACTTTCGTCATCAATGGCCTGATGGTTGCGTTTGAGTTCACTGCGCAGATCTATGCCGAGCATGCATATATGCGCGTCGATTCCCATGCGACAGGGGAGGGGATAACGTTCTACTAATATTTGGACTGGGGACTCTTTCACGAATGCCCGTTCTTCGAATATTTGAAGAGTAATAGCAGTAACTTAGGCCTACAGAGATTTTTTGTCCGTGATGCCCGAAACTTGGTCGGTCGATTCTCAGGAAAATTATTAAACCTGTAGCGACCAGATGTCTAAAGCTAAAAAGACACCAAATTCGATATCACTACCAGACCCCGTAGCCGGATTTCAAGCGGCCTACTTTAAAGAAGAAAAAAGAAACGCAGGAGAAAGAAAAAACGGGAGGAGAAAAGGAAAAATAAGAAGAAAGGAGCATTCGTCACTGTATGACCCCCAACCGTGGAAAGAGACGGACGCCTAGAAGCATGCATGCAAGTATTCAATGATTCATGGGCATGTGCTCCTTGGGACATGTCACTCGCAGCGCACGCGTGCATCGGCGACCATTTTGTGCGCCGCGTGTCTGCAAATCCACCATACTCACTTACCGGGTCTGCGCACATATAAGATATAGGCTACGTCTTACTCTAAGTTATAATACACAGAAAGATGTAGGCCTGCTTATTTTGCTGATATTTTATTTCCGAGAAGATACTGGTTTTCCAATGCGTGTTGACGAGCTACGCAAACTTACGACGCAAGTGTGTCTGTGTCTGGAATGCTTTTTTATCGTGTTTTTAGCTACCTAGCTTTAGTTTCTCTTTGTACATATATTATTCTGTCTTCTCTGCTTTATGTTACACTGTACTGTGTGAATTGAAATAAATATAAAAATGCTGCTGCGTTTTTTTCTTCACAGGCCTTCATCTGACGAAGCTCGGCTTTCGACGCTGTCGATTCGGCTGCACGGTGATCTGAGCAATAACTGAACGTGATAGAAAAGTTTCAACTATAATGCTAACTGTCAGTCTGTCATGTGTCTGAACAGTCAAAAGCCACGACTGTGGAGTGTGGAGAGTATATGGTCTTTTGCAGAGCCGAACGTGGAAATTTTGTGATCTTAGTTTGTGTCGTTTTGATAGAATCGCAAAATTTGACAGACACACAGCCGGGCGGACGGACGCCTCGACGATAGCTAAAACAGGGCATCTGCATAGTAAGATACACTGAGTTGCTGACGCCGTGTGAAAACATTGCATAGCTTCTGACTGCAGAGAGCGGACTATCTCGTAAGTTTTACGCACGAGTGGCTGGTACTTTTGAGACGGTTTTCAAACGCTTGCGAACAAACGGAAGCGTCGACAAGTGTAGATGGATAAAAGCGTCCCGAGCGTAGGTCGGTGTCGGCATTTACTTACCAATGAGACACAGTCAGTCAGGCGGTCAGCCAGTCGTTTTCAAGTTCCGCTCCGGCTGATACTCACTTTGATGCTGTTATCTTTGCCGTCCAGCAGGCAGTGCTCACTCTCCAGTCTCGCTGGCGCTGCATCAACTTTCCCCGCAGGTCGTGCGTCGATGCGCCTAACGAACTGAGCGATCGCTTGGCTTCAATGCAATGATGGCCCCGTAGGGCGGACGACGGCGAATGGATGGATTCTATAGGCGTCAAGTAATTGCTACTAGCGACCTGGCCTATGTAACAACGTAAGAACGTCGAATTTCTTGGAAGTCACGTCTCACGCGTTCTTTTCTTCTGTTCTTGACGACTGAAATTCGATCGAATTCGATCATTGACAGACCTCTGCAAGTTTTTTCTCTACCAATACGTAGGCCCTACCGTACGTAATACCCCGTTTACACGATGAAGCTGGCTAGATGAGCTGGCTCGTCCAGCTAACATATATAATTGCTCGATGTTTGCTTGATCGTGTAAACGAAGTATAACTGTTTACTCTATAGATGCACAGTCAATATAGCACATGTCGGGTGTGTGGGTCAAACGTGACGACTGTGACTAAACGACATCAACTATTGACTGGTTTGATGTGAAATGACAAATCTTCTGATTGACTTCAAACGTGTCAGAGACAGGCTGGCGGCTTGCTGCATTCGTTGCCGTCGACATCTTTATAGTTATTGTGTCAGGAAATTCGCTGCATTCTATATGCGGTTCGCAGTTTTCGCACAAATGCCGTCATTGTTAATTGTGTTGATAGCCTTTTTTGCGCACGCATCTTAAGTAAAAATGTTCTTTGTTTAGCGTTCTTCGGTATTGCAGTTGTACTACTGCAATAAGCTTAGACAACAAGTAATTTGAGCAAAGCTCGTGAGACGCGCAACAGTCTTAGCAGTTTTTATTCGCAGGTTGTCTTGAGTCTATCTCCAGATATTTCTACGCAATAACTCTTTATGCGTACCTCGCAGCCGATAATCGCAAAAAAACATTAAATCCCTATTTTTAGGGGGGGGGGTTCAGGGTCATTCAAGGTTATCGATGTTGACGCCATTAAAAAGTCGTCGCTAGTGCTTTAAGTTTGCTTCAAGTTTGCTTCAAGATGTGCTTCATGTATGCTTCATGTACAGTATGCTTCCTCGTGTAAACGGGGTATTAATGACAGAATATAACATGATTATTGCATGTTTCATACGTGGCCGTGTACAGGTAGCCTGCCACGGCAAAGAGGCCGCGGCACGCTGTGACAGTAAGTGGCAGGGGTAAGTAGTTGATGGAGCAATGCTGACGTCGACTTAGCACAACTCCAGTCTACAGCTCACCAGCAGCTGTACCATGATGACGTGCAACGTGCGACGTCCGATGCTGGTCGCTGTCCTACTGGCGTTGTCTGCTTGTCCCGTCTCCGCTTCGCTCTCGCCCTTTAGTGAGTACCAGATCGCAAATTCGACGACTTTTTACGCGCGACAGCACCTAATGCTAAGCGCGTACTAGCTGTCGTAATTCTGTACGTCCGTCCGTTTCTTTGTTTTAATATATTCAAACTGAGAGAAAATAGAGACTCCCGGTTTTCGCCGTATGATAGCGTGGAGTTTCTCTCTGACAAAATTTCGTGCTCTTTGACCTGTGACCTTGACATTCAATAGATTTTCTTGCGGTTATTACGATACATGGTGGTGCAAAATTCCAACTTGCTAACTGCAGCGGTTTATGAGTTATCCTGCTGACAGTAAAACAGACAAACAAATGTAAAAACATTGCCTTGATGCTGAAAACAATATCGCAGTCGTCGCTACCGCGGACAGTAATGATGATGATGATGATGTGTAGAGTCCGGCTGTGCTGACGGCAGTACGGAGGGTCTTCAGTCTGTTCAACAGGTTGGCGTAGGGGGCGTGGCTAGGTCATTGGGGGGCGTCGCCGCATGTGACGGTCAATGGAGTGGACACATCGACAACGCGTCATCTCTGTGTTCCCGTGACTGGACCGTCTGTGGCTGGAACACGCTGGACAACCTGCGCACGTTAACGCGCGATCAGCTGACGTCGTTGAACGGATGTTACGCGCTCAATGCTGCACAGTATGACGGACAGTGTTATCCCTGCCGCGACCAGGTAACTGTACAGTGTGGGCCAAAAAAGTTGCACCCTTTTGGTAGTTTAGTTTTCTCCATTCTTTTTGGATGCATTGTACATTTTCTTTTTACGTTGTATTTGTCTTTTATGATGCATGACTGCAGCCGAAAGTTGTGAAAGCAGTACCTGTGCGAGGTACGTGTAATTTAAAAAATTTTGTGACTTTTTTGCGATTGTTCCAAGATGTTGGATGTCGTTTTCAGGGCTGAAAAACCTACATTTTTAACGAAAATATGTAAGTTTTCGTTTTTTAGGTTTTAAGGTGTTTTATATTGGGGGACTTTTCTGTCCAATTAACACCGTGCGCAAAATTACGACCCAGGAAAAAACATTTTATAACCTTGTCCGTCACATAATCACATTTTTTCTATGAATTAAAGCAAAATGGAATAATTAAAAATCACGATTAAAATAGTAAATAAAATATGATATGTTATGAATTTCATAACAAGCAAATCTTTTTCTTAAGCAACGTAGAAATTAGGCTTCTGAATTTCTAAAAGTTTTTCGAAACCTTTTTGTTGAAAAACCTTTGAAAACCCTAGGTTTCTGCACCTATTTTCCAGCCCTAATCGTCTCCTGTGCAGGATCGTCTGGTAGCGGTCGGATCAGGCTGTGTGCATGGGACGTCGTCATCTGCGGCGTGTGTAAGTGACGGACAGCGTACAAATGTTGCGTGCTGTGCGGCCATTGGGTCAAACAATCGTTCATCGTCGTCACCGTCGTGTGTCTATCGACCCGGGCTTGTCAATGGCGTACTGTGCTGTCAGCAGTCTGGTACACAACTCGTCTTCATTTCCTGTTAGATTCGCGCAAATAACATCGTGAGCTAGTGCAGTTCAAAAACAAGAAAAGCCCTGCTACCGCAATGGGGAACGCCCAACAGCTGTGCATGTTTAAAAGCCCAGTAAAACAAGATCTAAGTCAGTCGCCAGAGGGCGCCAGAAGACCGGCGGCTAAATTATCTATAATGTTTTACTCGTACTCACCAGAGTGAGCGACCTCGGTCGCGCAGCCAATGCCGTATCGGCTGAAAATCGCAAATTTTTCTTACTCTCTCTTATTTAGCGCCTTCGTTCGGGTTAACCCCCTTCGAATTTATGGAAAAGCTTTACGGTTTCTGAAACTAGAGTCTTCCGGGCAGCCGACGGTGAAGATTTGGTGATTTTAGCTTGCACAGTTTTACTGATCCACCCGTGTGACGGAAGGACAGACAGAATTGCGATGGCTAAGACGCGCTATAGCATGAGTAGCTGCTGTTGAACACACTATTAGCACACTGCATTTTCTAACATGGTCAGGAGCATTGCTGGTACTCATTGCGGCCACTTATGGTTGGATGTCCACGTTAAGGCGCCACAGGAAAAAAACTGGTAGGACTAGTCTGTTCTAACTATTTTTTACAAAATGAACTATGATTGTTGGGGTCATTTGAAACTGTAGCAGGTGTACAGTTTTTTTGAGACACGGTGTAGTACTGTAGGGCCTATGTAGCATAATCTACACTGTCCGAAAAAAGTAACCCCTAGACATCGTACAATAGTAATGTCAAATTTAAACGAATCTGAATAAAATTTAGTATGCCCAATTTCCAATAAGTTGCTGAAATGATCACCGAATTACGTTAAAAAATATTAGTTCGTACGGAAGTTATTAATTGTTGAATATCGATAACAAAATATCTCCGTTTTTACGGTGCGGTCGTGTTGTCTGACATGCATACTGCAGGTGAGTTGCCTCGTATTGTGATCGAGCCGGTTGCGTTGACTCATGTGCGGGCCGGTGAAATGTTCGTACTGTCATGTCAAGCAGTCGGTCGGCCAATACCTCGTGTCTACTGGTTGGTAGATGGTCAGCGGCTTCCCCGCGACTACAGCGTGCCGCGCCGTGTCGCTGCCTTCCAGTCAGGTACGACTAACCTACACTGTGAGGCATAAAAAACACACTGTTTTTTTTACCATAACTTGAAGAAAGGTTATCCAATTTTAATAATGTTTGGTACGCATATTCATGACACAACTGGCCATTTAATGGCCGTTCACTTTCCCACCTCACCCAACATCTGCTTTTGCACTACCTGGGAAAAACAACACAAGCAAACTATTACATTTTTATTTAATGCAATATCATTATTTGATTAAAATAATGCACATTTGGCACATTTTCCCCAAATTTCTAGCACTTTAATTGGGAGTTTATCGAATTGTTTAGTTGTGCAACTGCTGACAGTAAATATTCGAAATATCGGTCATTTGTGCAAACACAGGCATGGAGATGCATTCTCTATTCGTTGATAGCAGTGTTGATAATGTTCTGCTTCGGACTTCAACCAGTCGCTTTTTGAGTTCGTTGATATTTTTAAACAGCATCCCATAAACTTGCTGCTGCATAACACTGCAAATACTGTCGAATGGACTGATCGGAGCTGTTACGTGTCTGTAATGATTAAATTTACTGATGTTTTTCTCTTTTTTATCTCATGTTGCACTTGTTCTGTTTCCGCAGGTAATGCAGCAACAGACGTTAGGTGAGCTGAGAATTTGAACGGCCATTTAATGGCCAGTTACGTCAGAAATGTTTATACCAAAAACTATAAAAAAAATTTCTTTATCCTTCTCCAAGTTCTTATCGGTAATGTCACGGATGGTTTTCGGCGTTTTTTGTTCATTTTAACGCTGATTTTATGTGTTTAAATTTTCCCAGGTAGTGCAGAAACATGTGTTGGGTGAGATGAAAACTTGAATAACCGTTTGATTGCAAGTTGTGTCTAGAATAGTTGTACCAAAAATTATTAAAATCCGATAATCCGCCTTTATGTTATGATCGATAAATTTTTTGTGTGTTTTTATGCCTCACAGTGTAGTGGTCAAAGTGGCAGTAAAGTTGAATGAGGCCAAATTCCCGAGACCGAAGACGAAGCCAAGGCCAGTTGTTCAAAACCGAGTCCAAGACCGAGGTCAAAGATAGAACTATAAAAGTAACACTGACATCGTAAGCTCAACGTCTTTTTAAAGTGTTGATTAATGATGTCGAGGCAATCACTTTTTAACGTCGTTATTTTTTAACTCATGCGTTAACGCGTTAATTAACGCATCGGCATCATTGTATTGCTCATATTGGAGTAGATGGACTACGTCAAGAGGGTGGTTGGTGGCGTAGCGTAGTTGGTAACACGTTTCAGCTGAAACGAAGTTACTCTACGCCGGGCCCGGTTAAGTACTGCGATGGGTGACTGCCTGCAGGCAGGTAAACCATCTCGGTGCGAAGCCCGCCAGCTAGGTAGACTCAGCCTTCTACTTTCCATGGGACGGTAAAATGAGTAGTAACTGATTTATATGGGTTACGGAAGGTGGGGACCTAGGTACAGCTGACTGGGGTTGCCTAGCCGGCCGCTGCGCCAGCCTGTGTCTGCAGGCTGCACACGGTGGCCGTGCGGCAGGCGGCTCTGGTTAGTGACGAAAGCGCATTAGAGGCGTGCACATGTTCGCGACGATGCGCTATACAAATTG
>Ga0209454_1004514_pt1 | contig 10424 bp, 8 predicted proteins | sample WorMetHERISLAND1_2_FD_187400 | JGI IMG/M metagenome (GOLD analysis project Ga0209454, IMG submission 187400) | Marine gutless worms symbiont microbial communities from Max Planck institute for Marine Microbiology, Germany - Olavius geniculatus... | ecosystem: Host-associated > Annelida >...
GTGTATATCTGTTTAATTTCGAAATAAATTATAAGACACAAATCTGGATGTTAATTATTAACAACTTTTACAAGAACATTTTTTGGGGGCAAAAGTCCGAAAAATGCATCACATGGAAAGTTTTTTAATTTTCTTGAAATGTTATCAGCAACAGATTGTTTTGCCAATCTGCTCGTGATATGCTTTATGTAGATTTTGCAGTTGTGAAGTTTGGAAAACATTTATTTTCAGTTACCCTTGATCATTGCAGTGAAAGGTGTCGTGTTGAACGTATTGGTTTTGTGGTTGTATTGATTTGTACATAGTCTTTCTAATGGTCACAGCTTTTTTGGAGGTGTTGAAACGTTCAGCACGTTATAATTTTTAGAATTCAAAGCAAGTCACAACAGATGCATGTGACTGATAATGTCGGTTGTGTAGTTCTGAATTACACAAAAAGACATTTATCACTAGGATGATTTTTTAGTAAATGCTATTAACCATACCTGTCCATATTTTGCGACATGTTATATGCATATGTATGTTTTTGTGGTTGTTACTTGCGAAAGCAGCTACTGCTTTAGCACGTCTTAGCCATCGCAATTTTGTCTGTTCGTCCGTCCGTCCGTTTGTCTGTCTGTCTGTCTGTCTGTCTGTCTGTCTGTCTGTCTGTCCATCACACGGGTGGATCAGTCAAAAATGGTGCAAGCTAGGATCACCAAATCTTCATCGTCAGCTGCCTGGAATACTTTAGTTTCAGGAACCGTAAAGCTTTTCCATAAATTTGAAAGGGGTCACACCAAACGAGGGCGCTAAATGAGAGGGGGTGGGCAAAATTTGTGATTTTTGACTAATAAGTCGTTGTATCTCAGTAACGGTCCGAGATAGGGCCTAGGTTACTATTAATCACTAATAGGAAGTTGTACACTGGCTCTCGATTGGCGCTGAATTTAATGACCTTGAATGACCTTGAACGCCAAAATAGGGGGTTTTATGGACTTTTTTGGCGATTTCGGGCTGCGACACAAGTCTATATCATTTACAAGGTGGCGCCACGCTACTATCGTTATGCGATCCAGATGGAGAATTTGGTATTTGTATATTAGCAATTTTCAGCTAAACTACTGAACCGGAACTGCTATAGGCTTTCGTGCGTCTCGTGAGCATTAGCTCAAATTTCTTGTTTTTTATTCTGATGTGCTCTTTTGCATGCATTTCATTGTTTTAGTCATGCTTTTGACAGGTGATAAATCAATGTGAATGTTGTTATTTTGCTGAGTGCTGCTGTGCATAATGGCTAGATGTTGTATTTCAGGCTTGAACCCAGAGAGCTATGAACAGCGGATTCGCGATTCTTGGATTTGTAAGGAGTTGCACAAAGTGCGAAACATTCGGCCATCGTTCAACTGGTCTCTTGGAATGTACGGAGGCCTGCTGTACACAGGCACGGTGTGGTATCTTACACAGGGTCGTGAGCCGTGGACGTTCAGTATGCATCATAAAAAAGGTTCACTTTCCACTATCGTACCCTTGAATCAGATTGTCTTAAGTTAAGACCTTCCATTTACAGTTTTTTAAACGTGTGAGTCATAATTGTTAGTACTGTTGTTATTATAATTAATGTGATGCATTTTAATTAAATAGGGCAGAAATGAAATAACAGGGTAGTGATGTTTTGTTACAAAAAAACTAAGATGGTGATACCAGAATTTCAGAAATATTACAAAACTCCATAGCAGTTGAAATTTATCCATTTTTGATGTGGTTGTCATTTGTTCATCATTGTCTGTCTGTCTGTCTATGGCTAAATGGTGCAAGATAGGGCCTAGGTTATATTACTAGGAAGTCGTATTATTGGCTTTCAAATGACATGAAAGTCATTGACCTTGGATGACCTGGAAGATCGGTGCACGCTATTGTGGCTAAATGGTAAGAGATAGGGCCAAAGTTGTTATTGATCACTAATAGTAAATCGCATATGCCCTTTCAGACGAGATGAAAATTGTTGACATTTTATGACCTTACGTGTCAGTACTGCAACAGAAACTGTATAGACTGTAGCATGTCTCCCCTAGTAGTAGCTGGGCTTTCTTGTCTTTTTTCATGTCGTCTGTTGTCATCATACTTGAAGAATTTGCAGTGTTTGTGGGAAATTATGAATAGTTTTGACGGACTAGAATTACGAAGGTAAAGGCAGATAGTTTTTGGGCATATGTGTTGGTAAATGGCTCTGCTGAAGACTAAGCATAACAGCTTTTGCAGGTGCTCTTTTGTGAGTGACAGGCTATAAGTCATTTTCTAAATGGTTGGCCTGATAACACAGACAAATATGCCATCAGTGTGATTTTGAGAAGTGCATCAGAGGTATTTGCACTGTTGTTGCTGATGGTTGGTACAAAGGATTCATAGTATCTTTTTGTTTGCACGACCTCGTGTACAGCTGGCGACCACGCCATGTTAAAGCCGGCCAAAGACTGCAAGCCGATAGATTATCCTAAGCTGGACGGGCACGTGAGCTTTGATTTGTTGACGTCGGTTGCTCTGACTGGCACCAACCATGACGACGACCAGCCGGCACATCTCACGCTGCTCAATGACAGTGTTCCTGTCAACACCAACCTCGCACAGTTTGATGGTCCGGAGGCAAGATTCTGTCCTGCTGGTATGCTGAATTCTTTGCATGGTCTGATGGATAATGGTGTAGTCTTGGGGTTATGGTAACATTAGTTATTAAAGCGCTGCAGGTGGTTTGGTGGCACACTGGTAGGGTGTTGGACTTCCAATCGAGAAGTCACGCGATTGACTTGCAGTCGGGTTGCTATCGAGTGGTTACCACTTGGGTGGGTGACTGTTTGTGGACGGGTAAACCATCTAGGTATACACTGTGTTCAGAAAAAAAACACTCTCATTTTCTTTTATATCTCTGTGAAAATGTTCAGTTTTCCACAAAATTTTCAGGAAATGTTTAGGAGGAAACAAGTATTCCACACTGGAAAGTTAGATATTCTTTGCTACCTGTGACGTCATGGTGACGTCATTTTTCCATGTTTGTAAATGATGGGTTTTATCGTTGAAGACAGACTTCTGATAAAATGTTTGCAAGTCAGCAAAGGCTATGAGCAGCAAGTTTGTCCAAGATGTTTCCTTGCAATACACAGACAATTGAACATTGATGGAAGAAAATGTTTAAATTTTGAAAAATGACATGACCGGCAGTATTAAGTCGTTCGACTGATAGCGAGCAAGTGGTCATGCACACAGTGATGCATTGCACATACGCCTGTCAACATCAAAAAGTTGAGGATCTCACACTCAGCCAAGAAGATAAACCACGAAAACAGTTCACAATGGTAAAGTGTGTGATGAATTAGCGTATTTTGGAGTTTAGTCAACACAATGACCAATTGGTGTGTTTTAACATTTCGTCAAATGCCTGTCTTTGACGAAATATGACGTCACCATGACGTCACAAGTAGCAAAGAATATGTAAATTTTTACCTGTGCACCACCTGTTTTCTCCTAAACATTCCTGGAAAATCTATGGAAATTTGAACATTTTTCACAGAGATAAAAAGAAAACGTGAGTGGGTGTTTTTTTCTGAACACAGTGTATAACCAACACCAAGGCCAACTCAACCTTCCATTCCTTTGGGATAGGTAAATCAAGTACCAGCCTGTCTGGCTGGGATTAAGATGGGGTACGTTCATCTGTATCTGGTAGCAGGTAACACGGTGATCCCACATGGCAGGTGCTGCTCCATAGCTTTGTGGTGAGTTTCCCATAAAGAGCTGATATACTGGTACGATCTTTAACCTTTTAACCTTTAAAGTTCAGAATTTTCAGATGTTAAAGTTACTGAATAATAGTTTTAATATTGAGAATAATATGTATTATTGTTAGTATTGCTGAAAATTTGCTGAATTCTTGAGTCTTTGTGTGATATATCCTCCATGGTCATGGTCTCTGTCATTTCCATTGTCTCATACTTAAGCTGTTCACTGTATAGTGACTGTAGTCTGACGGTAGTGGACTGTGTGACAGATCCATCATTTAAGCCACTGTTGGAAAATTCTAATTGATTAACTGATTGATTGATTAATTGATTAAGCTCAAATTCCATTGCGCTGAATTTTTATGTGAACTGGTCACGGTGAAGTCACGGATGTGACCCATGAAACGAGGATATCGCTGGGAATTTTCAGGGATTCAAACTGTGACAAGACACAGTGGAAGTACATTACTTCACCATTTCTCTCAGTGACAAAAAGAAAAAAGGTCATGACAAGTCTACGACAAGCCTGCAACAAGCTCGTTCTGATGAAATTTGGAAATGAGCACAACATGACCTGACAAGTGGACTTTGGTATATCACAAACTTGTCACGGGGAGAAACTGTGTAGTCGTGGATGCCTCGCGTCTTCTTTTTGGAAAGTCAGTGACATTGCGGACTTTCCTCTGTCATGGGGATGTCACACGTTTGTCATGGGTGTCACTTGAAAAGTCAGTGAAATGGAATTTGGGCTTTATGAAGCTAATTTTTCACAGTGATGCACCCAGTAACGTGTCGATTAATTGTATGGCAGGCGTTTATGAATACGTCGAGGCAGAAGATGGGACAGCCAAGCAACTGCAGATCAACGCACAGAACTGTATTCACTGCAAAACATGCGACATCAAGGACCCAACACAAAACATTAACTGGGTCACACCTCAGGGGGGCGATGGACCAGCTTACGATGGAATGTAGTTAAAGAGTATCCACTTATGTGATATTTTCTAAATATGTGGCCTTACGTATTTACTATGGCATGGCTGTATTTCTATTTGTGTATGCTTATGAACGTTCAAAGTAAAATTTGTACACGTGTGCAAGTGAGTGTTTTTATGCAAATAATAACATAAAACATCTGTAGATGCTGATAAAGCAGTGCACGTCTTAGCTATTTTAATGACCTATGCTACCTTTGTTTTCAATTTGCAGTGCAATTTTTTTCCTGCTAATAGTACTGATATAATGCTGTAATGTGTACATATGTCACGCTTACTTAGCTTAGAATAGATGTATTGGATAATGAATAACGAATTCGTATATACTAATACATGCTCTGTACAGGAATATGTTTATTTTATAGCATAATGCATAGCTGCACTGTCGTAACATCTAGCTGTCGTATAGCAAGCTGATTTCTTTTTGTATTTCAAAGGTACCAGAGTTGCTGGTTGTCTTCTGTATGGGCCAGTGGCGTTGTAGTACTGCTTAGTCTGTGTGAATGATGCTTTAACTTGATTTGTTTTAATGTGAGAGAAAGTTCTGATCGAGCATTTCCAACATGCTTAGTTCAGTTAGAGTTGTAGTTACGGTACAACAAAAACCGGCTGGCAAAAAAAGAAGTAATAATAAGTAGAGGTAGTAGTTTGTTATGGTGTGAATACAAAAAGTTAAAAACCAGTAATAAAAACAGCGAATAGTTATTTTTGAGTTCAACTGTCACTGATGATTGAAATTATACGAGATGAATTCAATGTTTCTGTCCTTGAAGCCTCAGACAGCAACTTGTTTTATGATTATGTCTGTATTTCGTGCTTTTGTTGTGTTTCTGTAAAGCGTTATCAGTTTATGACAAGTAGATTTAACATTTGCCACTGGGGCCGGAGGCATTATGTTTGAAGTGTTCGTGAGACCCGTGAGACCCGAGCAAACATTGTCAGCAAGATATATTGGGTATTTGTTGACGAAATTTGACCAGACTTTTATCACTAGCGGACAAGGATGAACGCATCAAATTTGGGGTTAAAAGGTCAAGGGTCAAGGTCATGGTGGGGTCAAATATAGCCCAAAATGCACTTTTTGGCCCTATAGTTGTAACATGTTGGCGGAGGCATAATAGTCGACGGAATCGTAGCCACCCTTCTAGTTCTTGCTGCATGGTTATTAGATGATCGTGCATGCACTTGTCAAGGCTTACACTACAGTAGTGTTACATGAAACTGCACGATGCTAGTTGTAGAATTCAGCGGCTTTTGTCTAACCTGATGAATGACTTCATTGCTTAATTTCTCACGCTGCTACAAGCCTATTTTCTAATTCGTAAACGTTTGCTTAAAGCTGTGTATTGTGACATGATAGACTGTTTTTTTGTATGAAAATCAAGTAATTTTGTTTCACTGCTGGTGCTGGTTTGTGTTAAGGCGTGGTGATTGGTAAGCGATATGTGGAAAATAAGCGATTAGTGTTTTTAATGAGCAACAAGTAATATGAAGAGATTTGGATTTTGAATAGTTAGGCGAGGCTACACACTCTACACTTTAGCAATACTGACTCTGGTGGAAAATCATAATATTTTAATATTCATGTTTAGCGAACACGGAAAGGAAAGTGTTCAAAGGGAGACTGAAACGCTAATTTGTTTTAGTGTTTCGTCTTGAATTTGAGTGCTGTGTGATTGTGACTCCGATGTGATCGACAGATGACAACAGAATGAACTCGTCTCGAATGTGGATTTTTCATAGTACCTAAAATCAAACTCGGACAAAATAATCACGACAGAACGGATAGGCCTAACACACACACACACAGAACACACTTTTGGTCTGCCGAACCGTCACTGTTCTCGCTGAATGTTCGGTGATCGCACGCAACGGTTGATGATCGGTTGACGATGTCAGAACATGGAGCTCTGCAACGTTGATTTCTGCTTTCCTGTGACAGACAGAAAACGGTGAACGCTAGCACTGCATTGTTGCGGCGCTGCCTCTGTGGAGTCTAGGTTTTCTTTTACGGCGTCTATGCGTTAACAGTGTCACAAGCGTGCATGGGTGTCTCCTCCAGACATGTTACTGCTGAGTTGTGTGTTATTTCCAGCAAAGACTTAAACATTTCCTTCACCTATAAGTAAATTAGAATTCAGTTTCCAATGTGACGTGTCTGAGTCGCGGTGAACACTAACTGAACTGATCGATTTTTGTTATCAGACGTCGGCTAGTTCAGCCAGGAGATCATTTGCCCTCCAGTAACTACATAGTACGGTTGACTTCTGTTTGGGTTAGGCTTATCTGCTTGCAGTTTGCACAAAACTTTGCTTACTGTCCCAGACAATGCCGCCTCGTCTTCAATTTAGCCTATCATAACCATAACCGGAACTGGAAACAGAACTATTGCAATGCAGTGCCGGCGCCAGAGAGTTGGAGCCCCCCCCCCTCCCAATACAACTGTGAGGCCCCTATAACGGGGGTCTGAGAGCGGAGCCCCCAGCAGGGTTCAGGGACAGAGCCCCTGATCACAGGGTCAGGGGGTCGAAGCTGAAACACTTTTGGCTTTTGGGCGTTCAATGAAAGCCGCAAATTTGCCCACTTTTCAAATAATTTTAAAGGCAAAAAAATCATACAATTTGTGTTGTTTCTGCAAAAAAATGAAGTTTAATAGGCCGCAATTATACGTCACAGATTACTGTACATTAATGAAAAGTAATAGACTTGTCCATTTTTGTGTAAACTTTCCACCTGTTTACTTATTTTATATTTTGAATATATATATTTTTTAAAACTAGAAATTTTTTCATACATAACACGAGACCCCTGAGCATACGCGAGCCCCCTCCCCCGGCCGAGGAGTACGGGGTGCCCTTCCGCCAGCTCTGTTGCAATGTGATGGATTAAGTATGCTGTGTTTGAACGTCATAATGATATGGATTTAGAGGCAGTTAGCTCGAGTCCACTCTCTCCATACGATACGATATACGATACATGAAGATTTTACACCACCTATTCAGCTTAATTATCGTATCAAATGTGTTGCATTATTAAATGTTCTGGGTTCTTGAAAAGATATCCCGCGGCACATCCCCATGAGAGTTGTTGCTACCTGGCGTAGTCAGCTGACTGGCAGTCAGATGCTGGTCTCAACTGGCATCTGTCCGTTCATTTTGTCCGTCTTGCCACAGCAGCGCCCTGCTGTCGACCCAATGCGCGACTCTTCGACGTTCGTTTGAACCACTACACAACACAATGCATAGGCGTGTTGCTTCCACGATCTTGACTACGTTGCGTTAGGCCCAAACACCGATTTATTCGAGTTGTTGTGATTTTTTTGCAAACATGCTGTGCTAGGTGCAAAGCCGAAGCACGTCATTAATTTTGATTCATTCTGCAAATGTCTACACTGAACTTAAGAATCGTTAGGCTGATTTGTTACGGGTCTGGTTCTGAAAATAACTTTTCAAGTCTAAAAGTGATTGTACAATCGATAATACTGTCAAAGCTATTCCCGTTCTCTTTAAAAATCGACTGATATCTTTTCTTTAGTCAAATACACCATTTCTTTTCATTTAAGCATTATTTTGAAGCGCGCCATGCAGCAGTTAATAACATAGGCCTACAGATTTGCTTGCTATATTTAATATTGTAAATAGGTCAATAGGAGTCTACCGGTATTTATATAGCATTTTTAGAAAAAATATACTTTAAAAACTACACTGTAGTTTGTGGTTAGGATGTAGATACAATTTTTTGGCCATTCTACCCTCAATACGGACCTTGAGTGTGACGTTCGTGAAGGCGTTTGCGTCGCGCTAGACACAGACTGCGCATGATGACTGCAGCGACCACACACAGCGCCAGCGTCAGCAGACCACCCGCGACGCCTATGATGACGTCACTCATTACGTCCATCACCGAGTCAGCTTCAGCACCAGCTGCAGTTCATATCAGCGCATTCGACTGCCAAATAACCGAATGCCAAATATGCGTGAAACAATAGGAAACCATACTTGATGAAGAAAGAAATTAGACTACAGGACGTGACAATTTTTATTATATTTTTCGCTTCTATGGCGCTTATCTAACATTAAAAACTTAAAATTCCAAGTCGAGTGGCTTGCATGTTTGAAAATGTAGATTTTACTTTTATTAGTTGTTGGCGTATTTCTTCTACGCCCCATCCCTGCTGCGAAATTTAAAATCGCAACGTACGCGAAGCACGCAAGAAAGTACGTAACAAACGCAATGAATGCACGTTACGTAGGCAAGAAACGCAGCTGGCGTACCTGGCGCAACGGCGAAAGGCCAAAACGCAAGGATAGAAAGTTCCGATTTACGAGTAGAAACGGTCGTTGCATTAGTTACGTCCGCTGCGTTACGTCCGAAAGCATATAGCGTATACGTAGGCCCTGTTCGCGTTGTAATCCAGCTTTGGTTACAACACACAATAAGGATGTTTCATTTATTTCATTCACTGCTGCACATCGTAACGTATAATGAGATTAGCGAAAGTGACTGCGGACCGTCGACGTCGAGGGTGGCGACGTTGCTCGGTAAGCTGCTTCCCGTGCTTCGGCTGACGCTCAGCAACCGGAAGTAACAGACGACAGAACTGCACGGAGCCGACGCGGTCGTGACGTAAGACGTGACGTCAGTGTCGAGTGGGTCACTGAGTGCCAGCCAACTGCTGTCGTCAGCGAGGTACTCGACGACGTAGTGGTCGACGTTGTCACGTGACGCCGGAGCTGGTGTCCATTGAATGAGTACGCTGCCGTCAGTCCGGCGAGTCGCTCGGACGTCGGTCGGTGGCACTGGCCGTCCTTCCTGTACTGCCACCGACACCACTGCACTCATGCTGACGTTATTGACGGCCTCCGGAGGTTGCTGCTGCTGCTGCTGTTGACGGTGATATTGACGGTGGTCGATAATGACCGAAGAAGGACTGTCCGGCTTGGCCGCTGGCGACGCGTCCAGTTCAGAATACGGAGGCATGACTTCAGCGGTCGTCACGGCTGAAGCGCACACACAATTCATTGAATAACGATTTAGACATTTCACATGCCGCATGTGACCGAATTGACAACTAGCCAGGACTGTACTGGTCACTCCGAAAGGACACTAGTCCGAACAGTCAGAACCGGATCATCCATGAGGCTGGCGAGAGCAAAGCCCCAGGGCCCGGACCGCAGGCCCCGACATTTCTAGACAGTTGCCGTTTTCTAGTTCTGGACTAAAACCTTTGCCAGTTCTGCGTACAACAGTTCAATTTTTGTTTCTGCACGCTTCACTCGCAGATTATTTGTACCTCCACCTTAAAATTTGTTTTGCCGCCCTTGTTTGCTTTTATTGTTTCAACAAAAAAGTAGGCTAACAGTACAAATAAAACTAAAATCAACTCAACATTGCAAATATATTATGTACAAGAAGCCCGCGGTCGCTTTCGAGCCTCAGGGCTAGGTGGAACCATGATACGGTTTTGCAAACAGCGCAAGTTAGGGATAGGGTTAAATAGACCTATAAGCTGAAATTTTTTGGAAGTGTGGCTTCGCTAACTAAAATTTTCGGTGGCTAGCCGGCTAAGCCGGCTAGCCGAATATTTTTCCGGCCGCGGCGGTTCCAACAAAAATTTGGCGGTTACGGTGGCTAGCCGAAAATTGCACTGCCAGTATAGCAGTGTACATTTAATGAC
>Ga0209454_1004517_pt1 | contig 10422 bp, 5 predicted proteins | sample WorMetHERISLAND1_2_FD_187400 | JGI IMG/M metagenome (GOLD analysis project Ga0209454, IMG submission 187400) | Marine gutless worms symbiont microbial communities from Max Planck institute for Marine Microbiology, Germany - Olavius geniculatus... | ecosystem: Host-associated > Annelida >...
ACCCTGTATAATGTATCATTGAAAGTTTATGACAATTTATTTAACTGCCTGATTATTAAACGAGTACTCGAAACTCAATAAATTACTCGCCGTGTATTCGAGTTATAAGTTACTCCAGTGGCCCAGCATTGCTGCTGCTGCTGCTATTGTTGCTTTGACGTATCGCACTCCTAGGACCTATTTCCTTCTCACGTTTTTGCTTCAAGTCGACTGACTAACTGTCGAAAATATATTTTGCCATAGCACAACGATAACGTCATACACCGAACCTATTAATATTTACATGTTATAATTTTTCTCGGCTTTTTCCTGTCTCGGTTTTTGTGTTCCGTTGCATCCCAGCAACAGGCACCTCTTATATAGGGTCAATACTCTGCCTTTATATTGTCAAGTAGACTGGAAAGTAGTATGCAAATATTATGACACTGATCTCATCTAACCACAGTGGCGTAGCCAAAAATGTGAACAGGGGGCCTCGCCTCCCGTCGCTTCGCCTCTTGTCCTCTTCCTTTCCCTTCCCCCTTTTGTCCCTTCCCTTCCTGTTCCTCCCTTTTCCCCTCAGTACCCCGTTCTTTTTCCTTTCCCTTCTTCCTCTCTTCAAGCCTCTTATAAGTAGGACTCTTAAAATACAATTAAAAAAAATAAGGCAGCGCTGTAAGCTCCCCAGCGGAGTTTGGGGTTCAACAGAAATCGAATTTGGTGCTTTGTAGCTTTAAAAGATGAAATCTGGTGTCAACAATTGTAATTATTTTTCTGATAAATAACTGACCAAATTGGCACACTTAGTGCAGTTTAAACGTATGCTTATGCAAGAGGAGTGTCGGCGCTTTTTCTCTACAACATTCTGAAACTTTTGACATGTCACGCGCCTTTCTAACGTTAACCGTCACAAAGTTATCAACGCTCAAACAGGTCCGTTTTTGGCCCATACTGTATAATAAATTTATTATTATAACATATTATTACATACTATATATTCTCCGACAAAACAAGCATGTACGAATACGCACTGTAATCTGGCCACTACAGTGGAAATGTAAACAAAACAGCAACCTCATCCAATAACTGAACCCCATAACTTGATATGCATGAACAATACGAGGACCATTTACTGTTATTGACACTTGCTAACAGAGAAAAAATGCAATCTTGCAATACTGTGCATTGTTTAATTAACCAGCGAATTCCACCAACTGTGCATTGAAAGGGTTGCCAACAGACATTTATAAATTCCAAATATGTCAAATTAGGCATTTTAAACTTATCAAGAAATTTTGCTGTAAAAGCTTTAGTTCGCCATTTTGGCACTTGTCAGTTAAACTGAACACTGGCATCAATTCAGCATTAATTTGGCATTAACTATAATTCTGTTATTGCTGAAAATCTGGCAATTTTTGTCAGTCAAATACACTGAATTTGGTATTTTCACCAGATAATTGGCAACCTGAAACATCGGGAGAATTCAACGGTTAATTAAAGATCATGAGGATTCTGACACGAGCAAATATACCACCAACTGCAATGCCAGGTTGCACACGCATCTAACAAGCGCAGAGAATTTCAATATAAAGTTGATAATACAACTCTATCACACAGCTGTTAATCCATTTACCACTTATGCCAACACGGCCACTCAGTCATCAGATAATGAACAAGTGACCGAAGTGATTCAGTAAAAGACAAAATCGTGAATTTAGTGCTGCCCCCTGGTGAATCATAAGTAGGCATTGTATCCTGCAAGACTGCGTACCTACCAGTTGGTATGTAAATCCATTGAACGGTTTAAGCAGAGTGACAGACGGAAGACAGACAGATCACCCGATGCAGAAATGGGTAGTAATAGGCGAAACTGCTTGTACTACAGTGATATGGCCTAATAATAATAATAATAATAATCAGAGCAAAAAACTTTAACAGTTTACAAAGCTATGTAAGGGCGATATGAGTCAAAACTCGAAAACGGCCAAAAATGGTTTCGGGGAGATATTATTGCGTGTTGAATTCCTGAGCTACGGAGCGTCACCTGCCGTATGGAATCCCACAGTGTTACCTGCCACCCGACACAGGTGAATGTGCTCTGCCTTAACCCCAGCCAGATAGGCTGGTACTTGGTTTACCTACCCCAGAGGGATGGAAGGCTGAGTTGATCTAAACGGCTGGTTAAATACCGAGATGGTTTACCTGCCCGCAGGCAGTCACCCATCACAGTACTAACCTGGCCTGGCATAGAGTAACTTCGTTGACTGAATCAAATGCGTTACCGCTAAGCCATGCCACCAACAATAGCAATATAACACTATAAATACTAATACTACTAACAATATTTATACACTATGTTCCGAAAAAAACACCCACTCGCGTTTCCTTCTAAATCTATAGAGATGCTCAGATTTCCACAAACTTTTAGGGAATGTTTAGCAGTAAACAAATACACCATTAGTGGAAAACTTACGTATTCTTTGATACTGGTGACGTCATTCTGACATCATATTTCTGCATTTGTAAATTATGGGTTCTACCATTGAAGACAGCCATTTGATAAAAAGTTTCCAAGTCAGCAAGGGTTATGGAGCAGCAAGTGTGTGCAAGATGTTTCTGGACAATGGACAGAGAATTGAATATTGATGGAAATTAACTTTTAAAGAAAAAAATTAACATGACTGGCAATATCAAGCTGTTCGACTGATAGCAGGCAAGTGGTCATCCATGAAGTGATGCAGTGCACATAAGGATGCCAACATCAACAAAGTTGAGGATCTCGCATTCAGCCCAAAAATATAGCACGAAAACAGTTCACAATGGAAAATTGCGTGACGCATTAGCATATTTTTGAGTTCAGTTAACACAATGACCAATTGATACGCTTTAACAATTTCATCAAATGCCTGTCTTCAATGGTAAAACCTGCAACTTACAAATCTACACAAAAATATGACGTCAGCATGACGTCACCAGTAGCAAAAAATATCTACCTTTTCCACTGGTGTAATACACACAATTCCCTTGAAAACTTTATGGAAATCAAAACATTTTCCATGGAGATATAAAAGAAAACATGAGTGAATGTTTTTTTTTCTGAACACAGTGTAGAGCTGACGTCGCTGACAAAGTTCACACAAGAATGACAGAAGCCAAATAACTAAGCCCACATGAAACAACAACAGCCAGACCGACCGACTGAGCAGCTGGCAAATTACAACACTCACCACAGGTCCCTCTGTACACAATAGCAACCACGTAAATGCAACTGATAAAGCCCCAAGCCGAACGAATTAGCCAACAAATTTTTCTCCGTCAAAAAATACAGCTATTTGGATTTATTTTGCTTTTTTCTTAGAGAAAATCACATACACTTGGTTTGAACAGCTTGCTGCATGCTTTTTTTCAGCAGAATTACTGACCGTCATTCTGTAAGTTAGTGACTGTGATTACATATTTGCATAAAAACGACCAGCAGTCATATGGGAGCTTCATTTTTTTGAACGTCAAGCAATAATTTGTCTAATCCAGGTATCAGTTGAAAACGTTAGCACAGCCGAATTTTAGCCATATTTTTAACTTTTCACGCTTCATATAAACTTTTAAAAAAGTCGGATTGGGGGTCTAATCTAGAAACAGATACAGTATATCAGTATCCATACATTACACGGCTGCCAATTTAACAACCAATTACTTCACTACTTATTGAATAAATTAAGGAATTAATTACACAGACCTGTGACTACTTTCCACCCCTTTCATATGGAGCAACTTCGTAAAGAGGCCCAATCAAACGAACATTAGAACTGAACACTCAAATTCTCAAGCTAGCACGGCAACATATATTATGCAAAGTGCAACTGTCTGCATATGAGTTGTTGCTTTTGGGTGTCAAAAATTAACACCAGTGACAAGATTAATACCAGCGACAAGACGTCTTAGCTTAACGGCTTAGCTGCTAAGGCTTCAGACCAGCCATTAAGGCCTTACTAACGATTTCGAGGACTACAGTGCAGACGACAGTGGAAACAAAACATGGTCCATTTATAGCAGCATGCAACCTTTTGAAAACACTTGCACAGCAAGGCATCAAATACAGGGTCACACAAAACAGTAAAAGTGGTTTTCCATGACTTTTGAGGACCATTTATTTCCACTTTCAATGTCTTTTCAAGACCGTTTAATCGAGTGAGCATCGAACGAGTGAGATTTTCATAGACATTTACTAAATCAATTACTCTGGCTAACATGTTTCAGCAATTTTCAACTAAGAATATGAAATACACTGAATATGTAGTTAATCTTGTCTGACAGTAGACAGTAATGATGTACACAAAGGCTGAAAACATGTACATGGGTCTAAAATGCGGCATAAATTTGATTTATTTTCCACGACTTTCCAGAGCCTTGGCCTGATTTTATAACTTTCCACTGTTTCCAGGCCTGGAAAATTTGAACTGTAAACTAATCCATGCAAATAAATAGTGTTTTTTGACAGAATCAAAACGACAGCATGTATTCCATTAATTGAACAAATATTCTGAATCCGTAACAGCACTACGTGGCATTTCTGGCAGCTACAATATGCTGTTGTATGGAACGAGACGTGCTTGATACAACCCCGCAAGAGCCCGCGCAGCAGTAGTCAGTATTTCCCCACGGGAAATCCCGACAACGTGGGAATGCCAGTCCGCGTGGTCGACCTGTGGAGCTCGGGCCTGGATAGCTTGACCAATGGTCATTGCAAGGCCAGACCAGCGGAGAGGGTAGTCTGGCGGAGTGGAGTCCTGCATGGAACAGACACATTCCGCTGGTAACGGAGTGGCTTGGGAGAAGGTCGTTAATTCAACTCCACGTCGTGGGTCCTTCAGTAGCAGACAGTTGATGTCATACCACCTACAGCATGAATAAGCACCTAACTCAACAGAAATAGACGAATGACAATGTCTTTTTCTGTATTAAATCACAAACGTGAAAAATTTCTCTTCAAAATTCCCAGACATTGCTAAGAAAAAAGCAGAAAAATTTAGGGAAACTTTTTATGCCGTACGCTGTTTAGTATCACATTCTTTGATTAACTGCTTGCAAAGAGGTATAAAAAGTTGCATTTTATATGGCTATTATAATTTATGATGGATGGTTAGGAACAGTAGAAAATCACAGCAAAAAATGGCAAAAAACACAGCAAACTATTGCAAAAATTACAGCAAAGACAGGTATCAGATTACAAGCGCGAAGACTATTATACAATGTATAAAACTCAACATCTACTAGCATTGACGACCATCATTACATACAGTGGAAGGTTTTCATCTGTCAAATTTTGTCACTACGAAGCATTAAAATACACATTTCTATGATGAAGTCACACTTACATACTAAGCCATAAAGTAACAAAGCACACAAACTTTGGTAGCAAAGACAAGAATAAATATTTTTGCATTAAAATCACACGATAAACTTCAACTTATGCTAATTAAAAACAAAAAATTCTCCAAAAAACACAGACTCACACCAATATGGCTAAAACATGGCAAAACACGGCATTCTGGCAAATTCACAGCACTCGACGAAAATCACAGTTTCCGTGATTTCCGTAATACTCTACTGTCCTTAACAATGGTCAGCTAAATAGCAGATACTGGCCAGTCAACTTTTTAGCCATTTTGACCATTGGTTAGTGGTACAGGAAACCCAAGTTATATAAATTGGTCAGTTGAAGCCTAACTTCACTAACCAGTTAGCAGCAGAAACTGGCCCTAAGTGATTAAATAAAGCAAGTACAACAGTAGACTGTGCTTCAAAAGCCAGTTCAGTCTAATCTCACTGTAATGAACCATAAAAATGCTTACAAAAACATACATTCAATGTTTCAGACTAGTTACTAACAGTCGACATAGTTCCAGTTTCATTGCACAGAGCAAATTCTACTAAACAACGACTAAAGGCCAAGCTGTAGATGCCAAGGCCAGGCCAGTGGTCTTTGAGGCCAGAGCTTCGAACTGAATGCCATGATTTTTTTGGACCTAGACCTCGAGAACGGCCCTTGACCCATCCCTGCGTCAAACTGAACAAAAATGAGACTTCTTGCCTGCTTTTGTTATTAGTTCACCTGATCTGTTATTCATAGTTTTAACAGAAATACGGGACAAGTGGGAACCATGAATATTCAACTGCATCAGTGTATCATTTCAAACACAAACAATGCTTGGGAGGTAGTTCTGTGCACTTGTAAAACAACAGTTCAACAACTAAGCTCTCAACGGAAATCATCGCTGTCCCTTCTTCCACGAGTCATCCATGAGTTAAACCCATGGCCTCTTGATCACAAGTCCAATATCTTACCATTACCACACCAAGCCACCAAGTGTACTTACTGGTCGGGCAGTAGTTCCACAATAAAGCTCTCAATGGAGACCATTGCAGTCCCTTCGTCCACGAGTCCGCTCTGACGCAAGTTGTCAATCCGTTCCTCTGCACCACGGACTCCGGCCGAGTAGCCCACTGGCTGGGCTGCCAGGCTTGACCGGCTCTCCTACACACATCAGTGTCATCTATACATCAGTGGTTTAACTCAGCCTGGCCATCCCTCCCTGGGTAGATGCACTCTGGCCGAGTAACCCACCGGCTGGGCTGCTAGGCTGCACTGGCTTTCATACGCAGCAGACAGTGACAAGGAATACATTAGTAATTAAACTCAGACTGGGCACCTCTTTGTAGTTAGGCGGAGTAGCCCCCCACCACCGGTGCTGCTAGTCTAGACTAGCTTTCCTACACATCAGACAGCGTCATAAACAGATGTGTGTGGATATCACTGCTCAGTACACAACCATCCATATATTACCCATATCCACCACCAACTATCCATATCTGTATACACATGAATGGAATGATCATCAAAAAGATACCCACATCCTATCTGTACATCAATTTTTCACTAACAGCCAACTATAGGCCTACAGTTTGAATTCAACAAAAAAACATGTTTCTTGCTAGTACACTGTCTGAGTATGTATGACTTTATTGTGCTAGACTGGCTGATGCTATTGAGTCATTAATGTCATTACTAAATTGACGACACATTTTTATGCACCATGGCATACTATCCATATCCATAATATCGTATAAAACCATATCTGTATCCTATCCGTAAATTGCACATATCCACAAATATCTATTCGTGAATACATATCCATGCACTTCTGCTCAACAAGGGTTAAACACAGTTCAACCACAAGATGTGTATTCAAAAGAAAGAACGAAAGCAAATATATACATCAGAGACACGTTTCTATACTTGCCATAAGCACCTTCTACACATGAAACTAAAACTAGTGTAACAGTTTAGAAAGTTCCTCAATATGTAGCAGTTATCTGAACCCATGATCTAAAGACAGCAATAGACATTTGGGCAAACATGACAGCCACCAATTAGAAGTCAATTCCAATTTCATGTTTGTCACAACATTTTAGTGGTGCTATAAAAATTCACATGTCATCAGCTCGCTACTCATAACCCACAGGCAAACTAGTGATATAACCCTTTCAGGTGTACAGTGGCATCATTCTTTGGCTAACAATACTGATAACATCAGGAGACTGCCAACGTTTAAATATAAAGAAAAACAGCAGTTACTTACTGTACATACAGAGTATAATCCAACGCACAAAAGAAATAAGTGCTACGCTATCATTTTAAACCCCCAGCAAAATTTATCAACTAGCCAGAATTTTCATTTTCCAGGATTTTCCAGGACCTTAAGCGTTAATGTCTAGGACTTTCTAAAGCCTAAAAACAATGCAAAAAATCCAGCACTTTCTAGAAGTGGGAACCCTGATTACTGCGCTAGAGAGACATTAATACTAACCAGTCCAGTGACTGTGGCCCGGCCGAACATACCCTGGAAAGCATGTCGGACTGCTGCCACCTTAGACTCCTTTGTTGAAGTCACTACGACACTGATGTCACCACCAGAGTCTGTACAATACAATCCAGATCCACCCACTTGTGTGATGACATAGATAACTAGAAATTTGGGGCAGACCCCAACTTGAGGCCACCCAGCACTGTAAACTCAGATTTTGGGAAAAGTTTACGGAGTTGAATTTCCCCTCATAGCAAAGTCACATGGCCCGAACTCAAATTCATTAGCATACACAGAACACGCATTGACGACTTAGTGTGGGTAAACATTAGCATCGTAACTTTTTTGTCGGTGGACCAAAGTTCACCAATTTTTTTGTTCACTGTGGGCTGCCCCAAGGTCTCTAGTTTATCACGCCGATCGACCGAGGGACCACAGAGATCTCGCGCTGAAAAAAGAAATAATAAAAACTGTTGAAAACATAAGGCATTCTGGGAACTACCATTCCGGGTGGCCAAAATATGCATACACCATGTCCCAAAAAACTCTGCCAGTATTATGTTTTTAATAACTCCATGATACATTAACCAATTAAAATAATAACTGTTGGCATGCAGCCAATGCAGTATGAATTCATTGTTGAAAATGGCCAAACTATGACTGATGCATTTCACAAAGTTGTGAAATGTATAGCAACAATATTAAGGTAAAGTGGACAAAACTATAATCATTTACGTCAAGTTTCTTCAGGATGCTGCATGCTAAAAATTATTATTAAAATCAGCCAATTTGTCATAAAGTTACAGTATTTAAAAAGTAGCATTGATGCAGTGTACATGGTGTTTCCTAAAAAGCAACCTTTTTATTTCTTTAATAACTCAGTCAAATGGTGATCAATTTACATAAAATTTCTATCAGCTGTAGTTGAAATAATACTAATTCAAAATATTTCAACAAAATTTGGTTGTTAGTTAAGTATTCTTTGATAGTCAGGATGTAATGCTGACGTCATAATGTGTTGTCAGTACAAGCTTTCCTGTCTTAACTGGTGCTGCAGTTGCTACCCTGATTCGATGGTGAACTTCTTCTGGTTCACTGACAAAAAATGTTCATCGTATCAACCCTAATAAAAATTGGGGCATAAAATCAGGCGTTTTGCAATACAGAAACTCAACCATTTCAACTGCTGGAACATGTAAAAATCAAGCTATCCCCACCAACATGTGTGAGAAAATGATCCTTTTGGGCATTTTTTGTGGCTGCAATGGTAAAACTTCAACAGTTTGCCATCAGTGAACCAGATAAAGTTCACCATCAAAACAGCGCAGCTATTCAGCAACCATCAGCACCGGTTGCGATAAGCAAGTTTTTAACCATTGCACATTATGACATCAGCATTACATCACAACTAGCAAAGAATATTTAATCAACAGCCATATTTTGTTGAAATATTTTGAATTAGTGTTTCTTCAGCTACACCTGGTAAAAATTTCTTGTAAATTGATCATAATTTGAGTGAATTATGAAAGAAAGGAAAGTTATGCCTTTTTTATGAAATACCATGTATAAACGAGCACCATAATGCCATACCGGCAGCTTCAGAATCTATGCTAATGGTTGGTCACAAATTATAGAGTTACTAATCTAAAAGCATGCCACATGGCAATAGTCCTGAGACAATTTATTCAGTTTACATCTGAGGATTGAAGCCTCTACAAACACATCAATGACTCAAGTAACTGACTGAAAATATGATGCCAAAATGGTTAAAAAAAAACAAAAAAATACGTACAAATAACATCTTTCATTCCCGGATCAAGAGTTGTGATAACAGTCTCCACCGAACTCTGAAAAATAAACAAATGACATTAAGCACAATATGCCAACAAGTAACAAGGCTAATAAGTGCTTGCAGTGCAGGTATCACGCAGACAAAAATGCACACAAAAACCTATGCAACCTTGAACTTTGACCTGAAAGCTTAGTCGTTAACTAAGTCAATTGTCGACAATTTTCAAAATTCTTTCACTTGCATACTCGTCTGAAAATTTGCAATAAACTCTCACTAAAGACCCCACCGCCCGCAAAATGTGACGACCTTACCTTGGTCTTTTCAATGACTCTGTGCATTATGCCGCTGCCCGGCAGCCAGCCAAAGAAGCCCTCAGATGACCTCGACTGCTGTTGCTGAGACTGAAAGCCTGAAGTTCCCATCATACTGTGCTCTGTATTCATTGGATACGTGCTATCTACTGGTACCCCAGTCACCAGTCCATGCACTGTGCCTACAGTTCACAGCAACAGACTTTCACATCTCTGACATAAAAAGGTAAAGTCCTTTCCGAGCCATAAAGCCCATAGGGTGGTGCTGATCTGTTTCCTTAGCTCCCAGCCAGACACCAGTTTACACTGTTAGATCATGGATATGGAGCTAGTGCATTGCGTGGTGCGCCTGTTTATATCCCAGCAAAAGCACTTATTGCGCTGACCCACAGAGAGAAGATCAGACAGATTTGACAGATTAGACCCTTAGCATGCCCGAGACTGCAGCACACAACAAATCAGTCAATGTCTATTT
>Ga0209454_1004519_pt1 | contig 10421 bp, 4 predicted proteins | sample WorMetHERISLAND1_2_FD_187400 | JGI IMG/M metagenome (GOLD analysis project Ga0209454, IMG submission 187400) | Marine gutless worms symbiont microbial communities from Max Planck institute for Marine Microbiology, Germany - Olavius geniculatus... | ecosystem: Host-associated > Annelida >...
TCTCGTCGTGATCTGTTTGATCTGTTTTCCTGAACTGTGACTTTGTGACTCAGGCCTAGCAGCCTTCGGGCTTAACGCCTTGCTCGTTGACTAACTAACTAACTAACTAACATGCACCGCTGTCGCATGTTCCATTTGCGTTAGCTAGGCTGTCTTATATAAAACTACTGAAAAATAAAGACTACTGCGAAAAAAACGTTTAAATTAAAATGTATTTCATGTAGAAAAAAACGAATTAGCGTTGGTAAAAAATATTAAGTGGAGCCTGCCTAGCGCCTACTTTAAGGCGCAACGAGTGGAAATATGCATTAATACGACCGAAAAACAAAGTTACAGGAAGAGAGCGGTAAGTTGGCGACGAGAACAGATATAAAAGCACTGTTGCGAACGTGTAAATATCGTATATTCTAGACAAATGGAGTGGTTACTGCAAAACTACCAGAACTGAATTAAAGCCAACGTCCTTGCTTATTACTACATCTCTATGAATATTGTAAACTATTCATAGGAATGTAGTTTACCTGTATCTCCAGTTCGTCCAGTAAAGCCTTGCGGTCCCGGAGGGCCGTCCAATCCGGTATCGCCAACTCCTGACTCTGAGCCGGAGTAAGCTGGTCCCGCGTCTCCGATTGGACCAGTCGCGCCTGTGTCTCCCACCACTCCATGCATCCCACGTACTCCCGTGTCACCCTTCGCCCCCACTGGTCCAGGCAGTCCCGGCGGACCTACAGCGTCATAAGCGTCATTATAACATCTGCTACTAACGTAATTTTTAGTCAAAAACAGCGTGTAAGCTTACACACAGTTTCGTCGGGATAATGTGTGCCAAAAATTGTGAAATGCGTTTAGATTTGTTAAAAGTAATTTATAGAAAACTGTAGTGTCTAGCGTAGTCATACCAATAACGTCACAGTCATCGTCAGCAGGCTGATCTGGACCCGTTGCACCCGTAGCGCCTGTGTCGCCTGTAGCGCCCACTGGTCCCTTTACACCTAGCAACATACGTACGTTACAAATTTATCTTATACCACAAAAGCGAAAATAATAGCACAATTTTGTTACATAAATAATGTTTTTCTTATCTTTTACATTTACTGCGAAACCGGACAGCAAACCAAGACCTAAAATGCAAGGAGAAAACGATCCCTAACTGGAAGAGATCAAGGCCAAATTTCAGCGAGATTCGTTGAAGGGATGTGAAGGGAGGAGCATTGTAGATATCCAAAATGAGTATCCAGCTGCTTAGAACTTACGGTGCCAGGCGGCTTCACGTTGGGCCCTGCCCCAAATGTCTAATTGTTCAGGTACCGCACTATATGTGCTGAATACATCGAGTATTGTTTTCTGGGTACTGTATGCTCACATGTGCAAGCCTACTATAGCTAACATCAATCATCACAGTGATCGGCTGATGATGTTACCTCTACTGCCGTCAGGACCTGCTTGACCTTGTGTGCCCGAAGCCCCGCGTTCACCCGGCGGCCCAGCCTTTCCTGGTGGTCCCATTTCACCCTGTTCTCCAGTCTTCCCAGTAGCTCCAATATTTCCAGTTGCTCCAGTGGCTCCAGTTTTACCCTTGGCGCCAGGGTCTCCAGGATCACCACGTAGATCTTCTACAATCAACCGTTTTACACCCACAGTCAATACTCTTTAGGCCTAAGCACGGCAAAACAACGTCACGATTTTAGACAACGATATCTATTTGTTAGATGTGGGCGATTCGGCTGACAGTAAATCAGATTCGATTCGATTGGATTCACTAGCAGTAGCGTCGTGGCAAAGGAGCAAACAGTGGGGGAGGTCAGATGCCACCCTAAATTTTTGGCTGTCGAAAAATTATGGAAATATCTTCTTGTCGGAAAATGTTCGTTCAAAATGCAAACTTTGGAGCTGAAAACCTCTATTTTGGGAAAATTCAGGGACAAAATTAAAATGTTGAGCACCCATAATCTCTTTTGCGGAAAATTTGCAGCTTTTTGTCAGAATTCTTTCAAAAATTTGCAGTGTCTCTAGAAAAATTGCAACTTCCGTCTTTGCATAAAAATCATTAAGTACAATGTTAGCTTACTTGTAAGCACACTGTTGTTGACATGCAATGATAGAGACTGAGACGGATAGACAGACCACGCATACATGTACTTTTACGCGCTACAGCTATGCTGTAGGCGTCTATGACACAGTTACCGTCTGTCTGTCTGTCTGTCGTCTGTTCGTCCGTCACTGATGTATTGTGGCTAAGCCTTGGGTGGTAGCGAAATTTTTTTACAGATATAATTAGTCTTCTGTCTAGGCTCTTTGCTACAAAATTTGGGGTATGGAGTTCAAGAGGAGCATTTTCGGAATTAGGGTTAAACGGAGGAAGTGAGAAAAATGTGCGTTTTAACAGAAAACTGGCTATATCTCGAAAACGGTGAGAGATATGGCCAAGGTTATTATTAATTACTAATAAGAAGTGGCATACGTCCTTTCAGATGAGATGGAAATCATCGACCTTAGATGATTTTGAAGGTCAGTACTGCAACAAAAACTGTATAGGCTGTAGCGCGTCTTTCCTAGCAATAGGTGGGCTTTCTTGTCTTTAGCGCCCACGGTCTTGACTTAGGCAATGTCCATAGTTCGTGTCAACATGTTCATAAATGTATTTACGGTAGATTTAAAACGATAGGAGGACGCTTTCGTGGCAGTGAGTTTGAGACATCATGACATAAGGCCTACTTGGTGGTCTGTGCGACTAAGCAGTAAATAAGGCTAATGATTTATTTGAATTTACACGTCAGCTAAACGTTATTGTAAAGTACAACACGTACAGTAGCGGCATCTGTGTATGAGCGAATTCAAAGAAACAACTAACCGTAAGACTGTGCGCTTAGTTGATCAATGAGAACAGCGTAAAACAGCGCGAAGACGAATGTCAGTTTCATCGTTATCTGCAACGCATGAATACAGAGCTATGGCAGTAATTAGAAAAGGTAAAAAGCCTTCAAACCTCGGCCAAGAAATGTACTCTTTCGTGATGTTCGTTCCCGTCAATGTCCTTGACAGCAAGGTCCTGAAGTCATAGTCTTGATTTTTGGCATTCGGGTTCGTGTTAACGTTTTTGCGCTGCCACCTGGCGAAGCAAATCTCCTAATGATAAGAAATCGTACGTGATGCAAGTCCAAATTCTCAACGGGTGCATAACTTTTTGAGTCATATTGGATACGCGGATAGATTCCAAGAACACCCTTACTCAGCGGAGGTATAGTCTAATTAGCGCATTAGTCTATAGGTTCCTGCAGAAGGCGCTATACGAAGATTCGCACTTCACATTTTGAAACATCAGTCATATCAGCAAATATGTTTCCTTTTTTAATAAATCAAATTTATGTTTTACTTACTTACTTAGAAATGATCTCTTAAGATAAGATAAACCTATAGCAATTTTGAAGCTCTAAAATTTGAAACTTTGCCAACTAATTGTTGGTAAAAATGTTTTCCAAGTAATCCAATCTGGCCGCTATACCAGTGGCGTAGCCAGAAATTTTAATTGGGGGGCCTCGTCTCCCTTTCCTTCCCCTCCCTTCCCCAACCCAATATGTCCCTCCTTTTCCTTTTCCTTTTCCCTTTACCCCCTTAACCCTTTCCTTTCCTTCCTTCCCCTGTCCTCCCTTCTTTCTCTCCCCTCCCCTCCCTTAGAAGTAGGATCCCCTAAAATCCAGCTAGAGAGTCTGGAGGAACGCTGTGAGCTCCCTCAGCGGGGTTCGGGCCGGAACCCCAGCCGAAATCGAATTTGGTGCATTTTAGCTTCAAAAAATGAGATCTAGTGGCAACGATTTTAATTATTTTATACTGACCAAATTGGCTAATTTCGTGCAGTTTAAACGCATGCTTATGTTTTGTCAGGAGGATTGGGCAGGGGCCTGAGCCCTCCCCCTCTTCCCCCTTGGCTACGCCACTGCGCTATATATCACAAAAATCATTTACTTACTTACTTACTTACTTACTTACTTACACAAGACGAACAGGTGGCATTGTCGTGCATCGTGTAGTAAAACGAACTTATTTGTTAAGCCGCGCCGTCCAACTAATTTTCGGCCTACTCTACCTAAGAGGAAGGTTCAGCACTGTAAGATAGCTATTAGCTTCATAAAAATTATAAAGACCGTGTAATCTAATAGCGGGTTATGAAATCATCTTAAATCAAAATAGATTCAGACTCGAGTTTCGGAAGTAAAGCGACAAACCTTTGTTCGGACGGTGTTGGGCTGTTTTCTCATGCACACAGCGTTCACTCAGCTGTCAGAGTGTTAACAGGACGTGGCAGCTAGCGATGTGTGCTTGCTAGTCGTGCTGTATACGTGAGGCCCACGCTATCGTGATCAGTGACGGTCACAGTATATAGAGTCACCCATGCATGGCTTATGCGTCATATAGATAGTCCCGACAGCGTCGTGCGCTGTACGCAAGAAACAGTTCGTCCCGTGCTTACAATTATTATTATTCGCAATTCCAGCAAACGATCCGCTTCGGAGTCAACGTTTGCATTGTTTCGGTAGAGCACGAAGTCATTCGAAGCGCTAAATTTGCACGACCATAAGATGACGGACCACAAAATAATAACAATTTGATTGTTGGACCAGAAATATTTTAGAATGAAAGGGTGTGGTCAGTGTAATGTAGGTCTGCTCGCGCATTTTCTGTCGATGCAGAAAACTTCTAATCAGTGTAGTACCTATAAGTAGTTCCATTGGATTGGCTATCCGGAGTAAAAAGCGGATAGTTTAAAAAGTGGTGACTTACTAAAAAGGGAGATGCCTTTTTTCTGTTCCCTCTCCCGATTCTGCCGCCACGGATGATGGCATTGTTTGCAGATCCATCTCTAACCTCCGACAGTCGCGTCTGTCAATTCCGAATATTGTTTCCACACTTTAGCAACGTTTTAGTTTCGTTATTGTGACGCGAGAATCAGATTAGAAAGCTTTAGGTCGACTCAGCTTTCTACCCTCCGTGGGACGGCAAAATGAGTAGTAATTCATTTACATGAGTTACGGAAGGTGGGGACCTTGGTATAGCTGACTGGGGTTGCCTAGCCGGCCGCTGCGCCAGCCTGTGTCTGCAGGCTGCACGCGACGGCCGTGCGGCAGGCGGCTTTGGTTAGTGACGAAAGCGCATTAGAGGCGTGTTTGCGACGATGCGCTATACAAATTGACGACCTTTTTACCTTTTTTTACCTTTCAAAAACTTTAACCATATTCTGCGGTAATTCGGCTGCGAAACGTTCGAATGCGCTGTTTTGCTGCGGATTGACCTCGTGTGACGAGCGCTCTGCATACCTCTGCAGGGCAAGTCGTGCTTCAAACAAGTAGCCCAACGCAATCGTGACTAAGTCATACATAGCTGTCCCGATTACAGTATTAATGACCGTATTGTACTCAGTAAATACGCACCAAACCTGTTTCCGCAATGACTAGTTCGTTAAAGGCGAAAACATAAATGCACTGGACTTAAAGTCTAGCTTATTTATGTATATAGGCCCTAATATGGGTCTACAATCATGTACATAAATGCACGCTGTGACTCACTTGATTCTCCTCTAGCGTTAAGCCTGTAAGATTAATCTGGGAAACTTGCTCCTACACGTAGGCTATTGTGACGCATACTGTTTGATATTTCCCGGTATCTTGCAATGTGCTTAGCCACAATACATCTTTGCGCGCCTTTTAGATTCCTTTATTATTATTAGTATGCATATGTTTGTTATGTGTGCATTGCGACGGCATAAGTTTAGTGAGTATTGGACGTACGTAATGGGAACTATTACTTGGGATAGAACGATAGTCACGTCAAGAAGAATAAAAAAATGAGACTTTTGTTTTATAACAAAAAAAATCCCCACATCATTTGATTTTTATCAAGTTACAATAATTTACAAATAGAATTCACAATAACATTAGCACTGGCAAGTTGTTTACACATAAGGATCACGCGCTCCATCATCTCACTTCAGGATCATAATGCAGTATGCTGTTTCTGAGTCAAATATGCAAAAAGTTTACATTGCATTACGACAATGCTGCATTTACTACCATTTAGACAATACTGTGGACTTTGGTCTACTTGTTATGGTTTGCAGGGTTTTTGATGCGCTACAGGCGTTTATGGCATGGGCTGTAAATAACTAACACCGTGTCCAGGCTCTGTGTACAAAATTTTGAAGATGTAGTGCAAGGAAAACATTTTTAAATTTGGGGTTGAATGGAGAGGGTAGGCAAAATGTGCGTTTTTAATAGAAAACTGGCCATATCTTGGAGACGGTAAGAGCGAGGGCCAAGGTTACTATTAAATACTAATAGAAAGTGGCATACGCCCTTTCAAATAAGATAAAAAATTGACCTTAGATTATTGTTGAGGTCAGTGCTGTAACAGGAACCGTATAGGCTGTAACTCGTCTTCCTTAGCGAAAGCTGGGCTTTCTTGTCTTTTCTTAATGTCCAAATATACTGTTCAGTAATATTTATAGCAGCACTGACTTGATTATAATTAAATACATGTATTTTGATCATATTTTATTTTGTGTATGTCGACCTTAACAATGTGTTAACGTTTATTACATCTCTGAAATGAACAGCTTTCTACTTAACTTAATACTTACTGTACTTTTTGAATTACGCACAGTGGCAAAAATGAGCGCGCGATGACAAAATAAATAATACAGTGAATTTCCGCGTTTCACGCAGTTTATTCAAGTTTAACATTTATCTACTCCGGTATCATATCGTATCATATCATGAGCACAAACCTAATGACAAAACCCAGAGAAGATCACAATCATTATCTAAGTCGTATAACACAAAATATCAACATCACAACGCCGCAGCGTTACCAGCCCATATACAGGGTGTGCTTATAAAATACAATCCCCTAAAATACGCGAAGAGATATCTCTAACATCAGTCTCAAATGCTCATGTGCTGCAAAAAATATCCCCTATTTTTTGTTTGTTATTTTCTTAGCAATTTCTGGAAATTTTGAAACAAAATTTTACTTCTTATGACAAATTCATAATTACATAAAATTGCGAAAAGGCCTTTCATCATCTGTAACTACGACAAATTTGCTGAATTTTTTCTGCAACCACACATAGTCATTTCTCACGTTGACGTGCAGCACAACGCACGCAAAACGAAAGAAGCCCCATGTTTGCGCTGCAGAAAAAACCTTGTTATTTGAAAAACATAACAAACATTTTTCCAATCACTTAGTACTCCAAGAGTCCACCGCCAGCCTTCACACATGCATCTAATCTCTTCAGAGAAGTGTTTAAAGGTTTTGTTGATGACAAGTTGTTTCAGATCACCCACCACCTGCAGCACGCGTTTGAGTTCAGTGACGAATTTCGGTTTTTCTTTGTGAAAATAAGTTGGCATAGTAAAACCATTTTATAAGTTTAGCAAGTGATCACAATTTGTCTCGATTTCATGCCCGAACAATATTCATAACCCAAGTTTGTTCTTACTGTGCATAGAACAATTTTGGGCAAGCCTTTTAATCTACCTGCCGTATTCAGCTTTAAAAAATAAATGATGAACTTAGTAACTGTGTCACGTATAATTTGTACAATTTGCTCCATTTGCCTGAAAAATAAATAACGATGATGATGATGTTAACAAACAACGAATAATTCTGAGCAAAAGCATGAGTTGTTGTGCCAATGGAACACTGGCGCTACGCAAGATAACGTCTAGTTTAACACAACAGTGATGAATGCTGAATTCTATACGTGAACTCCAAACTAACGTCGACAAACATTCATTAGCCGTCTTGATAACGAAACAGAAAGAAATTGCTTTTAATGGCTCAGCAGCATTACATCTGTGAAAGTGGGCCTTCTAATAGGCCTACGTCCGTCAGCAGCTACAATTGTGAGCATATAAACGCAAAAAAACTCGCGAGTCTTTTGGCCGAGAAAATTGATGCTAGTTTTGCGACAAATACACGCAACAAAAAAACCCTATCAGCAAACAACGCACTTCGTCAATAACTGTGAAAGATAGGAAAGTAACGTTTACGCACGCCACAATGTGAAAGTACAACCGACAAACGTATTATGAGCGTCCGCGGAAATGATGTGATTTTCCCTCCCCCGCAAGGTAAAAATGGGTTAACCGACTGGCAAAGTAAAACATCGTAAACTAAAAAAGTCGAAGAAATATGTAACGAAGAAAGGTGCGGCGGTCAGTCTGTGGAAATATTTTTTCCTGCAGACGCCCACGCATGTAAACGAACTATCAGTGACACGGAGACTATTCGCTTTAAGGCTCAAACTCTACTGCGACTTCATGTGCAACAATGTTGCACAAGAAGCTGCGGAACAAAATTACGACAAATTGAAATATGCCACAAATTTCCAGAAATCTGTACAGTTTGTTGTACACAATAAATCACAGTAATTGAATTTGGGCCGAAACGTTTTTTTGCAGGGAGACTTGCCTAACGACTTCATATGTGATCCAACAACCAAATTTACTACAACAGAAGACCAGTGATTTTGATCGGGTCAGACCGCAGGTCGAAACTTTTGACCTTCGTTCAATTCTGCTACACACAACTCAAATCTCAACCTCCATCACTTCGACTTGTAGTTGGTTTGTCAGTCAATAACTCACTCAACAAGCTGTACAAAATCTTTACACGTCAAGATTTTGTGAAGTTGTTGTAAGTTGTCGATTTTCAGCTGAAATGGTTGCAAAACTTGTTGTGGCTTTGCTGTACAGCAAATGCAAATCCACTACAAATCAGAATAAGTGGAGTTTGGCCCTAAGTTCACAAACACTGTTGTAAATGTCAAAGTAAGCAGGACAATAAAAAAATACAAAATATAGCCAACATCTTCTAACAACTAGTCTAGTATTGCTCTACGTGGCGTATGGTTAACAAAAGAGAGTTAAACAGTCACGACACGTCAATAAACGCCCATAAAAAGGCATCGCTATGTATGTTTGTCGCAGGTCGATATTTGTGAAAACGTAGCCAAAAAAAATTTTGGCGGAAAACTTTCGTATGACTTGGAAATGATCGGCCTAAGTTAAACAGATTTTTGGGACAAACCGGGTCGTCACAAGCGCCAACTTCCTAGGTCAGTGGCTGTGTCTCTCACTAAAAAATCGGCCATAAATACAAATTTAATGTGCGTTCTGTTGACATGTTTAAACAGAAGGTGACACATTTTTCAAAAACTTTTTAAGAATGGCGTAATGTAAAATCTGCATTTTAGTAGCATTACAGGGCAACGTCATAATCATTAAGTAATTTTCAAGGACAAGTGTTTACCCCTTGCTCATATTTGACGTCACCCTTGAATGTCGCCTACTATGTGTAACACACCAGCTAGATGTTCCCCCATCGCAGTGCGCAACTGTTGGTGACCGAGCCTTCGCCGTCGCTGGTGCTCGGCTATGGAACAGTTTGCCACCGGACATTGTCGCGTCCAACGCACTTTCACAGTGCGCCATCTGTACTTTTGTCGTGACTTGCGCTTTTACTTGTGGTCCTAGCAGTTTTTGCTTGGGCCACGTTAAAAATTTGTAATGTGATGTAATGCAACTTGCAAAACTCTATTTTACGAACCGAACAGCACTGAAATTGCAGTTTTATAATGTTTAAGAAAAATTTTCGCACCACTGCGTAGCGCGTTTTCTAGTGCGTCTGATACTAACTCCGACTTCGAAACACGTGCACTTATACTCTATACTACAGCAGAACGATCTAATACTAGCGTCACACAAATACACATAGGCCCTATACACGCTAGCACAGATAACACCACGCGCACTCTTGCAGTGAAAGTTAGCCGAACATCACATCGATCTGAGCACGAAATAATTAACAACATATATAACAACTAGAACAATAAGCCTACGTACGACGGTAATTGCCTAACTGAATGCTGGGAATGTCTATTGTAACAACGACAACATTACACGCCCAAACTCCACTTCCACTTTTCAACTTGTTGCCGATTTAGTGGCAGCACAACAAATCAACAAGAAACAAAAACTCTGCTGCAACTTGATGTCGAGTTGTGCATCGAAGGGGCAGCTCGATAATCAAAAAGTTTGATAGTCTGAAGGTTTTAAGATAATTCTTTTTGTACACTTCTACAGACGTTACTCAATCTCCACATTTCCTTTCAACAAGGGTTAGGGTTAGAGTTAAGGTTAGTGAAAATGCATGTTGCAGTGTATACGACATCAGACTATCAAACTTTCAGACCATCAAACCTTCGGATTATAGACCCGCAGCCGTGGAAAAGTCCACAAAAATTAACAACTAAGACCAATCCACAGCACGTCAAGATGTTGTAGTACAGCCTGCTGAACACGTATGACTGGCTGTCCAACAAGTCTACAACAAGTCAAATTAGTGGAGTTTGAGTTGGCCTC
>Ga0209454_1004520_pt1 | contig 10420 bp, 8 predicted proteins | sample WorMetHERISLAND1_2_FD_187400 | JGI IMG/M metagenome (GOLD analysis project Ga0209454, IMG submission 187400) | Marine gutless worms symbiont microbial communities from Max Planck institute for Marine Microbiology, Germany - Olavius geniculatus... | ecosystem: Host-associated > Annelida >...
ACACTGCAGACAATTTGCGATAATGTGATTATTATAGATCCCACTACACCGTAAATGCGTTTCTACACTACTTTGTGAAACATAAATGAAATATGCATATTATAACAATGATAATAAACAAATATTTTGGTAAAACTGAAAGAAAACACCTCAGACCAACATTGAGCTGAATGGCACTAAACTGTGTAAGTCTAACACAGCCTAGTGTCATGCGAATCATTCACCGCAGTGTTGGTCCGCTTGGTCTGAAGTGTTTTTTCCATTTACCTAAATGTTTGTTAATATCGTTAGTTTTGTCATACATTCATATTTCACAAGGTAGTGTAGAAACGCATTTACGATGTGGTGGGATGTATAATAATCACGTTAACGCAAATTGTCTGCAGAAAGTGTCAGTGAGAGAATTTTGAAAATCTGTCAGTTGACGAATATATGGACAAAAATAGTGCCACGTTTTTTACTGGCCCACAGTGTAGTAGGCCTAATTATATCGTAGTCTATTTTCATATTTTTGCGTCTCCAAAACACATCGCAAAACGTAAAATTTTGAGGAAGACTCCCCCACTTTTTCTAGCACTACGTACGCCTACACTCCGCCCGTGACGCTAGACGATCCGTCGCTGGTCCATTCAGCCAGTCGTTGACGCTGCAACTAATCGATGCGTTGCTATGACGACCAGGTAGCATCGCGTCGCAGGGTTTATTAGAAACAACTCACACACACACCGCTGCAAGTCTCCAAATTGCTACAGCTTTGTGGGCGTGCCTGCTAGACAGCGGCTGTAACTTCCTACAGTAGCAGGCAAAAACAAGATTTTTTCGTTGGTTTTCGTAAGCATTTTGCCATAATCAGGTAACACGTCTTGTTTCAGTCATTGTATATTACATTAAAGCTATTCGCGAGTACAATACAATAAATTACTCTCCAGTCTCTAGGATAACTTCCTGACCAGCGCATTAGAGGTTATTTTCTAAAAGTAATATGCAGCATTTAAATCAACGTGTTACTTACTTAGAAGGCGTACACGTGCAGACAATCGAAACATGGGATTATGGGTGAGTACGCAAGTGCTACGCAGCAGGCCCGTCGAGAAGGAGGGTAGGGGTAAGTTACTCCGGGTCTCGCGACGTTTGGGGACCCCGCCGTCGATCAAAATATAAAGTACAACAGAATGCGCCATATTAAAAAGCAAAATTCGAACATTTTCTCCCCATAATGTTGTCACCGGGCCCCGCGGTCGCTCTCTACGTCCTTGGTACGCAGCATGAACGTATCCCACTCCAGACAATGGTTTTAACATACTTATCTATGCTCAGCTCGCATTGACTACACTGTCGTTAGCTTTGTCATGTACGACTGCCGCCGTCAGTTGTGAAACCAGTATGGGTGCGAGCCGAGTGTGTTTTAGCCTAAAGGCACCGACCTAATTAGCAAATGCACGTTTGCTACATTTGCTTCAGGTCGGTGCCTGATTATCGCCGTTAGTTAGTTGTGTCATTTCCTAGTGATCAATCAAGCGTAATTAACAATTTACCACACGCAGTTCGTTGACGGCGGCGCCATGTCGAAGAAACCGGCGAAGTTATCAGCGGCACAGAGAGCGTTGGAGCTGAAGCAGCAACTGTTCACGGAAGAACTGATAATCACCGACACTTTACTGCAGTCACTAGCTGCTGCTGCTGCTGCTGACGATGATGATGATGATGATAAAGATGATGCTCCGCTACGTCTGTCTGATGTCGACGTCATTAATAGGGTGACCGCATTTTAGCGTTTTATGTAGTTAGATAAAACTTTAATTTTTTATCGACGCGTTTGTGTTTTTTTTAATTTCTACGTCGTCAATTTGCATGCATGTGCTTGACGTAATAAAGATTGACTGAATGATTGATATACATTTTTGCACCAGGGTTTTAGTCTTTAAGACTTCCACATTTTTTTTTCTTTTTTTTCTTTTTCTCCTCTCCGTTAGCGCTTTCTCAATTCCTGTACTGTTTTATCTCCAAATTGGGTTAGAATGAATGGGTGACTTTAGAAAGCATTATTAGTTACCGGATTTACGACATAATAAACGCAGTTGTGTGGTAATATTTTTTTTGGTTTGGGGAAACGTTTCCCCTCTCTTTTCCCTTTCCGTTAGAGGTAGACTTTTTTAAAATCCAGCTTTGTCAGTTTCGTCAATGGGGTCCGCGGGCAAAGCGTCGGCCGCATACGTATTTTATAGTATTTTAGCATCTCGTAAAAACATCTGGTGACCAAATTTCGTATTATTTTTATTTTTAGATATCCAAATAAAAGGACAATTTTAGCACTTTATCTCAGGATATTGCAATTTGGTAAACGCTATTATACCATCGTTTCCCGTTGTCTGATGTTATTTGGGGAAACGACGTTCTTCCCAAAATATTTTTTGGGGGAGCATTCTGTTCCGTTTCTCTTTGACTACACCACTGATTACACGGAAAAAAGGAAAGGATTTGCCATAGGTCTATGTCATGGCGCGTTAGAAGTTCCTGTCAGTGTTATTATTATTAACGTGTTGCAGGCGTCGAGCAGAAAGGACAAAGTGATGGCGCTGCTGACTGCTCTACGCAAGAACTGGAAAGACGACTACATGCACAGACTGTGTGAGGTCCTGGACTGCAGGAGAAGCTGCGTGTGTGGTCCAGCCAGGGAGAGAGTCAATCGATGTGTGAGGTCCTGGAGTCGACCAACACGTGGTTGCTGGATGAACTCAGAACCGAGCTAGAGTGTGAGAACGGCAAACAGATCATCAGCGAGGCGATCGACCTGGAGAACGGACGAATTGATTTATTGATTAATTGGTTGGTTGGTTGATCGGTTATTGATTTATTCGTTTGTTTGTTTGTTTGTTCATTAACCCGCGGGAGAACGGACGAATCGTGTTTAAAGAGTTCGGCAATGAGCGCCGACTGTCGGAGCTCGAGAAGAAACGACTTCACTCTCTGCTCAACCGCAAGTCGCAGTGCACAAGGGACATCTGGCAGAGGGACTTCATAATTCACTGTCTACGCTCGAGACTTCAATGTCCGTAACTTCGAAATTTAACCGAAACAACTATTACTGTTTCAAAGGTCCTATGTATTCAAGACTTTATCGGCTTTACCGTGAAGGCTACGAGACATGAGCGTCATATAAAAGGGACATCTGGCAGAGACACGAACGCCCACACTCGAAACTTCAGTTTCTGAGAACTGGGAAAAAGTCGGTCGCAAGACAAGGTTCGAGAGCTTCATACTTCAGCATCTTTATCACTAAGCTTGGCATTTTTTGCGGCGGACTTGAATGTCTACACTCGAGAACTGGAAACCGAAAAGAAAGTCTACAACGTCTCGTAAGTTCTGGAGACCCGATACGAGGGACATCTGGGAGAAGCAGTTCGGGCGACTGACGTCGCTGTTGGACGCGGCGACGAGACACAGTAACACGATAGACACGGAGTCGCTTAGAATGTCCGCCGACATCGAGTCGTTTATTGAGACTAAAGTTAAAACGAAAGTCATAATTGAGTTGCTACATGGAGTGGTTCGTAGTTCAGCTCGATAGGAACTGTAAAGGATCCTTTAAAGGCTACAGCGTTGTAGCGCCAGACAGATCAGGGAGACTCGCTGGAACGAATACGCGGTTTCACGTGACATCGAGTCGTTTATCGAGACGAACGGCGCGCATAGCTTCAAAAACCGCGCCGTGATCAGCGTCGCGCGATGTACCGGCGACGTGTTTCGGGATCTACCTGCCATACAGAGGCTGGAGGTGCAGCTAGGCTGCCTCATCCAGATGTCCGGTCAGAGCTGTCTGGAGCGAGACAACATCGGCGACGAGAAGGACAAAGTGATGAAGAGGATTGGAGCTGACACCAGCAACAACAAACAGCAACCGAACAACGTCAAAAGTACCGGATTCACTGGTAGGCCGCTTCCGCAGCACTCACTGGCATAATGTAACGGTTGAGGTCTCTACTTATCTCTAATTTACTTTAAATTCTACCTTTTTTATGCTACATTATATTAAACACTCTACTCCGTTACAAACCCCTAATCTTCCCCTTTCTAACGCTTCAAACCGCATCTAAATCGGTCCACTAACGGCGGAGATATTTGCCTCTAAAGTTACCTATTTTAATCCTTATTTTCTAAGTCTGGTATATTTTCCAAAATTACGTTACATTAAGTCCTGGCCAGCGTGGACGGAACTCCTTCTCTCTAAATAGAGAAGTGTAGAGGACACTCATCACAAAGGTTAGAGTAAACTCTAAATAGAGGAGTACTCTACGAAAATAAATAGGCCTATAGAAGCCCCTCTAAATAGAGGAAGATAGAGGATCCTCCCAGATAAAGGAGACCAATAGAAAGCACTCTAAATAGTGCCAACAGAGAGTGAAGATAGAGAGCACTCTCAAAGAGGGCAGATAAGAGGGCACTCTCGAAAAGTGAAGAAAAAGGGCACTCTAAAATAAAAGGGCACTCTTTCAGAGTAAGGTCAGAGTAAGGAGTCTGGGACTCCTCTTTCAACTACGTGCGAATGCAACGCCACTATTGAACACCTCGCCTCTATCGGAGAACCTTCCCTCGATCTTTAGCATTCTTTCTAAGTTGCCGCTCACTCCTGCGATTCCGCTGATCATATTTCTCGGTTCCTAACTCATTCTTTCGTTGAAGACGGGTAGTTTTACTCTACTCCGCTCCAATTTCTCATTCTAAATTTAGAGGAGTTTCGAAGGAATATTTCCTTCCCCTCTTCGCATTCATACAACAAGGCGCCCGAACCCACTTCCAAGTTAAGAACGAGAAGATTTGAGTAATTAGAGTGATTTCGTCAAGTAAAGTCAGTCCTCATTGAGCAAAAGTGATCGTCATTCTTACATTCACCGTTTCCACCTTTATTTCGTTTTTGCCAGAATTCATCATCGTAGTGAACCTTCGTCTAACACGAACCCACCTCCCACCATAGGCAATCGTCTAGCTTTTGCTAACGGAGTAGATCCGGATACCCATGGGAAAAGAGATCCGACCGAGGACGGGAAGAGTTGGAGAGTTATAATAACTATTAAAAAAATTAAAAAATTCTTCATGTTGATTTAACGTCATTTGTGTGTATAGGCGTAACTAATAATAGCTTTAAAATAGAGAAAGCATTTTAAAACGTTGAAAAGCGCGCAGCGCGTTTGATGAAAAAGGACGTACGTTTCAAAACGCTGACTCAAAAAACTGACGGTTTTTTACTTTGAAATATTGACTAAATTTTAGTCTACTAAATCATTTTTTAAGTTTGTCACTGCACGCAAATTTTAAGTAAATCTAAATACAATTACTTTATGTAACGTGACGATTCGTGCGTTACAGTGTGTATTATGTATTGAAATTAAGTAAATGGATGACTAGAAAAAAGTGCAACCATATGAACAGAAGGCTTACCTAAATCTATAGTCCAGAGAAAATTCCCGTTACAAATTGCAAAAAAAAACTTTTTTGTTCCGGTGCTTAGAACACGGGCGACTGTGGTTCTAACTGTTAAAACGCGTTTTTCAAAATATTTTATGGATTTGTTTATTTACTTGCTTACTCGCAAACAGGGAAAGCAGCGGCAGCAGACGGCGTCGACGTGAAGCTGAGTAAATACATTGAGAAGAAGAAGCAAGAGTCGAACGAATGTGAGGAGTTGATCGTTCAGGCCAGACAAACCGGTGACAAACTGCAAGAAGACATCCGGCTGGCGCAGCGAGAGAAGGATCTGACTCTCGCCAAGAAACAGAAAGAGGTTGACGAACTCAGAGCCAGAGTAAGTCACATTTTACAGTGTTCTCAAGCTACAGGGTGGGCCAAAAAACTGGCACAATGTTTTTATACGCCAATAACTTCACCAAATATTAACCGATTTTCAAAGTTCTTTTACTGCCAAAATCAGAAGAAAATTTGTAGTAAAACTGGCCCCCGCACCTTACCACACCCCGTATATGTCGCTACACTACCTTGTGAAATATCAGATATCGCACTTAAGTCGGCGACGACACTGACCAATGGCCTGACGTGGCCCCCAAACAGCGTGGACTTAAATCCGGTCGATTATGCTGTTTGGGTGTCCTTCCATGGATGGTCTATCAACGATGACAATTTCACGACAATCAACCAGCTAAAGAAGGCGATCGTCACTGAGTAGGGCAAACCGTCGCAGCGTTTCGCTGATCGCGCCATTGGTCAGTGCATCGCCGGCTTGAGCGTGTCGTCCAGCAGCAAGGCGAACACATCAATCATTTGATGAGAAAACTGCGAGATGTGACAGTTGCTTTAGACAATGACTGAGATAATAAACAGGTTGTTTTTTGTCGTTAATTCTTTTACAGTGTGTTGTTACTTGTTTTTAATTGTCGCTTTTACGACACTGATATTTCGCTAAATAGTGTAGCTACACACTTGAGATGTGGTGAGATTTTTAGTGATAGTGTTGCTGCGGATTTTTTTCCTGATTCCGAGAGTGAAGGAATTTTGAACATCAGTTTACATTTGATGAAGTTATTGGCGTATAAAAACATTGTGCCGGTTTTTTGGACCACCGTGTGAGCAATTGCCCGTCATAACTTTGATTCTATCTGAATTTTTTCTCCTTTAGGCATCCAGGTCAACTCGTCACGGCCATCCTTCCGTGGGTAGTGCGCAGTGAGTACCAGTGAAAGCTGTATCGTGAACAGGCAACGCGCGATGCACTAGCCCCGTATCCGTGGTCTGGCAGTGTAAACTGGTGCTTGGCTGAGAACTAAGGAAACAAAGATAAACTCCGCACTTCGGGTTTTATGGCGAGAAGGAGTTTTCGTTTACGTTACGTAGTTTACACAAGTGTGTGCATATCTGTTTGGCTACAGGTTGAGTTGAAGGACAGCGAGAACGAGCAACTGACGCAGTGTCTAGACGCTCTGAAGAAAGAATTGTCCGCAGTCAGCAACGAGCTGGAACGCTTCAATAGCCGTTCATCTCAGCTGGAACAAAAGCGTCAAAGGACACTTCAATGCCATCCTTACTGGGACGCTCCAACGGTAGTTTCCATGCTGGGGTGGTGACAGTTTCTAGTGGAGTAACCTTGTTGTGTGTTGCTTCCCTGCATCAGCGTAGACTTGGTTGTTTGGAGCTGGGACGATTCAGCAGCCGTTCGTCTCAGCTGGAACACGGCAGACGAGTCAAGACACTTTTCAACAGCGTCACGGACCAGGCAGAAGACAGAGCCAACAGCAAGAAAACTTGTAGCATGTAGGCTGTTAAAAAAACTGGTACAGGGGCATCCTGAAAGTCCAAGCGAGGACAGATCTAACGGCAGAACCAGCAGGCATATTGATGCACAGATTGATGAAGGAACAGACTGACGACAGAGTCAACAGTAGGAGCAGCAGCAGGTCGAGCAGAACGCCATCTAGCGGTGCCGGCAGTCGACTGCCGAGAATCACAGAGAGTCGCAGTGGCACACTGTCCGCGTCCAAGAAGCTCGCGTAAAAAAACAGTCAACATCACCAATACCATCTTCTAGGCCTGGCGCAAGCTCGCTACCTCGTACGGGACGCCGCACAACGGCCAGGGATCTATTTCTTCAATTTTTCGGGCATCTCCATGCTCCAATTCCGGGAGACTCTCAACTTGTCCACGACTGAATTTTTCGCATTGGACTTGAACAACAGCTTGCTAAAATACATAACTCTCCTCTTAACAATACTCATCCAGCTTACAGCTTTGGTTACAAATTTGAGAAACGCCTCAATTTTCTGACCAAATCTCTGCACAATCCAATTGACGTTTGTCCAAAGCAGCATTTTCGATGACGCCATAATTACGTCAGCAAACCTATTAGGCCTAGTCCGTTTATTGTAGAGGAAAAATGTGTGTGTGTTTTAGGAGAATGAAGTATCGCGATAGCCTAATTAACGCCACGAATTATGAAATTGCACCTATCTGCGTTAACGTTATGCAAAAATACTGCAGACTTTTCCCGACACGGTGTACATCATTGAAAATGTGTTATACGTGTTGCGAAAAAATCGTATTGGTATTATAACGGTATTGATGTCAGAAACAGTCTAACAGATCTATTGTTGTTTGTTGGAATATATTAATTGACAATATAGCAATGTCGCAGGGGAGCAGGGATAACTGTCTTTCCTTAGATTTCAGCTGCCTAAAATAATTTTTAACACGTAAGATCGAGCTAGAAGAACCCAAAAATTCAGGAAATTTAAAAGCAAATTGGAAGTTTTGAACACCGATATCTCCTACGTCGAAAATTACAGTGGTCTGTTAGTAAATTGCAACTACTGCCCCGACCGTTTTAATCCACGAAGTCGCTGTCAATTGGCTGGCTGGTTGCAAAAGGACTATTATGTTCTTTTGCTGAATTTAGATCCTGGAGACTCGGATACATAAACCGGATCGGCACCAAGATCAGTATGAGAACTTATGTTCGCCCATTCTTGAAATACTACGAACGCGCTGAAGTGAATTAACTCTACGCAAGTCCTGCTAAACAGTTGAGTTTCAAAATGACTGCAGAAACGGGAAAAATATGACGATAGCCTTAAGTGTCGGGGGGCAGCTGTTGGCAGCGAGTTCCATGCTGCTGCACCAGACACGAAAAAGTTGCGTGATCCGTATCGCGACAGTCGACAGCGTGGAATTATGAGGTCACGGCGTGAACATGAAGTAGACACAAGCGACCAGACGCTGTTGAAACCGGTATGCACGTGTCTGTTATACCCCGTTTACATGATCCAGCAAACGTCCAGAAAACATCGAGCTGGCTCGTCCATTATAACATAGGCCTATAGCAGCAAACTTCCAGCAGACGTCCAGCAAACGTCGAGCAATTAGCACGTGTATTTTGAATACATTTGCTGGACGTTTGCTGGACTTTTGCTGGATCGTGTAAACGGGGTATTACGTACGACGGTGCACTGCGACGAAGGCACTCGCTGACGATGTTTGGTCATTAGTCGTTAAACGATGAACTCTCACAGATGCGTGTCATAAGCGTCACTCCGGCTTTGTGTTTCAACGTCATTGCACGCAGTCGTCGTCTGTACAGGGGCATTTCTGTCAACAAACAACAAATCACATTCTCGCTTTACCCCAGTTCCACTTACTCCGATTTGTTGTAGATTTGGTCTAGCTCGATCGGTGGCTCAGTGGTCATTGGACTGAAATACGTTAAATGAGTGACTGACTATAGCATATACGTACACTCGTACATATGTGTACATATTTTATTAACCAAAACAGCCAAAACAGACTCCACTGTAGGTCAACGTACTGTTGAAGTTGTTTGACAGTGTCGAGGATAGGACGATCGCGTGTTTCTGGCAGTACGAAGCAGAGCAAAGCGCTGGACAGAGCTTGCGCAGCTAACGCCAGCGACGGCAGAGCGTACCACTGCTTACGCTGTCAAGTACATTGATCACACACGCCTTGCTCTCAGTGCCATTACCATCACTACACTACTTTGATTTGTGAAGCCCTATAGATGTGCTGGCTGAACAATAAGCCGTATACAATGAGCTGGACCAAGGACACAGCCAGAAATTTGTTCAGGGAAGATATAGAATTTTTGGAAAGTAGAAGCTTTGCAAATTGCCCATTCTGACGTCATCACCGTCACCACAGAAAAGTTTACTTGGCATGATTTTTGGGGTATATATGTAAATCCGACCGTTTTCCCCTTCAACGAATTTAACATTTTTATCACGGGAGACCTCGTATTCGGGGCCCGAAGAGATGCCGAATCGGTTACCCATGACAATGGGCGGTGGGTCCTGTTGAACAAAGAGTTGCTACTGGACGAAGCCAATTTCGGCGAAGAGGAGAAGACACGAAGCGAATCTTCCGATTGCAGTCGGAATGTCAAGTGACGAAGCTAAGCTTCGGTTCTACGGGAAAACCGAAAAACGAAGCTAGTTTTTGTTCGGGTAGGGGTGACGAAGCAAGTCTTCGTTTTGCTATAGAAAAGCCTAATAACGAAGCTAAGCTTTGCTTTTCGGTTATGAGACCAAGAACCTAATGCCGAAGCTAAGCTTCGGTGTTTCGCTTAGTCCTACGACGATTCTACAACTATAAGACTAGTTCGGTTCCGTGGTTTTCGGTCGAAGATCGAAAGCGTCCGCACCGACTACGCACTTAAGCAGAATGTCGAAAGGAACTCTGTGCGTTCGGCTATTTATAAGATTTTGGGGGCCGACACCGGCGCATGTTTGTGGCCATACAGGGTGCGGCAGAAAAAAGTAGCCCCCTAAAGTTTTTAACTGTTTTCTCAGCAACCGTTTAGCCTTTTAATCTGAAAATTTACAGATTTATTTACTAAATTATTTTACGGCTAAATGCCAAATAAAATTTGATTCCATTGAAAAATGACGAAGTTATAGATTTTTTAACA
>Ga0209454_1004522_pt1 | contig 10419 bp, 6 predicted proteins | sample WorMetHERISLAND1_2_FD_187400 | JGI IMG/M metagenome (GOLD analysis project Ga0209454, IMG submission 187400) | Marine gutless worms symbiont microbial communities from Max Planck institute for Marine Microbiology, Germany - Olavius geniculatus... | ecosystem: Host-associated > Annelida >...
ATGGCAGTTGGTTAAATATTCTTTGCTAGTCGTGACGTAACGCTGACGTCATAATGTGTCACGGGTACAAGCTTGCTTGTCTCAACCGGTGCTGTCAGCTGCTAACCTGCTTCGATGGTAAACTTAATCTGGTTCGCTGATGAAGAATGTTCATCGTGTCAGCACTAAGCAACATGAGGGCATGAAATCAGGCGTCTCGCGATCCAAGAATGCGGCCATTTTGCAAGCTAGGTGTGCCAGTGCACTGTCTTGCTCGAACATGTGAAAGTTAAACTATCCCCACAGACACGAAAATGAAATTGATTTGCATGTTTTTTTTTGTAAAACTTTACGAATTTGTCATGAGGGAACCAGATTTTTCACCATCAGAACAAGGTAGCAGCTGATAGCACCGGTTGAGACTAGCAAGCTTGTACCCGTGACACATTATGACGTCAGCGTTACGTCACGACTAGCAAAGAATATTTAACCAACTGCCATATTTTGCCGAAATATTTTGAATTAGTATTTCTTCAGCTACAAATGGTAAAAATTTCGTGTAAATTGATCATCATTTGAGTGAATTATGAAAGAAAAAAGGGGTCCTTTTTATGAAACACCGTGTATAATATCGTACAATTTACAGTTTCCTGCATCGCATAAAAAGATCATAGATGCATTGCCATGGTTTAGCATTCATAAAAGCTTTTACGGCCCGTGTCAATTCATTTCATGTCCATAAATAATAAAAAATACCGTCACAACGCCATTAGGTCTAAGTAATTTTCGACAGCCGGCAAAATGTACCATTATACTATTCCATTAATATTCATTAGCGGAGTGACGCAACCAAAGGCTTAATGGGGTTAGCAGCTTAGCCGGGCGCGGTTGCCAAGTTGCTTCAGAGAAACATGCAATAAAACCGCGCGCTTGGAAACTGCAAGCCAGGACGAGCACGCCGTGCAAATATAGCCCACAAATAGCCGCAATGATCGACGAGGTGCCAAAGTGCTGACGTGCTAGCGTACGCACTACGCACGATATAGCCGTATTAGTCCACTGCGACCAAGTAATGTTTTATTTATTGAGCATATAATTACACTAACGCCATAGCAGCGCAGCAATTAAACCGAAACCTTCGCCACGACACACCGCTGAAACATGCATGCAACAAACGGCGTGTTTAATGAGGGACACTGGGGACAGGGTCCTGCCCCTAACCGCTAACAATTTTTAACATACCCCTAGTACAGATTCAAAGGTGTATTGCTTACATAATGCACGAAATCGCATAGCTTACGTAATTCAAACAAAAACCAAAGTAATTAGGCAAAAAGCGGAATAGCCACGTAGCAGCATAAAACTAACGGTTTAGCTGCAATTCGTAACTGCAGGTTTTAGATGAAGGTTAGACCCAGAAATCTCCCATTCCCATAAAAGTCATCACAGGCGCGCGGTATAGCGCAGCCCTGTGTTAATGGCGACCGGCTAAGACAATGGAGAATGGCAAAATTCGACCAATCGCAGATCCGAGACCCCTCAACCGATCGACAAAAAATTTGTAACAGGTGATTACGTCCGCAAGAGAACCCCATGTGCAATATTTCATGCAAATCCGTCCATTGGGGACTTCTCGGCAAATAGGTGAAATATATAATAACTGTTTTTTTTTATTTCCGAGACGCCTACAATTAAGTCAGACCGGTCAGCGAATTTTTACGCGCGATGGCTCAAACGACGCGGTTTCACGCAAGGGTGCCTTTTTAAAAGTAAAAAATTCAAAGTCAATATTTAACCCCTCAAAAATCCCCTCAAAGTTGAAAATTGGGCCTAAAAATAGACTTTGAAATTTTCGCTCCACAACGCTCAGAAATTGTCACCTATAAACGGCCTTTAAACATTTTAGCTCGGTAACATAACACAATGGTCTAACGGTAACATCGTTAATCGCATCAACATAAAAGTTACCCAACTCTACGCAGAGCTAAGTTATTACTCAATACAGGTGAACGATTCGGATAATAACAAATCCGATTCGATTCGAAAGAATTTCGATTCGATTCGATTCACTGGCTGTGGCGTCGCAGCAATAGGGCAAATGGTAATGGGGGCAGCTGCGAACCACAAATTTTTAACTGTCGAAAAATTGTCAAAGTTCTTCTCGTCGGAAAATGTTCCTTTAAAATGCCAAATTTGGGGCCGGAAACCTCTATTTTAGAGAAATTTTAGAAAAAAAAGTTAAATGTTGAGCACCCATAATCTTTTCTGTTAAAAATTTACAACTTTCTGTCAGAATTCTGTATAGTGTCTGTGGAAAAATTGCAACTGCTGGCCCTGCCCATTTTCTGACCCACGACACCTCTGTTGACTGGTGATTCATAAACTTTGGTGAGTTGCAGTTTTGGCCTATACTATTGTACGAAACACTACCGCACCAACGTCGGTAGACCAACCTGGAAGAACTAACTGAAACTCGTAAGTAAAACAAATCTCGTCGAGGAAGAGAGAGTTACTGGTAACTTAACGTCACCGGTTGTGCCCTCGGAAGCTCGTGACAAAGTGATAGTGAAGTGAAACTGAACGAAAGTTCTGTGCAACGCGAACGCGTGCATGCAGTCAGCGCAATCAGCGCGCAGAAACACGAGTTTGTCAACAGAACTTGGCTTTAATATTTGAGGAAATTAGTGAGTCAAATTGAAATAAGCTTAAGCTCGATTCGCTCTGTCGAATCGATAGAGCGAATCGATTCAAATCGATTATTAAGGGCTCTAGTATTCAGACGGCTAATAGTTCGCGGTATCGTTTTCTTATGTAAGCAGCCATCCAGGTCAACTCAACCTGGCCAACCCTGCGTGGGTAAGCGCAATAAGTAGCCTACTAGCGAAGGCTGGGGTGTAAGTTGCAATATAGCACCAGTGCGCACGGCGCAACAGCTTAAAGTTATACAGAACCGGTACATGATCTTAAATGAGAAAAAAACCAAAACATTTGCCAAATGTTTTTTTTTCATTTACGTACGCATAACCTAAAACAAGAAATTTGAGCTAATGCTGACGAGACGCGCGAAAGCCTATAGCAGTTCCGGTTCAGTAGTTTAGCTGAAAACTGGGATGTTCACGCTAAGTTAACATACAAATACCAAATTCTCTATCTGGATCGCATAACGACAGTTCCGTGGCGCCACCTTGTGAATGATACAGACTTGTGTCGCAGCCCGAAATCGCAAATAAATCCATAAAACCACCTATTTTGGCGTTCAAGGTCATTCAAGGCCATTGAATTGGGCGCCAATCGAGAGCCAGTGTACGACTTCCTATTAGTGATTAATAGTAACCAAGGCTCTATCTCGCACCGTTACTGAGATATAGCGACTTATTGGCCAAAAATCGCAAATTTCGCTCACCCCCCTCTCATTTAGCGCCCTCGTTTGAGGTGATCCTTTTCGAATTTATGGAAAAACTTTATGGTTCCTGAAACTAGAGTCTTCCAGACAGCCGACGGTGAAAATTTGGTGATCCTATCTTGCACCGTTTTTGACTGATCCACCCGTGTGACAGACAGACGGACAGAATTGCGATGGCTAAGACGCGCTGAAAGCAGTAGCTGCTTTTGCGCGTAACAAAATGATAATGACGACGGATGAAGATAATGGCCAATTCATACCTACGACGCAACTCAACTCAACTGTTGTGACCCATTATCGTTGCTATCTGCGTGTGGCATGTGGGCGACAATGCAATGACGTCATTAGCATTGTGACGTCACGCTGCGGAGCACCGACCACGAGTTGTTTGCTAGCCTGGCTAAGCAGTTGAGCTGAGTCGCGTCGGCGTCGTCGATGTAAAATGGCCATAACAGACTACACACACACACTGATCGTCATATAATATAATACCTGTTAATGGAAGAAATGTTGAACGTCTGCTGGACGGTATGTTGTATGACGTCATGATATGACGACGCTGCTCCCATCTACTGGCGACCAGCCGAAACACTTCTACAGCACACAGCAACACACATTATTGTATTATCGCGACTGCATGACCCGACATGCAAAAGCTAGCAAATACAAGAAGCCCAGCTGTCGCTAGGATAGCCGACCACACTGCCTGGCAATTTGTAAAGCACTAAAGCTATTCAGTGAGAAAGGGGAGAGTCGGCAATAGAGTGATTAGATGGGACACTGGTAGACGTCCATCCATACGGTGTCCGTAGTATCCATTCTGCTGATCTTTAGCCGCAATGCGCCACGGGATTGAAGGCAGACTCTATTTTTAGGAGAACCGGTGTCCGTAGGTGTCGACGACAGTATCGTCGAATAGAGCGTAATTGGTAAGTTCCTGTAGACTGTCACAAGCTGAAGGAAGCGTTTTGGTAGCAATTCGCAATGCAAGTATTTGGAGTGTAGACACTACCTCAGTTTGTACGCTGGTTAATACGGTCGGCCAAAAATGTGCGAAAACGATTGTCGCCCCCTCCTTTTCCTTCATCCCCTCTCTCCATCTCGTCACCTCCCCAATATACCCAGGGGATTCAGGGTGCTGTAAGCTTCCCTAGCTTGTTTTAAGCTCAGAAACTGCACCTGACGAAAAGACTATTCTCCGTCAACAGCAAATGCATGAGTGAATATTTTAGCGGGCGGAAATGCCTGATGAGTTAACTGAAAATACATTACACTCACGCCGGAGGCGTGAGACTTGGTACGTCTAAAGCGGAGTTTCTATAAGACGCAACGTATATGCAGCGCACGCAAGTAAGAACACAAGGAAACTGCGCAATAAACGCGAGGCATTGTGGTTAACTATTAAACTGCGCCTGCTAAGTCATCTTACTTGCTTACTTACTTAGCTGACGCAACGGCCAAATGCAAGGCGTTATACAAGTGTGACACCTACGCAAGTTGCGTTATGTCAGTTGCCTTGCGCACGTCGCGTGCGTTGGATGAAAATCCGCTATATAAACGGCGACAGGTCGGTGACCTGCTAATCTCTAATGGCAAAGCCCATGCTCCAATATACTATGATCTATTGTGGACTAACTGGGCAACAAGTCGTAAGACAAGCTATACTGTTGATGCATTATTTCAGTTCATCGACGCATGATCTTAAAATGAATATGATTACTGTTAAATATGTAACAGATTTTCAATGATGTTGTGGTCACGGTGATATTTTTAAGCCGACGCCTGCGCTCTTCAGTATGAATTCATTGTCGTAAAGGCCAAACTACGACTTCTGCATGTTGCAAGGTAGTGTGGCGACAGCATTAAGGTGAGGTGGGCTTACAAGTCAAGTTGTTTCCTGATGTTGCACGCTAAAAATTATCAAAATCAACCAATGCTGCACAGTTATTCAAAACATAAAAAGAGACACGTTTTTTATTGAGACACGGTGTATTTTCATTTCTATCGCTCTGTAAGCACATTTAGTCTTTACTAGCGTGACCAGCGTATTACAAACAGCGTATTATAAACAGCGCGCGATGTACAAATCTCAGTTTTACTTACTTACTTACACACCAACTCCAACTAGTGGAATTCGGACTTAATACGCCAGACAGGTTGGGACGCGCCGACGTAACCAGGCATGCATAAACGACCCAGGACTAGGAGCACAAATAGAACCATACAGACTATAGTATATACTGAAGTGGCATACTAGAAAGAGCCAGCGTCGCGAGGGGCAACGAAACAGGAAATTACAAATCGATCAGACAGACACGCCATCTAGCAAACGAACGAACGAGAAACGATTAGTCGGCTCACGCGAATAATAATAGAACGACGTATTAATTTATACCGTCACGCATGACTGACTATAGGCCCCTATAGTTTATTCATTTTTATAGTACCATGTACAGTTGTATACACAATTTTTATAGCGTCCCGTATTGCATTTTTATTGCAATTTCACATGTGCTGCATTTTTTCGTAAATGCTTGACGGTTGACTGATAGTGCATCAAATGCAAACGCGCTATAAAAAAATCCGACACACCGCGTTATAATGCAAACGACCCACAGGCACGAGAAATATATCCGGCCACCTATAAGCACAGTACGCGGTGATATATGACGCTTAATTTACCAACTCGCCTTATTCTGCATTCCATAGAGTATTTACTGACCTATGGCAATGGGTTTCCAGTGAAAACCTATAATAAGCATCCTTTTAGCCTTTAATAGGACGGCCGCGTAAAAATGCACGTTACATGACTAGTCCATTGCCAGAGGATATAGGCCTAGTGGCCTACTGTTTGAGAAAAAGCGGAGTACACACACCATACGACCTGGGGTGCGTATAGCTCTTACTGGGAACGTCATTCAGAGCTTCGGAGCGTTACCTGCCATATAGAATCACAGTGTAAAATGCCTGCCGCTGTCGCCGGACACAGATGAAGGTAAACGTGTCCCACTTTAATCCCAACCATGATGGTTGGCAAGGCCGTCTTTTGCCAGCGCGGGGCTCTTGTCACTGACTCGACTTGCTTGCGGTGCCTCTGATGCCAGATGATCTTTGACCACACTGAACCACAAATATGCCGCGTAGGCTATATATTTGCCAAGGGAAACGACTGCAAAAAGCACGAGCCTATAATGACAGTCTATAAAGGACAGAGCACCCGGCGGGGTCCAGGGGCAGAGACTGCCCTGGTCAGGGAGACAGTGGGGCAAAGCCCCCTGAAGCTGAAACATATTTGGCTTTTGGACGTTCTCAATGAAAGCCGCAAATTTGCCCATGCACGATCGATGGATCCATCGTCCGTTGCGGCAATCACCGTCGTAGTGCGGAGCCCCTTTGGGACGCGGGGCCCTTGGCCTTAACCTCTCCACCTTTCCAAACTACTTAACAACAGCCGAACCGGCAGTCAAACTCACAACACCTTGATCACAAGTGCAACGTTCTAATCTAACGGTTACTCCTCTGACCTCTAAGCCAAGTTCACGCTTATTGACCAGAATGCACTAAGTTGCAAGTAGCAGAACTCGACACAATACAGCTAAATGGATAGGCTACCATCAGGTGCATGTCTGCTTTTATTCACGCTCGCATTTGCACACTCTATCACTACCATACTGTCTGAAGCGGTATAACGGGTCAATAAGTCGACGAGTGCAGTCACGTATAACCAACTATACAACGGCCTATCTAGGTTATTGCGTTTCATGCAAGTGCAAAAAACTGCATTACAAGACAAACTAAAAATTTCGGGCAAAGCCCAACGTGAGTCCGCCCGGCGCCGTAAGTCCGATTGGTGGGAAAATTCTGGAGGTGGAAATTCCCCCGGTAGCAAAGTCACGTGGAACGAATTGAAATGCATTAGCATACGCAGAACGCTTGCATCGTCGACTTAGGGTGGGTCAACATGAGCGCCTATAACCTCTTTTTGTCAGTGGACCCAAGTTCACAATTTTTCTTTTGTTCAACGACAGGGCGATCGTGCTTGTTTACAGCTTGTCGACATCTTCATCCATTCCAGAAATATTTGCGCTCAAATTCAAAAATTTTCCTAAATCACTCAAAATTTTGGACGTTTTTTGCCCTCCCAAATTTTAAGGGGGCAGTGCCCCAAACCTTGTAAACAACTTATCATGCCTGGATTGCGGCACGTCACGTGCCAAAGTTTCGTTGGGCTACTCCCCCTATCTATGAAGTTATAGGCGCTCATTTACTAAATTGTAAGCCAATTTTGGACCCCTTAAAATTGTAAAAAGACAAACTAAAAATTTCGGGCAAAGCCCAACGTGAGTCCGCGGTGGAGGGAAGCGCGCTAGCAAGACATGGCATTATTTAGCGCGTGTGAAAATTTGGGGGCGCAGCACGCCGCTGGACTCTGGCCTTGGCCGAAATATGGTTTTCCGAAAAAAGCGCTTTGGGTGGGTACAATTTAACTTTTAGATCTCCGTGGTTACTGGACCAAAGTTCACCAAACTTTTTCGCCGAACGCGGGAGGAATAGCAGTCGATGAGGTACTTGTCCGATTTTAAATATCTGTATCCCTTCTGGAGATATTCGTCGTAGAACTTTGAAAATGTCCGAAATCGGTCCAAATTTTGCATGTTTTTGGCCCCTACATTTTTTGGGGATAGCCCCCCCCCGAAATTTTGGACCCTTATTATAAAATCGAACACACTTCCGATCACGGTGCAAAATTTCGCAGCGATCGGCATACGTAGCTCGAAGATCTCGCGACGAAGAAAATAAACGCCAGCAAAATATAAGTCCACTCCGAATATATCGTTTCCGGGCGGACTAATTAGACAGTCGAGCCTCGCGCAAAGCTAAATCAGCATGCAACAATATTTATGGCAATGACGTCAGCGTCGGTCCGTAGCTTTTTGTACCACGGTCCTATCTCGCAATGCTAAAGTATCATGTGACCCATGACCTTGAAATTCAACAGGGTTCTTGCAATTCAATGTCGAGGTACATGCACACGCATAAACTCATCAAGTTAAATGGACATGGCAGATTAGCAGTTCATGAGTTATCGTGGTAACAGAGAAAAAACGGACAAGCAAAAAATAAACAAACAAACTTAGCCACGGCGCTGAAAACAATACTGTCGTCGCTGACGCGGACAGTAAAAATTACTGCAAGTTGATTGCAGTTGCACGGTATTACAGCGTCTACCTTTGACGACCGTGAAATTAGTGTACTGTGTCTGGAATTTATAACCTAATTTCGTTTAGCACTCATTAATCCCACTCCAGACAATATTCTAACGTATTTATACAGCCGATGCCAACGTCACACCTCGGTGACCTGTTGGCAGAAGTCCTAAGCATACGCGCGAGTGCTGGCAAACAGCATGCCGACGAGGTGAAGCGATCGTTTAAACCAACAAACGCAGTTAATTAAAGCTCGTTAATTATTGACGAGCACCTGTGCTTAACATAGCCAGTCGTCGTCAGGTAAAACTTCTAACAGCGGCAGCCATCAATTACGCTTACCGCTATCAGCTTATCTGACGCAGCCGGGATCAACGTTATTTTGCCGGAATAGGCCTATACGTGACATTTGACTGGCTCTGTTATAATTAACTTTCTGTCGAATTTAGTAGTCGTCGTTGTTATCCATCATCGTTCGTCGTCGTCGTCAACTGACAAAGCAGACCATTGTTTTCCGAGTAAATGCTCGGGTGAATTTCGCGTAATTTGCGTGTAAATCTCACGTAATTCACGCCCGCCAATCTCATGCGTGATTTTCGAACCCAACTAACGGCGGTGTCGTGGCTTGGCGCCCAAACGTACGTAACAGCACCCTTGATGCGTACAACGCAGTCTTTCCAGTCTCCAGAGCCACAGGTGTGATAAAGCCCGCAGGACAGCGTTTCGTTAGCCCTCTCAGCCAGGCACCAGTTCACACTACAAGACCACGAATACGAGGCTGGTGCATCCTTAGTCCTTACGCCATGAATATCAGAGCTACTCACTCAATGCGCCTAATCACGGACGGATGGCCAGGCTGAGTTGACCTGCAGGTGGCTGGTTAACAAGACAGTTTAATTGTCTGCGACGTCAAGTACAACATCAAGAAGCAACTAATCCAAGTACTAACGGTGTTCGGTGTCAAGACCAACGCGTTATACCAACAACGCCAGGTCCCCGTACAATCACCCAGGTATAAGTATAAATAGAACCCTATACGTGACCAGCACCGGACTACCTAGTGTATATAGTCACGCACCTGGCGACTATGTAATACCCAATGTGTTTGCCCCATTGCCATGGCAACCGCCAGTTTCACCTTGAAAGAACAACGGAATGGCAACTTCGACGACGTAGTATAATATACTGTCACTTTTTTGCGAATAAGTCGATAAATAAATCAATCAATGTCGTGTTATGCGGCCATCCGCACGGGTTACTAGCTGAAAAACAAAAACGGATAGACAAACCACAATTTGCGTGAATGTTCTTCTATAGGGCTGAGGTAACCGGTGTGGATCATTAAACGTCAAAAACCGCTCGTGTAATATAGCCAAGACCCGTTTCCACCTCGTACGCAAGAATTAATGACAAAATTGATAACATCTAATGGGAAAGACAAATACATTATCAATTTTATCAGAAGTCAGGTCCGTCCTTTTTACGCACGAAAGCAGCTACTGCTTTCAACGCATCTTAGCCATCGCAATTCTGTCTGTCCGTCCGTCCGTCACACGGGTGGATCAGTCACAAACGGTGCAAGCAAGGATCACCAAATCTTCACCATCGGCTGCCTGAAAGACTCTAGTTTCAGGAACCGTAAAGCTTTTTCATAAATTCGAAAGGGGTCACCCCGAAAAAAGGCGCTAAATGAGAGGGGGTGGGCACAATTTGCGATTTTTGGCCAATAAGTCGCTGTATCTCAGTAACGGTGCGAGATAGGGCCTAGGTTACTATTAATCATTAATAGGATGTCGTACACTGGCTCTCGATTGGCGCCCAATTCAATGA
>Ga0209454_1004527_pt1 | contig 10412 bp, 9 predicted proteins | sample WorMetHERISLAND1_2_FD_187400 | JGI IMG/M metagenome (GOLD analysis project Ga0209454, IMG submission 187400) | Marine gutless worms symbiont microbial communities from Max Planck institute for Marine Microbiology, Germany - Olavius geniculatus... | ecosystem: Host-associated > Annelida >...
AGGCACATCTTTGCGCGAGACCGCGTCGTTTGAGCTATCGCACGCAAAAATCCGCCGAAGGGTCTGACCTGTAGGTGAACTGACTAAAAAAAGGTATATGGATATAAAAATTTTTGCGTATATTTCACCTATTTGCCGAGAAGCCCCCCTTGTGCAGATTTACATGAAATTTTGCACGAGGGGTCATCTCGCCGACATAATTAACCGTGCCAAATTTTATCTCAATCTGATCATGGGTTTTGATTCTGTGGGGGATCGAATTTTTAGCTTTCCCATAAGAAAGAGAAGTCGCCGTTAACACAGGGCTTGAACTACCGTTCAGCCTGTGATCATAATGCATTACGCGTTGTATGATTACGTTCAGTATTTTATGTAATTGCACCGTATCACTACAACTGCGGCTAAGCAGTGCTTTTGAATAAATAATGTTCAAAAGTGGTGGTTTGAAACAGCTATGATAAAAAAACTTTAAATCGGAAAAACACACGTCGAGCTGAATTAGGTGAGAAAAAGTGCAGTGCATACTTACTGCAGGTTCCGTTGCCGCCGCCAGCTTCTGCAAACACAACAAACTGAAAATTTAGACTGTAGAAACTGCATAATATTATGTCATTGCCATAACTTATACCGTTGAAGAATTCCTTACATATTTACACTATAAGCCTTTATCATGAAATGGGCACAAGACGTGTGAGGTGACGTGTTTCCCCACTAAATCCTTCCCCAGGATGAGAGACATCCAGCCTCAAATTTTGTACTTTTGGAGAAAAAAATTCGTAAAGAAGAAAATTTTCCCACAGGCCAAAATTTAGTTGCCCTATCCCCCTGCCATGCACGACTGCCAATTACTGCCAGTTACTGCCAGTGCTTATACTCTTTCTTTTTTCCAGTATCACGTGTCTCGGCAAAATTAAGCAGACATGTATCATGCCACATACTGTAAACGAAATGCTGCATGTGCTGGCAAATTACAATTATTCAGCAAAAGCAGAGTGGATTCTGACTGGGTGTGTTACATCATTACGCACAGACAGCCCACAGAATCGGTGGAAATAATTACTTTCAGACTGTTTATTGTCGACTTTGCTCAGGCCTATCTATGTAGCCTGCGGCGCTGAGTCAAACGTATAATACAGGCCTATAGTCTCTATACTGTATACTGTACTATACTATAGTGCCTCTATAGGGCTATTCTCAATAGTGAAACCAGCATCCAGCAGTGGCGTAGCCAAGAGTCAATATAGGAATCCTACTTCTAACCGGCGGGAGGTGAGAGGAAGACAAGGAAAGGAAAAAGAAAGGGGTAAAGAGGGGGAAAGGTAAGAAAAGGAAGGGGAGGGGACGAAAGGTGAAAGGACGGGAGGCAAGGCCCTCAATTCACATTTTTGGCTACGTCATTGGCACACAGTATATGCGGCTTCTGCTGCTGTCGCCGCAAGATATGTCTGGTTTCAAAACATCAAAGCCCCATTAAAACCTCATCGACGTTTTCAGCTACAGTATTCTTTAGACGAATTGAATATAGTCCGTCAAATGGCAGACCATACAAGTAAGAGTATTAGGCCTATAAGCGTCGATACAGTTCAAGGCATAATGCAATGTTTACCACATCAGACCGTAGGGTTTTAATGAAGCTTTGATCATACGACTGTGCAGTACCAGTGGTCTATGAAAATGGCCATTCAGATTTCTTGCGGCTGAAATTCATTCCTGGGTTCAAGCGTTCACCCCGAACGAGATCGCCAAGACTCGAAACTGTAGTCGAAAGTATAATAGTACTGTGTAGGAGTTTCCATCAATATTTGCAACATGTGGTTCTGGTTTACTGTTATGAGGATATCGAATCGAGTCGATATCAAACCGAACAGCCCAGCTCTAACGTCCATATACGACACGGCGACGCATCATTCGGCACGACGATTAACCCGTGTAAACGTTCCACTCTGCCGAGTCAAATTCAAGAAAAATCTCCGTCGGTCGCTGAGAGTCGAAATGATGAAGTGGAATATAATGAAAGACGGTTGCGCACTAATGACTTGCCAATGGACCGATGACAGCTGGAGGCCACCGAACGCCGACAAAATGTCATCGGACAGGAACTGGCGTCGGACCTGGATCAGCACTGATCTGGATCATCGGTGGGCAACCGACCACTCGACTTCAGCAAGGCACTGTAACAGAGATGGGCAAATAGAACGATTCAAAAACACACCACGGTTTTCTTTCTATTCTGTTGCAAATTCTCGCATACGGAAAAAAGCAATACCTTCGTTTTGCCGTATGGCCTTAGCCTATTGTCACCTGAATATTCTCAGCACGGGTGCTAAAAAGACAACAGAAGCCATGCCGTCATGAACACCGCAAACAGAAATTTGATTTGATAGGCCATGAGGCATGAACTCCTACCAGGATTAGCACGACGCTATAACCAGCTTATGAACCGACGGGAAGGCCGCAATACGTTAAGCGTTAGTTAAAACAGATCACTCCAAATTTACCACTCATTTATCACGCATTTAACTACAAGCAAACTTAATTGGCGGTATGTGGCAGAACAATAAGGATGGAAAAAAATGCTCGTGTGTATACTGCTTAGCTCTACAAATCGGCCACGCTTTCAGCTGCTGATTACCGGCGGTAATGTTAATCCACCGCCTGCTTCGCTCAGCCGCTGAAACTTCACAAAACGACTAGTGATAACCGACAGTGAGTCCCTGCAGCTGACGAACGTTCAGTAGACGTGGATACCAAAGCACAGCCGCTGAAAGACGCCTTTCAAACGAAACCATATATCGCGCACCCAGGGTCGCAACTTCTGGCCAAAAGCGGGACACCATTAGAACGGTGTAAGATACAGCCGCAAATCCAGAAATTTCAATCTACTAGGCAGGATGAACTCGAAGAAAAATTCTAAAACTGCACTGAACAAATCGTAGCACTTTTTGCTGCAATTTCGACTGACAATAACGACATTTTCGAAACATGAAGTTCAGAATGCGATGGAAAAACATATTAAACGCGACATGGACGGCTGACGGACAGGATGCTTCCCCCTTCATATGTACCCACTGGATATACTCGTGTCAGAGGAAAACAGAAAACGGTGCATTAGCGATTTCTTTTTTAACGAATGTTACGTTTTACTCATTTATTTACGTAACTGTGGCACTAAAAAGCTGCAGCCGGTGAGGGGAGAGCAGTGGCGGTTTTAGAGTGGGAATGTGGGACTGAAAGTGCTGCAGCAACCCCAGATTTTGGCTCAGCCCCTGCCCCTGCTCTCCAATAGACAACATTATGACACTGATGCCTGTCTGGACTCTGGACTAGGATAACGGGGAAGATTATTAGAATTGCCATTTTCGATACCTATGCACAATTATAATTGGCAGTTCTTACAATTTTAGGTTTCCCTCGTTTTTTGTGTTATGTGTTTTACAAAGATTAAACTTTCAGTGAAGGTTAAACTTTTTGTTCCGTTATTATGCGTATGTGCAATTTTGCCTGCAAAGGCCGTCCCCGAAATGACCTATACTGTGTCGGGTGGGACGTTAAACCCTACTCACTCACTTTGGCTCAGCTCCTCCAGTTTAGTCATGCGTAACAAACTGGCTGATAGAAAGTTTTATTGGTGATGCCGGTAGACCCCTATCTATCTGTTCAGCGGGGTTCGAGGCGAAACACAGCACAGATTTCTGGGACTAGAACCGCCACTGAACGGCACACTGACCTTGAGTCTTGGCTTTGACGACCTTGAACGTTGTGCTAGCGGTCTCTTGATGCTTCTCGGCGTCGAGAACGTTGACCGCCGTGCACATGACCGTGTGGTTCTTGTCGTCCAGCCAGCTGGACGGTACCTTCATCGTCTTCCACACTTCCCCGCCGTCCTGTCCGGCTCTCGTGTCTCCACCTTCCACCGGGGGGCTGAAGGTGAGGTCTGGTGACGGGTTGCCTCGGGCGGTGCATTTGAGCTCGCTGCCGACGTGAAGAACAGGCTCGCCCTGCGGCAGCAGACGTACCGACCGCACCGCGTCTATAGCAGAATACAACACGGACACCGATTTTATTCGTCAAATTTTGGTAGTACAGGCAAAATTAATTTTAAAAAGTGTACAACAAAAGAGCCTCACAGTTGTAAACGTGCAGCAAAATGTCGATGCGTTCAAAATAGTCAAGGACTTTCAAAATTTAAATATGCCACATAACGTAGCGATGCAGAGTTCGTGTGACGCCGAGGAAAAAATGCCGTTGCATCGGAGAAAATGGTGATAGAGACGGATATCCATAGCATACGACATAATACACATTGGACACTTCACGATATGTTCTGTATAACAGAACTATCTTAGTTTCTCTACGCAGAGGTTCTGTTTTAGTGTCCAGTCGTCTGAACACATAGACCTATCGTGTGTATCTTCTACGGCTGCACAAGTCTGGGTGCACTGAACGCAAATTAAGGCGAATAGAGAACGAAGATATCCTGAATAAACGGTCGGTCGGTGGTCCGAATTCTGGACGGAGAGAAAACGTTAAGACTCTGTGTAAGAGGTTACGTTGTGTCCAGTAAAGCGCGACGCCCCCGAGTGACCTCAGCCGGTCAGCCAGCAGCAGCTGCTGCAGCCCGCATCAGCAGCAATAATAGCAGCAGTAGCAGCAGCAGCTAATCGAGCACGCATTGATTGCAGAGTGTACTGTTACCGTATCTCATGACCGAGTCCGACCGATTGACTGCATGGCAGCAAGGCACTAAACCAACACTCGGAGGCGCTAATTCCCCGCATCCAACGCGGCCATCTTGCCCCGCTGGCGTAACAATAGGGGACGGGCGTGCCGCCCCACTTTAAGAGCCTACTCATTTATTAGCTTAATATAGTCTCAACAAGTAATTTGAGAAAAGCTCATAAGACGCGCGACAACCTTAGCAGTTCCTGTTTGCAGGTTGTCCAGGTCTATCTTCAGCCATGTCGGCGCAATTCACTTATGAAATGTGCACCGCAACCGAAAATAGCAAAAAACACTAAAACCCTCTTTTTGGGAGTTCAAGGTCATTCAAGGTCATCGATGTTGACACCATTAAAAAGCTTGTTACCAGTGCTTGTTATGATAAGCAGTATGTCTCCGTCCATCTGCAACTGCTTTCACGCTAAAGCGGTAAAATAACCACTTTTTTAGAAGAGGGAGGGTAGTCGTCTCTGACGCCCGACTGCGCATGCCTCCTTGAACCTAGAGGGTCGCCACTTGTTCTCTCAAAATCTGCGTTTAATGCTGAAAATTTCATACGCAGTTTGTCTTGGTCTATCTCCAGCCATTTTGGTGCAATTCACTCTTAAAATGTGTCCCAGGCCGAAATCGAGGAAAGTTCGCCAAGATTCCTCTTTTGGAAGTTCAAGGTCCTTCGAGATCATCGATGTTAACAAATCTAAAAAGCCCGTCACCGGTGTTTGTTATGATGTGCAGCAAGCCTGTACCTATCTGCAACCGTTTTCACACTATTAGAGCCAATAGCGGCAAAATAACGTCTTTTAGGGGGTATCCCTCTTTGACGCCCTTGTTTGAGGGGAACCCCCTCACCCAGGGGCATGAAATTTTGTCACTAAAACTATAGAGTCCTTGGACAGCCCACAATGAAAATTTTGCGATCCATGCTTTCACCGTTTTGATAGGGCTCAAGGATGTGACGGACGAACAGACAGACAGACAAACGGATACACGCCTCTACGATAGCTAAGAGGCGCTATAGCATCACATGCTGTTGCGCGCAAAATGCACAAAACACTTCATTTTCACTAAAAATCGAAAAATTTCTGAAAAGGGGTCACAGTCAACCCCCTCTTCAAACTCCTTCCCTCGTGGGTAGGCGACACCCCTGGGAAGGGGACACGCTTCCTCAACGTGTCCCCTCCCATCCACCCTCAAGTGCTCCCCACATCCAGATCCTGGCTACGCCGGTGCTCCGACCCGCCAAACACTTACAAGCAATGTATAACGGGTCGATAATGATGCCGGATAGCAAGATAGATTGCTTGGGGCTGGCGGCGTGCTTTACCTGTTTCTGACGGACTACAGCTGGCGCGAGGAGCGGTGGTGGTGACCATGCCACTCGCCGACTTGACAGTTTACATGTATGCTAACCAGAGACTTCACGGGCTTCTCTCCCTATACCTGATGGGCGCAGCTTGCGCACAGTGAAAAATATGGGGGAGAGTTTTGTTAAGGGTGTTGATCAAAACTCCCCTTGTTTTTCACCGGACAACGATAAGGGAAGAAGGAGACGCGTAAGGAAAGGGGATAAAGCATAAGTTAGTGAAAGGGAGTATCATCATCATATCATATATTCGTTTAATGTAAAGTTGACAAGCGCAACTTTTAACAACGCAAGCACAAGATACATAATAAATCTAAATCTAAAAAACATGCAAACAGTAGGGAGAAAAGCAGAAAGGAAAAAAGGCGGATAGAGGAGAGGCAAAAAGAAAAAGGAGACCGAAAAAAGTGGGGGATATGAGCCCGAAAGTTAGGGGACTTGTGCCGATTTTGATTACATATTTGGGGGTGGGGAGGATAGAAGCCACTGAGCAGCTCATACCCAGATGTATAGGCCTAACCGATACGGCAGTGAAGAGACATAAGAAACATGGCCCTGCAACATATACCCTGGTGGATAGCGGTCAAGGTCGCTGGATGTAGATACACTGATATGAATGACTAGCATTGTCTGTGAAACCATCGGTGCCTGACGGGTTGCTATCGAGCCACCATTCACCACGAATCGTTATAGCCTGCCGTATAACGCTACAACTAATACCCAGTTTACACCAAAAAGCTGGTTCTAAAGCTGGCTTTAAGAGCACATGTACAGCCAGCTCTAAGAGCCAGCAGCACCAGCTGAGCAGCTTCCTGTGTAAATGGGGTATAATCTTAATTTGCAATCCTTTCCCGCGTCCAGAGCACCTATAGGCCTACTTCGAGTATACAGTGCTTCAGCACCGGCCGGGAACTCACTTTTACTATTCGAAAAATACCTTTAGTTGCGCTCGCCCAAGGCGATTATCACAGAATGCAGCACTTTATCATACTTACTTACTTAGGTGCCATTGCAAGCATAACAACTACATAGTGTCGTGATCACATTGAGACTTGGGGACATTTGCAAAAATCCGTCGGAACCAGTAAACGTTGCGCAAAAATAACCAAAAATGTCACCCACCATTAGATGTGATTTTCAAGATTGAAATCCCCAGAAATGCGTTTGCGGCCGGAGCTTTGCATCGTGTCCTAATGGGGGAGATCGCAGCGCTCCCCAGACCCCCTAGATGGATTAATGAAGGGCCACAAAGCAGCCCAGAAAGGTGGAGCCAAACTTCCCCCCTTGTAAAAGTCTGGCTATACGGGCCTGTCTGTACATCACAAGAGGACTCAGAGGCTTTTAGCCTTACACCAGGTGGGCGCAGCTTGCACGCATTAAAGAATAGGGGATTTTTGTTAAGTGTGTAAATCTGAATCTACATTCTACACCCATAACAAAACTCCCCCTAAAGAGAACAGGAGCCCGAAAATGGGCGGGGAAGATTTGAGTCCGAACGTGGGGGAAGGGCTTGAGCCCCATTTCGATTCCAGATTTTTTGGAGGAGGAGAATATAGGCCTAAAGCACTGAGAAAACTCACGTCGAACTTGGACGAGGACTTGGCAGACTGGCTGCATCCCGCCGAAGACGGTGACGCAACGGAAAGGTCGTCGGTCGTCATCTGCAGTGACTGTCCTGTGCACGTCGTGGCGAGCTTTCCGCACCTGAGGCCCAATTCACAGAAAATCTTAGCACAATGTTAAGACGATTTTCATGTCTAAAAACGAAATCTTGCAATTTTGTGACAGATCTAGTGTTCATCTAAGACAATTGAGCAATTTCACTTAATACATGTCGTAAGATGATCTTAGGAGAACATCTTAAAGTCGGTCTTATGACAGTCTCAAGACAAATCTTAGGAAAAATCTTATGGTAGCTTATCGTCTGTGAATCGAACACCTGGCCCAGATCTAGGTCGTCCAATTCCTCGTCGTTGTCGTGGCCGGCATACCATTTCATCCGCGGCCTCGTGTTGCCCGACCAATGCATCTCGCACGTCAGATCCGTCTGATCACCCGGCCGGACTGTTGACTCGCTCGCTGAGCATGATGGTTCTTCTACAACAACAGCCACTGCCGATATGTATTGTAGGGCCTACGTAAAGACACAAAATTTGGTACTTGCCACAGCGCTGCGGCTTACACGAGTCAGGAATGCGGCCAGAAACGCTTGATAATCTCGAAAAGGCGCGTACAGAGCGACGTAGGTCTAAGTTAACTGAAATGAACTGACACGGTCTAGCTTTTGACGAACTGACGCCGTTAGACGGTGCCTATTGTAAGTTCAGCTTAGTTACGTCGCTCTGTATGTGCCTGAAGTGACAGCTGCACGACTGGCAAGAGCTGATGGTACCGCAGCGCACTATGCGGCCATCCACCGTCTACACATGAGTTAAAATGGTGGCTATGGCACGAGCTGGTTTTTCCATAGACCTCGGTAGCGTAATCGTATAAAAGATGAGGCAGAGGGAATGAAATAGGCCTATCCAAGCCAGCTTCGTTTTAAACGTGAGTATCAGCGACTATGAAGGCGATACGTCACTCCGGGTCTTCTACAGAGCGTAGAAACTAGAAACCTAGCCAACCATGGCAGTGACATAGTGGTGCAGCTATTTCGGACGTGCCCTGGACACGACGGACTAAGCACAATGCTTCGGTGAGAGCCTATAGATGCAGTTCGGCTACAACAAAACAGTCGTAAATCAACCGTATCCGCCTTGCGAGCACTCATTCACGAGATAACTGAAAACGCGGGAACGGAAAACGCAAGACCATCGTGTATGGAACACCAAATGTATAAGAACATCGTGGATGCATAAACGTGAAATAATTTTTCAGAAATTGCTTGTAGTTCTTTCAGCAAGTAGTACAAAATGACTAACATCTAGTCACCCTATCATGTTAAGCATTGTATATCTTTGTATTTTCGTATTAATAATTAGTCTATCAACAAATAAAAATTCCACAAAGCAGTATATCAATTCTCTAATTAATCAAATCATGCAATATGTCAATCCTTTTACTAAGTAAAAAAAAATTGAAATTAATAGGCCTAACTACTCCAATAGCAAACAACAACGACTGCTATAATCTGCGCTTATTTGATTGTAGGTCACTACAACACGTTTCTTGCATACAATACTATCCATCCGCGAACTCGTTTTCGTTATGTTTCGCTATCCATAAACAGGCCGTTCCGGTGTTTTCCAGTCCCGCGTTTTCAGCGTCCCCTCATTCACACACTCACGCTGCCGAGAAGCTTATCTCGCGCGCCGCTAGTCGCTTACATGCTGCTGCTGCTGCATGCTTCACCGCCAACACTCAGCGAAAGATACACAGCGCTGGCCAGCGTGCAGTTAACGCGTCCATTCGCATTCCGACCACTTAACTTAGCTTTCATCCGAGCAATTCGCGTGTTGTGGAGTGCTTAATTTAACTACACGTATAGCCTACTTGCAGTAGTATAGTCACCGCTCGTGTTTGGATTTCGCGGAGTCCACTGCTGTACTGTATCGCTCATCACGTAAGCATAAACAATGAAATATAGACCTACCCAGTTGTATTTGCCGATATCTGACTTTATTGAGTAGATAGAGTAGTAGAATACAGATCCAAATAAATATGCTTTGCAAAAGCTGCTGATTCATTTGAGTTTGGGTCAATTGGAATACAGTACAGTATATAAATTTAACTCTCTCCCTCTCTTCTTATTGGCAAAAATGCAAAAAAAACACAAACGTATGCAGCAAGAAAAACAGAGACAGATAGACGCACAGGAGAAAACATGCTCTATAAAGTTACTGCAGAAAATACAGTCGGAAAAAAAGAAAAGACTCTGTAAACGTATTGTATAGATACGCACTTCCGACAGTGAGTTGGTAGGTGTGAACGCGCTCCTCGTCACCGAACGTGTGGATGACGCGACACTCATACTTGCCGGGGTCTTGCTCCATGCTCACTTTACTGATCGTCAGTCTGTACTGACGGTCCACGCTGTAGTTCGCGGCGTTCGGATGGCTGGACCGGACGCTGAAGTCGGGGCTTTCGTCGCTGAGGAAGATGTCGAGGGAGGTGACTTCGCGCGACGCGAGGTAGGCGTCCGACGACCAGCGGACGCGATGTGGCGCCGAGGTGAAGTTGTAGCAGCTGATCGTCACCGGTCTCGTCGCTATAGCCGTCAGATGCTTTACACCTTCGGCGTCCGCGGTCGACCACAGCACGACTGCTACATGCAACAAACAAACAGCCAAATGACAGACATTCAACGTCTGACTCGTTGGAACAAGAAGCC
>Ga0209454_1004529_pt1 | contig 10411 bp, 6 predicted proteins | sample WorMetHERISLAND1_2_FD_187400 | JGI IMG/M metagenome (GOLD analysis project Ga0209454, IMG submission 187400) | Marine gutless worms symbiont microbial communities from Max Planck institute for Marine Microbiology, Germany - Olavius geniculatus... | ecosystem: Host-associated > Annelida >...
CCCTTTTCTCCCTACTCCCCTTCCCTATGCTTTATCCCCCTTTTCCTCTGTTTCCCCTCCTTTTCTCGCTGTCAAGTGAGAAATAGGCAAAAGTTTTTTGATAGTGCCCAGTGAAAAATAAAGGGGGAAAGTTTTGATCCGTGCCTGTAACAAAACTTCCCCCTATTTTTCACTAGGCACAAGCTGCGCCCAACAAATCTAGGTCATACGCAGTGGCCAATACGCCCACATTCTTCTTTGAAGCAAAATGTAGATATCATAAAAATACATAAAAGAAAAAAATGTAAACAGAAACACTGCATTCAGCTACATGGGAGCTTTAGCCTTCAGCGAGGCTTTGCACCCAAAAACATTGACCATGCCCCTAGACCCTACTGCAGCGATACTACAACAACATCGTTGTCCACCAGTTGTCACTACTACAAGTTGTCATCATTGCAGCTGCGATATTACAACGCATTTCTGTAATACTACAACAAAAATGACACGTTGTCATCATTGCGCCCGTGGTATCCAGGCAGCGTGTTGTCGCTGTCAACCAGTTGTCACTGTTTGTCGTTGTCCAAGGCTGCTATCAGTTAAGTTACTACTACAACTTGTCGTTGTAGCGGCTGTGATACTACGACACGTTGTCGTCGTTGCGCCCGTGGTATCCAGGCAGCGTGTCGCTGTCCACCAGTTGTCGTTGCTCGTTGTCGTCGTTATCGTCGTCATCCGAGGGTGCTATCTTGTACTCCGACCTCAGTGTGGAACTCCGGCTGGTCGTGGGGTACTCGGGGGGTGGAGGAGGTCCCCCAGTGTTGGCGTCGTCCCCCCCACGGCGTAGTTTCAGCGTGGAAGCCGGAGTGTCATTGTCGTTGTCTTCGTCGTTGTCGTTGCTGTCGTCCTTGTTGTCATTTTCATTGTCGAGCAGCTCGTCAGCAAAGATGACCGGGATACCTTCATCAACAATGACAGCATAACTAGTCATTGCAATCCCAGGATCCCAAATCCCAGGATCCAATCCCTATCCCCATAACTTGCACCCCGTGATAAATGGGGGAGTTTTGTTAATGGTGTGTGCAAAATTGCTATTGCCAAAAGTACTGTTTTTAGCTCACAATGCACCTCAAACCGTTTGCAGCACTGCACCCACAAACGCCCTAGCTGGACTAAGGGTGCATGGCCACCAAGAAGGGGGGGAATAATGAAATGCAACAGGAAGGAGAAAAGGGCAGAAAGGAAAAAAGGAAAAGTTAGTGAAAAAGAGGATAAAAAATACGAAAGAAGAGTGGAAAAAATGGAGTGGGAAGAAAGGGGAAAGTGGGAAAAAGGGGAAACTTACGAGCAATTTCAACTTGAGATTTGAGGGGATAAAAGCCCCTTCCCTGCACTGCCAGTGCCCCAATCCCAGGTTTTAGAAATTATCAAAAAAATTGACTGATAGATGATAAAATAACAGTTGCAACCGTCTAATGAAATATCTGAAGAAGATCTTGCCATGAACTGTAAGTGACCATGACAGTCCCAGTCACTGTCAAGTCCCTAACAGCTTACTTATTTTCCTGTCGAACATCCTATGCACGATATAAATCAAGCACGGCTACTGCAGAGATACTTAAATAACAAAAAATCTGTAAGCCAGATGCCGGAACAGAGAAATCTATCCCAGGATTGATATCATTACACATAATGTAAGAAAAAGCAACAACAACGAATCAAAAGCTAAGGCAGCTACAGGGAAGGACTAATGCTCGTAATCAGATACAGATAAAGACAATAAACATATTAGAAATGTACAGCAATGAAACCAATGACCCAGTATAACAGAATAAAACAGATACTATATATAATGACCTTTGTTGGCACAACTCAGTTCGTCGTCAGCAGCATGTCTTTGTTTAAGATGACGACGACGTCGACAACAACAGATACAGATGATAATGACCAATACGATCAACATCACTGAAATACATCATACATTATATGATAAACAGACAATGATTGATAATTATAAGCACCAGCAGCAACATTACAATGGACAATATAATACAATATTCTTTTAATACATTCGTAGACTATGCACCACATAGTAGACCTGGCAACCAAAGCTGAAGCTGTAAAAGCTCAGCCACAAAATGTTTGAGTCGAGCTAAGCCGAGAACATTTTTCTTCCAAGTTTTTGTCAGTAGGTCCTAATTTTCGTCCAGCCCAAGAGATCAGCTGTTCAGTCCGGTACAGGTAGTTATGCAGCCTATTATGCAAGTCTGTAATCAAAGTCTGACTTTTTTGGCCAAAGCTACCAAGGAACTCAGCATATCTTCAGCAAACCAAAAACTGTGGAAAATCTCCCGGTACGGATTCCGTTTGAAGACGTTAGCTATATTTTGCAGCTTGAGCTGGTTGGTGAGCTGAAACAAAATGCCGAACTGGAAAATCTTGAGTGAGTGACTGGCAAGTCTACTACAAAGATCACATATAAAGGTCACAAGTAGAGCAAACACATAACTGCGGCGGATGACAGTACTGTACAATCTACAACGTAAACACAATTATTACACCAATATTAATACAATCTGTAGGCTGCAGGCTAGCGGCAAAGTAGAATGAAATATATGATTGCACAATTAAGAAAATATTGAAATCAAATACATAATGCACAGAAAATGACTAATAAAATGTCCTTGAATAGCATGATTCTAGTTAGTAAGTTTTTTTTATAATCATCAGTTCTGACTCATGTGACCTCAGACTTGAAGTTTCAGACATGCATAGATCTTTGGTAGTGGATCTTGGACCTACTACCACAAGCCAGGGTCACTATCAACTGGTCACTACTTGGATGGATGGCTGACACATCTGCGGACAGGTAAACCATCTCAGTATATAACCAGTAGCAAGGTCAACTCAGCCTACTATCCCCCCGGGGTAGGTAAATCACATACCAGCCTGTCCGGCTGGGTCAAAGTGCAGCGTGTTCACCTGTGTCAAGTGGCAGCTAACACTGTGTGATCCCACATGGCAGGTGACACTCAGTAGCTCTGAGATGGGTTTTGTATGAAAGTTATGCGACTTAAACATGTAACCATTAATTATTAACCATAAACCATTAATGTAATTGATTGTTGGGCGAACCTGCTATGAGAGACAAAGCGATAATGACAATGAGCAGGAGCAGGTCGTCGTCCGTGTCTATCAGTCGTCCACTGACTACTGGTCCAGGCCCGCGGTCACGGCCATCCTCACGGGTTGTAGTGGGCAGTGCACATGGTCCTAGCAAAGTCACATGTGCAGACTGCAGCTGGTACGGCCTCATTCGCTCACGGAACTCCGCGTTAATTCCACCGGGCTCCTCCGGCGAGATAAGCCGATCCGACAGCTATACAATGCAATGTACAATATTCGTTCAATACAATCACAGACAGCAACGATGTGGGCGGGGGAAAGCGGAGCAATTCTCCCCTCCCCCAAAATATTTTGGCCTGTCAAAAAATCTGCTCGCTGTCTGAAAGTTTTTTGTCTGAAAATGCAAAATTTGGAACTTAAAAACCCACATTAGTGGTCAATCAAAGAGCAAAAATTAAATTTTGAAAACCCCGAATCTTCTCTGTTAGAAATTTGCATTTGTCTGTCTAAGAAAATTGTAACTTGCAGCCTCCTTTTAACCCACAACACACACCGCCGCCGATGAAAGACAGACCTCTACAAGTCTGCCTGGTAAATGGTGAAATACAATTTTAACATAATTACAATCGTTAAATATTTTTTAAAATGCACAGTGGAATAAAATGACCAGCAGGTGTCTTTGCAAAAGCATTATTCTAGTTAGAAATTTCTTATTATCGGTTTTGACACACAACAAGTGGTTGTGAAGAAAATTTAAAATAAAATATTAAAATGAAACACATAGTGTAATAAAAAGACTAATAAAATGAGGAATTAAGCAGTTAGAAAGTTCTCAATGTTATCAGTTCTGAAGTTCACCTCATTTATCTGTTGCTGAGGACAAGTGTCCGTGGTCGGCTCTGTACGCAAGGAATTGTTGGTCCACGAAAACTTCACCGAGCCCGATGCAATCTCAGTGATCGTCATTAGTGAGGCGTCCTGATCACCATACGCCCGAGCGATCTGACCAGTTAGATTTATCCGACGATCAACCTGTATGTTACAAACACACCCTGTATATATATACACTCATTATACAAGATGGTGTATAAACAATCAACCTCTACATAGCCAAGCACATCCTGTATGTAGCCAAGTTTATTCTCAGGTCAACCTATACATAGCAACACACCTATCGTTAAATGACTAACCCACCTCAGAGCTACAGAGCATCATCTGCCATATGGGATCAAACGGTGTTACCTACCGTCCAACACACCCCATGTTAAGCCATGCCAGACTCAATTTACCTATCTCAGAAGGACAAAAGGCTGAGTTGACCTTAGTGTTGGTTATATACCGAGATGGTTTACCGGTCAACAGACAGTCAGTCACCCATAGTGACCTGACGAGGAGTTGAACCTACGACCTCTTGATGGCAAGTCCACCAATATACAAGCCACCTTGATAAGAGATTATGTACGTAGTGGGCCAAAAACCTGGACCCATTTGAGCATTCATAACTCAAACATTCTGTAAATACCACAGTTATCAATGCTGACATAGGTCTGGTTTTTTGGACCTCCCTTCATAATACTGTAGCGTATAACCTTGTAGCTGAACTGTCTGTAGTCCAGGTCCAGAACTATGCTGAACTCATGACTAATATCTCCCAGCTCTGCGGGGGACACATAGACGTCAAAAGCCATCTTAGCCAGTCGTCCTTTGCTATCAGCCGCCGCCAACTTATACCGGTGTGTTCCCACACTCTACACACACAATGAAACACTCTTTATATTTATTTATGTTATTTATTAATATTTATTCTGTAAGACAATATTAAAACAAGTAAGAAGTAGTGAGAGCACATATCTCAGCCAGACGTCCGCTGCTCTCACTCTCAGCGGCTTATAGGACATGGCTACGACGAAACACAATTTATAACAAGTAAAGCAGCATCACGGTTTGAATAAGAACAAGCTAGCTTCTCATGCAGAGCAGAAAACTGTCATACTTTAAGTACTTACTTACTTAAATTGGGTACGTGAAAGAGCCCTGGCAGTGAACATACTTTAAAGCATTTTTCCACCCCCAAAACTGATCTGGTGACACTATTTTGTTTGTTATAATTTTCCCTTGAGGTTGCACAGAATTCCCTGACTAAGTCTGCGTTCACATAGACACGAGTACGAGTACAAGTCTGTGTTTCTGTTTATGGCCAGTAGAAACTTCACTCATACGAGCGGAGTGGAGCGTTCACGGTCACTTGTACAAGCACATAACTCAACGCGTGTCGGCCATATTGAATGAAATCGAATCGAAGAAATGCTTCGCCATTAAAACAACAACATTCCATTACATCGCTAACAATTTTACTAATCGCGCACCTCTAACGATAAACAATTTTACAATGACGTCAGTTCTGACGTCATATATGTGCCACAGCTTTTATAAATTATTATTAGTGCTATTTACAGGCAGTTTACTTCGCATGAGTTGAATAAAAACATGATGTGCACAGAAACTATTTGTACGAGTGAAATTTACAGGTAACCCATACTCGTATGTATGTGAACGACCGACGTTGAAATGCAGGCGAACTCGTGTTTACCGGAACTCATATACGGGAACACGTACAGTGCTGGACTCATACTCGTGTTTGTGTGAACACAGTCTAATTCCCAGAGTTTTCCAGGTTCAGAGAATTCGCAGGTTTCTTAGGCTGGTGACCGCCCTGATGGACTGTCCTGGCTGACCTGACTGAGTGGAAGTCCATAGAGAGTCCTGGCAGAGCGGTTGAGTTGAATCCAGGAGCTTGGAACAACTGAATGTTCATCGTCAAAAGTCTGGAACAGCAGCTGAAGGTTGCGAGTGTCTCCATCCTCCGGGTCATGGAAAGTGTTGTCTGGGATAGCATACTCCAGCACTGAACCCACCGAAGCCTGTATGCACAGATATACACTACAATACATTTGATTCACTCTGTATCTAGAGAGTGGGCCATAAAAAACCATCCTCCCACATGTCAGCTAATTATGTCTTCCAAGAGTAACGTACATTCAAAGTGAATAACGCACGTTGAAATATAATCAATTGTGCATAACATGTGCAAATTTCGTGCAAATATTTTCAATAATTTTGTAATAGGATAAAATAAATAAAAGCAACCCAACTCTACAGGAAACACAATGGGGAAGACAGTGTAACCTCATTTAACGTACGAAGATAAAGCGTCGATTAAACTCGTTCGCCAACAACAGGGATAGGGCGCTAAATGCATTTGTAAAGAGTTTCCTAGCAAGAATTGGGTGGTTAGTTCGATTATAGATCTTCTGCTCAAAATTGACAAAACGAACTCAATTTCTCGAAAAGTCGGCAGTGGATGGAAGCGGACTGTCCGAACAACACAGAATATCCAGTGTGTATGGAGCTGATATGCAGCCAGGAAGGCAACCCTGGGTCCAGCAAAATTCCGAGAGAGATTCAGAAGGGAACATTAAACAGTTGTTTACTTGACTGTCTTGTTGTTGTATGAAGTTATCGCTGTTTTACTTAGACATACACGCAAGCACCTGTTTCCATTTGTGTTTTACCATTGTGACATAATACAGTTGGGGTGCTTTGATTCTATTGTATTATTTGTTAATAACATTATGACATACTCATTAGGTTTTGACATCAATATGTGCAGAAAAGACCAGCAATTTATGTGGTGTGTCATTTTGTCCATACAAACAAATGCAGTAGCATTTTAAACAGAATAATATAGGGGACGGTTTTTTATGGCCCACCCTGTACACTGTCACAAAAAACTGTGCCACTATTATTTTTTGAACGACTCAGTAAAACATTAGCCAATTTTGATAATTATTGGCTTGCAAAATCACAAAACAACTTCACATCAATAACTGCAGTTTTAACCATCTCACCTTAATACTGTCAGTACACTACCTTGTGAAATGCAGAAGTCGTAGTTTGACTGTTCACAACAATGAATTCATACTGGATAGCGCATGTATTGCTTTAGAAAATCACTGAGACCATACATCATTGAAAATCTGTAATTCATTTAACACTAACTGTGTTCATTTTAAGATCGTACGTCGACGAACTCAAATGATGCATCAGCAAGTGAGCTGCTCTGAGTTGCATGTTACTAAATGTGCTGTTGGTGAGCAGCGTCAACGTCCACCATTACTGCGTTCATGCTGGAGGAGAACATTTTGAGACATTTTGCTGTAAGAAAGATGATGTGATGTGACAAGTGTGACTTTTTAAGAGACAATAACTGTTACTCGTGTTTGTTGCTATTCAGTAATTCATTTTTGAGTAGACACATGTGGTACCCTGTATGAATTTATTGTTGTAAATGGCTAAACTACGACTTCTGAATTTCACAAGGTAGTGTATCAACAGTATTAAGGTGAGGTAGCCAAAACTAAAGCCATTTATGTCAAGTTGTTTCGTGATTTTGCTTTCTAAAAATTATCAGAATCGGCTGATGTTTCATGGAGTTATTTAAAAAATTTTAAAATAGCACAAATTTTTTTGAGACACAGTACAGTGTTCACATTGTGGAGTAAGCCTCATAAGCCAAATAGCCTCAAAAAGGCCAATTTTTTCATCAATAGCTGACCCACTAAAAACCACAATATTCCAGCACTTCGTTAATTTTACTAACCGCACACCTCTAATAGTGAACAAATAAACAATGATGTAATTTCTGATGTTACCTATGCATCATTATTTGTACAATAAATACAACATTATTCTAAGAAAAACCGACGGGTTTACTATGTTTTCAATGCAAATGTCAGTTAGGCAACAAAGCATCCTGAAAGTGACGTCATCAGTTACTCTGGCACGTTCGGGTGCATTCGGCTGGCACAACACATTTGTGATAGAATTACTTCCAAGTGATGTTTCCATTTCATTGGATCAGCATATTATTAATTAGTGTTACATTCTACACATATTCAGCCAATATCATTTTTTGGGGTGACTTGGCCTTTAACCTTTAACCATTTAACTGCCTATTCCTACATGGTTCTCCATATCATGTCTGTCAATCTGTCTGGGACAGCGTATAACAGCACTGCGCCACCATCGCCTGTGCGTCAAATACATCAGTACACTACATAATATTGAATATATTCAATACAATACAATATATTGGAATCATCTTATGCATGTGTTTCAGTCCTTGGGGTATGTGAACATGTCATCTGGGATAGCAATTAAATAAATAAGTAATCCATTTATTTGACAATGGTCAAATGTCATTGGCAATAACAGAAACTACATAGCCGTAAATTGCAAAACTGCCTGTGGGTACCAGCATGTACAGACGAACAGGCACAACAGAGATTCTGCCTACTGCTACACGGTTCTCATTGGCACGGTCTGTCTGTCTGTCTATTCCCTAGGTCAGCCAGTGAGTCAAACCAATGACCTAACCAAAATCCAACACCCTAACGACTACAATACCAAGCCACAACCAGGCAGAGGCTTAACCCTAATCCCAACCGTAAAACTTAACCCTAACCCTCACAACTAGCATTAAACTAGCATTAAAAGTATATTACAGCTGTGGACCTGAATTCGGCCGATAGGGCGGCTGACGTATGGTTTGCGGTTCTCGCCAAATGGCGGCAGTGGCGGCATGTAACTTATAGTAGTTGCTGAACCAGTTGTAGTTGCAGTAGTTGTTCTGTCGGCAGGGAGGCGTGGCGAAGGCGTCGACGAGGGACTTGTTGTTGTAGCTGTTGTTGTAATTGTTGACGTTTTAGTAACCGGAGGTATTGAAGGCTCCAGCTGTCCATCGGTCCATCCCACAGATGTGCTTTCTGCACATACATGGATTATTTACCTGATCTATACGTTACGCTATTCTATGTAAAAAAACGCAACTTCCCTTTCCGAGCCATAACACCTATAGGGTAGCAATGAGCGTCATTCCCATAGCCCTCAGCCAGACACCAGCTTACACTGCAAGACCACGAACATGGGGCTAGTGCATCACTCACTCAATCTTTACAGTAGCTCAGAAAAGTGTACGTGTAGTTGAAACTCTGTTGCACATACTGTGGTCAGATGGCGCCAGACCGCTCCATAAAGACGCTAAAGGGTTGAAAACTGTGTGTATAGCTCTCTATGAAAAATCCATCTCAGAGCTAAAGAGCATCACCTGCCATATGACATCACACAGCTCAAACTTACGAGTTTGTGACTGTAAGTCCAGCATCCATCCAAAACGTGTTTTTGAAGCAGCAGAAATGAAATGAACTTTGCTGTGACTCTCATCTGAATTCTTTTGGTTTCTGTGAGGTGTAAACACATCTTAACCATAACGCCAGCCAGCCAGCTGTTAGTCTATCAGCAATTCTACTAGCTCAGAGAATGATAGTTAAACAGTGCATTCTCTAATAACTGAAAAGCCATAGAAATCCCCAAACCCATCAAGTTTGCCCTTTCTACAAAAACTGGTTTAGTACAAAAAAACCAAAACCCAATAAAACCCCAGAAAACCACCAGTTTTGGCTTATTAAAACACCTGGGGCTGGGGTTTTTGCAACTCTGACAGGAACACGCTTATACATACCGTGGTGAGGTGGCATCTGGTCGGTTGGTCCTTGCACAGTGACACTAGGCAAGTAGGTGGCCGTCGGTTCCACGACAGTGACAGTCGTGGTCGGCAGATCAGGGCGCCATGTTGGTCTAACAATAGGAGGTAGCGGCGTGGCTGTGGCGTGCGTATGCGGCCACACGCCAGCATGCCCACTGCGACGTTGACCACGACGGTTATTGGTCACATACCAGCCAACGACTGGGTGGCCCAACGCATGCCTTATTCTACCGTCACCTGCATAAAACCATTAGCTTTTCGATAATACACGTACCACATTCTCAAAACTGTCCTAAGACATTTTCCAATGATCTTTCTATGTAAAAGGATTTAAAAGTTTGAGAATGTGCATCTATTTTGTTGTCCATTTTTCAACTGCCCGCAGTAAAATTGCTTGAAGTGTTGGCCCACTATGCGAACACAGGCAAGGAAACACTTTCTCCATTCATTGACAGCAGTATCGATAATGTTCTGCTCCAGTCCAATCCAGGCTGTACCAGTCGCTTCTTGACTTGACAAACATTACTGAACTTCATCTGGTGGACACACTGCTGCACGACAGTCAAACCTTGTAACAGACTGGCTGTTGGGGCCCACAGATTAGAATAGATGGAATTTATCGACGTTTTATCATTCATTTTAACACGTATTAAGCTTCATCTGATTTTCCCAGGTAGTGCAAAAGCATACACTGGGTGAGGT
>Ga0209454_1004534_pt1 | contig 10403 bp, 9 predicted proteins | sample WorMetHERISLAND1_2_FD_187400 | JGI IMG/M metagenome (GOLD analysis project Ga0209454, IMG submission 187400) | Marine gutless worms symbiont microbial communities from Max Planck institute for Marine Microbiology, Germany - Olavius geniculatus... | ecosystem: Host-associated > Annelida >...
GATTCAGTGAGTTCTCGCTGACATTGTGCGCTTTATAAATTAAATTTACTTACTTACTAATAGTTCTTTTTCACCCTGTGGATTTGTAGTTCTGCTAGCAGAAATAATGATAATAAAACTGTAATGATCAAATGATGGTGTTAATATGTGCAGTTGTCAGAGATGGTGCGTGAATTCAAGTCGGCCAATCGTCTGCTACTGACTGGTACTCCGCTACAGAATAATCTGCACGAGTTGTGGGCGTTGCTTAACTTTCTCTTACCAGATGTCTTCAATTCAGCCGACGTATGTGTTTTTGCTGTTCGTGGTCTTTTCTTTTATTTTTATGGCACGTAAAGTACATCAACTGGGAAAGGTTTTTTTGTTTAATGTTAACAATTAGGCATCTTGGTAGTTTATTGTTATCTCCACCAAGGTGAAAGTAGTGAACGTTGTTGGAGATTAATTAAGTAATCGTTTTTTCTCTCTGTCCATCTATCTGTGCACATGATGAATCATAATGCAGCAGTGCTTGCATGATGTCATAATAGCAATGACGTCATTCAGCGGCGCAAGCAGCAATGCTGGCATCTACTGTTATTACTTCTCCTTCTCTTTCCCCTGTCATGAAGCGGTTCTCTCGTTCTTTCTCCCCTTTCCTTGTATCTACCCTTGACCGACCTCTGTTGCTATGGCAATGAAATTTGGGACAGAATGGGCTCCAGCTCGGCTTCTGTGGGAGACATCTCCACGTTTTTGTTTCTGTGGCTTTGGGGGACGGGCTATTGGATGAAGCCAATGTAATTCCACCACGACTGTCCCTTGTTGCCATGGCAACAGAATTTGACACAAAATTGGCTATGACTCAGCTTGTGTATGAGGTATCTCCTAGGTCTTTGCATAGTAGTTAGTAGTAGTAGTAGTAGTAGTAGTAATCTTTAAATTACTTCACTTGGTGGAGATATGCACTCACAGGAGTGCCTTCCAGTTCTTAGTTGTTTTCAATTAGTCAGTAAACTTGTGCCATATTTGTCCAATTCGACTGCACACTCAGGATGCAGTAGCATAGTGTAATATGTTTGCAGGACTTTGACTCGTGGTTTGACACAAACAACTGTCTGGAGAATGCACAGCTCGTGGAACGTCTTCATGCGGTCAGTACTACCCATGTGCTGTTTGCTACTTATTGACACCATAGAGTGGACATTATTATTTAGTATGACTTGTGGTGTCCGGGTGTTAAATTTTAACCATGGTCACATTTAGTAGTTTTCATCCCCTTTTATTTATTTAGTGTTTTTATGCCAGAATGCATTTGTTTTTGCCCAACTACTATGCTGACTATATGCCGGCTGTGTATATTGTCTGATTTTTAGAACTCACCGTTAGCTAGTATCCAGAATTATTAAGTAGTACCATATGGACATTGATTAAACAGCAGTCTGTTCAGTGCAAAGAACTTGGGCATCTGAGAAATTTTTGCTTTTCTTATGTAGGCTTAAATCATTTTGGCCTGGCCCAGCCCAGCCCAGGACTCTTGTAAGTCCTTGAATTTGTGTCTTAAGGTCCTTGAAAGTGCTTGAATTTGATTTTCTAAAATGCGATGACCGAACAAGTGATTTTCAGAATCGGGGTTGCCTGAGTCTGAGTGGTGAATAGACTTCATCATTACTGTTAGTCACTTATATCTTTTCCGTAAACATACTGCAGCCATTTTGATTGTTCTCGTCATATATCCTTCGTGTGGTCATTGAAAGTCCTTGAAAAGTTCTTGAATTTGATTTTGACAAATGGGCAAGAATGTGCCAGCCTGTTGACTTTTTCGGCTGGTCAGTTTTGACAACAAATTCTGTGGCCAACCATACAGACATCTAAGCGTTGTCACGTCAGTAGGTAACCACCAAGATAATGTTTATCTTGCACAATGGCTGCAGGTTTTAAGGCCATTTCTGCTGCGTCGTATAAAGTCCGAGGTTGAGAAAGGACTTCTGCCGAAGAAAGAAACAAAGATTTACATCGGACTGAGCAAGATGCAGAGAGAATGGTTTGTCTGTGTTATTGTTTATATTCTGGTTGTATTAGATTGATAATTTTTTTCTACCTCGGTTATCTGTTTATCATTGATTTAGTTTTACAAGTATTTTTGGCAAAGCCTTTTGGCAGGTTTCAGGCAGGTTTATTTCACTGACTTCACTCCAACTGGATTTTTTATTAGACTTACTTAGACTTAGGTCGGCCCGTTCTTGCTAGAACACTGAACATTGGACAGCGAGTGATCTCTGCAGACTTTGCCCTCTCCCGGCTGACATTTATTACGTTTCTAAAATCAAGTGTTCTAGATTTATCTATAGCTACTACATAACTACAAAGACAGTCGTGTATGCTACTTGATCATTTTTTCATTCTATTGTTGTCACTATATAATTATCGATTGCAGTTCTGGAATCCTGAATTCCATTATCCTTGGATTGAGGAATCAGTCCTGGTATTTTAATCGTAATTGCGTTTAGCTGGTGGATGTTGCTGTTGATAGGTATACAAAGATTCTGATGAAGGACATTGACATTGTGAATGGTGCCGGCAAGTCTGATAAGATGAGGTTGCTCAACATTCTGATGCAGCTCAGGAAATGCTGTAATCATCCTTACCTGTTTGACGGCGCTGAGCCAGGTATGGTTGTCATCGTCATCATAATATGTCATTGCAGTAATATTTAATTAAAAACAGAAAAAGTACCGGTAAATTAAATGTCTCTGCCATGATGCTATCAACTTTTACCAAGTTGTCAAATAAGCAGTTGTAAGCATTAAACAACTTGTGCTAAACTCCAAAAATTTGACAAATGGTTGCATATGAATTTATGTAACATGTAGAGCTGTCAAATTAATGCGTTTTGCGTTAATGAACTAACGTGCATTAAAAAATTTAACGTGCATACATAAATTTACCAAATTCTTGAAGCAGGAGTTTCAATATTTCGTTCAACCGCGGTTATTTGGCAGTCGGATAATATTCAGGTAATTACAAATTGTTTTGTTGCCATTCCACCGCTACTTTCACGGTCTTGCGACACAGGCATCACTTTGTGGGCTTCATTCCTATCACCTTTTCGATGTAGTCTACTTGTAATATCAGCAATATTAATGATGCGTTATTAACGTGGTAATGCATGCGATAAAAAAATTAATAACACCTTCACAAAAATTAACACTTTGACAGCTCTAGTAATATGCGTAAAGATGCTGTAGTTTGTGTTGGAAATGTTCTATGCAGGTCCTCCGTACACGACTGATAAACATCTGGTGGATAACTGTGGCAAAATGGTTTTGCTTGACAAGCTGCTGCCAAAGGTCAAAGAACAAGGTATTGTAATAGATTTTGAATTTTTCCTTGATTAATGTTGTTTGTTTGTATATAAGTAGTTTATTAGTATTATTTGTGAGAAGTTAAACAAGCCCCAGGTTTTGTCTTGGTGTATTTATAAATTTTTTTGGCTGTTGATTTTTGTTGTCACGACCAGTGCAAGTGATTGTCAGCAAAGACTTGTCCCTGAGTGCTCTGTATACTGACATTAACATCTGGAATGATCGTTTTTGATCACAGTCAGCTTTCCAGCTTTTAAGCTTGCCCTAGAGCAGGGGTCTTAAACTAGTGGCTTGCAGGCCACATGCGGCCCATGAAGGCATTATTTGTGGCCCGCAACACGTTGTCTGAAATTCTACAAATTTGCGATAAAAATAAGTCGTTTTATTCATTTTACAGCATTTTTCTTCTAGCGACCCAGTTCTGAACTATACTATAAGAGTAACTATATATTATACTTTTGTCATTTGTTCTAATTGCTGCATTTGCTGCATTTTGTCGTCTCTAAAAACAATGCGGCCCACCAACTGAGTGATATCTTGCAGTGTGGCCCGCACCCCCAAGTGAGTTTGAGACGCCCTGGTCTAGAGCTCTGTGCTTTTGTACTGCGTTCATTTTGTCTGAGGCTTTGTGCTTCTGTGTACTGCATGGCTGGCTGTGTGTCGGTGAAAAAAGGTTCTCGTGTACTAATCTTCAGTCAGATGACGCGCATGCTGGACATCCTTGAGGACTACTGTCTGTGGCGTGAGTACGACTACAGCAGACTTGATGGACAAACTCCCCACGAGGAGCGACAGGTCAGACATTCGTTACAGTTTGTCTTGCCTATCTCTAGCATGGTCCGATGTGACTAATAGAAGAACAGGCCTGTAGCAAATGTTGTTTAGGACCATAGAAGTGATTGAATAAATAAGTAAATGAAGTAATGTTTTTATTTCTATGATATGGACAAACATACGATCATAAGATCAGACAGAAGCGGCCGAACTGGACATTAAAGACGAACGGAAAACGATTAGGACAATCATTTGGATAGACAGAGAGACAGACAGCATTTGAAAAACCGACAGTGAGTAAGTAGGCCTAACTTGAAACACAGACATTAACAGAAGCTGATAAATTTTATCAAAATTAAACGTCAAGTTAGTATGCCTGTCAGCCACAACTGAAACGAATTGGAGAGTAAGACCCAAACTCCACTAATTCATTTTTGTGGACTTTGTTGTACCTCCTGCATATGTTGCACGATAAATCGAAGCAGGTGGGGCTTAAGCAACAAATGGTGTGTGATGCTACATGCTTTGTAGGCCTCTATGACTGATAAGTGTACTTATGTACACCGTGGGCCATAAAAAACGTGGCACTTTACTTTTGTCTACATTTTCGCCAATGATTAGCTGATTTTCAAAATTCTTGCACTGGCACATTCTGCAGACAGTTTGCAATAATGTGATTATTATATTTCCCACTGCATGGTTAGTGCATCTCTGCACTACCTTGTTAAATATAAATGTAAGCAAAAACTAACGATAATAACAAAAATTTATGTAAATGAATAAACACTTTAGACCAAGATTGCGATGAATAATCCATATGACACCAGACTGTGTTATACCCACACAGTCTAGTGTCATACAAACCATTCACTGCAGTGTCGGTCTGAATTGTTTTCTTTTCAATTTCACCAAAATGTTTGTTATTATCGTTATCAATGCATATTTTATTGATATTTCTCAAGATAGTGTAGAGATGAATTTATGGTGTGGTGGGATATGTAATAAACACATTATTGCAAATTGTCCGCAGAGTGTGCCAGTGAAAGAATTTTGAAAATCGGTCAATAATTGGCAAAGATATGGACAAAAGTAAAGTGGCACGTTTTTTGGTGCACCCTGTGAAGCATCAACAAGCACCGACCCAATGCATTGCTGTGTGTGGGACTGGCAGACAGATGGATGGGCCTATTTGAATGACCACACAATGATGGTATGTGAGGGTATCCCTGGCCATTTGTAGCAAGAAGTGATTGACAACAGCCAGCGAATCTGTTATGTTGACGCGTATGTGTCTGTTAGAAATCAATCAACGAGTACAATGCTCCGGGCAGCAGCAAGTTCATCTTCATGCTGAGTACAAGAGCCGGTGGTCTCGGAATCAACCTTGCTACGGCCGACGTTGTCATTCTCATGGACTCTGACTGGAACCCACAAGTTGACCTCCAGGCTATGGTATGATGATTCTGTTGCTGTGTTCCATTGCTATTATACAGGGTGGTCCATAAAAAACGTGGCACTTTATTTTTGTCCATATCTTTGCCAATTATTGTCTGATTTTCAACATTCTTTCACTGGCACACTCTGTGGACAGTTTGCAATAATGTGGTTATTATATATCCCACCACACCATAAATGCATCTCTAAACTATTTTGTGAAATATTTATGAAATATGAGTGTTTAGCGATAGTAACAAACAAACATTTTGGTAAATGAACAAAAAAAACACTTCAGACCTACATTGTGATGAATGATCTGTATAACACTAGATTGTGTTAGACCCACACAGTTTAGTGTCATACAGATCATTTACTGCAATGTTGGTTTGACGTGTTTTTTCATTTACCTAAATGTTTGTTATTATTGTTAGGTTTTCTTGCATCAATATTTCACAAAGTAGTGTAGAGACACATTTATGGTGTGGTGGGATATAATAACCACATTGTTGCAAATTGTTCGCAGAGTTCGCCGGTGAAAGAATTTTGGAAATTGGTCAACAATTGGTGAAAATGTTCACAAAAGTAAAGTGCCACGTTTTTATGGACTACAGGGTACGGCAATTCAAAAATGTTCAAGCTAAAAATGCTATTTAATTTTCAAAAACTGGTTACACGTTACTGCCGATGATGTCACAGTAATTTATATTGTTTATAAATTATCACTGAATTATCGTTCCCTTAAAGCAGTCGCCGGCTGCCCACCGGATTCATCTTCCAGCAGGACGGCGCGTCAGCACACACAGCGCGCAACGCCACGCAGTGCACAGAACTGGTTGCGGGCCAGCTGTCCAGATATCATCACAAAAGACCAATGGCCTCCAAATTCGCCGAATATATTAACCCAATGTATGGAGTGCAATGTTGGAGGCTTACCGCAAGGTTAAAACAAAGCCGAAAACAAGCGCCGAACTCAAGGAAGCACTTCAGGTTATCTGGGGCAACCTGCCACAGGCACCGATTGACAAGGCTGTAAAAGATTTCTCAAATAAGGCAACTGGCGGCTGGTGTTGTAGCTTGGAGCTGGCGGTGAACACTTTGAACATTTACAGTGACAATGGAATTCTGGCATTTGATCATTAGTTAACTGTGTTGTTTCAACGATGTTATTAAATCAATGTTGTAGCTGGAACATTTTTGAATGCTGAAAAATCGGTGGGCAGTTGTGTTAAAAAGTCTATAACTTCGTCGTTTTTCAACCGAATCACATTTTACTTGGCAGTTGTTTCACTAAATAAATCTATAAAATTTCAAATTAAAATTTCAAATTAAAATTTCAAATGGTTGCTGAGAAAACAGCGAAAAATCTTAGGGGTTTACTTTTTTTTGCCGCACCCTGTACTGTGTATATGGTATAATTTTCTAAACGTAAACATTTGTTTGCCTGTGAGACTGGATGCAAAACAGTTACTGATTTTGTCTTAGTTCAGCACATTTGTGACAGCTATTACAGAGCTGGTTACAGTTCTAAGCAAAAGCATCCAACAATGATCACAGTTTAGCTTTTCCAAAATTAACGATTAATTGATTAATCAATTCTTCCAGGTCACTTTTTGGATATTTAAATATTTTTCAAAAATGTGAATCATCACGAGCTTTGCTGGTTTGTGGCTTGATGGCTCAGTGGTTAGGGTGTTGGATACGATACCGAAAGGTCCACAGTTCAAATTTCAGCCAATGCCCTACCAAGTAAAAACTCTGGGCAAGTTGTTCACACTTACCTGCCTGTGTAAGTGCAAGTGGTCTAGTGGTTGGTGTCGACTCGTAATTTTCAAGTTACAGTTTGATTCTCACTGCCAGTCATTTGCAAGCAACCTTGAGCAAGTTGCTAACCTACTGCTTGCTCAGGCCAACTCAGCCTCCTAACTTCATGGGATGGGAAATGAGTAGTAGCTTACGGGCGATTGGGTGAAGGCTTAGTGTGGCTGATTGGGGCGGTGGCATGTCTGCTAGCTGCAAACTGCGGGTCCAATTGTTCATTAATGCGGATGGCCGCATAGTGCACTGCGGTATCATTAGCTGATGCCAATCAGCTGCCACTTCTGAAATTGTCAAAGCACTTCTGGCGACAAGATCATCTCACGTAAGAAGTGCTATATTTCTTCACTGTATAGGACCGAGCTCACCGGATTGGTCAGCTGAAGCAGGTCCGAGTGTTTCGGTTTATAACGGAGAACACGGTGGAGGAACGTATCGTTGAACGAGCCGAGATGAAGCTGCGACTTGATAACATTGTTATCCAACAAGGTCATTTGTTAGCTTTCTTCTATTTATTACCACATAATATTTCTTAGTCTGCTGTTTTTGCTGCCCACAAACCCATGTTGGCTTTTTCTAACAAAGTTTATATGTACATGATTGTGCTGTTTTAGAATTCTTGGTTATTAATCTTTGTCTTAATCATTTCTGCTGTTGATGGCTGCATTTGTAATTCTCAATCTGACTGTGGTCGTAGGTCGTTTGGTTGACCAGAACACTAAGCTTGGCAAGGACGAGATGTTATCAATGATTCGTCATGGCGCAGACCACGTCTTTGCATCCAAGGACAGCGAGATCACTGACCATGACATCGATACTATTCTTGAGAAAGGAGAACAGAAGGTCTGCATTCTGTAACTGAGATTGTGGAATATATTGTTCATTGAAATTTTACAGATTTACTTAATAAAACCTTCTACATCTAACTGCCAAGTTAAACGTGATTGTGATTGATTCATTGTGTGCTTGAAGGATGTTGCATTTTTGTAGTGGTCTGTGTTTGTAAAATTCTAAAAAAACCATTTAGGAATGGATTGCAGTGATATTTTAAAGAAAGAATACCTAAATTGATTTGCTGCTGTTACCTCATTTGAGATGCATCTTTCAGAATTTGGAAGCTTTTTGTAGTCAAGAATGTCATACTGCACCAAGTCTTTAATGTCACATCATGCCATATAGAAGCCCCGCGAGCAAGAAAACATTGCCCTGCTGTTTGACGTTTACGGGGCTCTTTTTCTATGGGGCCCCTTTGTCCGAATGTGCTGAACTTGCCTAAATCTGCCTTCGATATTGATGGTTTTTGGATCATTTTTTCTGGAATTTTTGCCACTGGCAGATAGGGCGTAGACTGGCACTTTACAGCGTATCTCAGTATGCTATGAACAGATCTTGATGCAGAAGTAGATTATGTCTCGGTGATGATCCAGATGCGGGAATTTTTTTTGTAGAAATATTGTTGCCGTGATCACTGATGACAGCACTACACTGCATTAGAGATTGTAACCTGTCTGATCAATACATTGTGTATTGCTCATTGAATAATTATTGTATTAATTGTCTTATTAGTTTATTGGCTGACTGGAGGATAACAGGGTTAGTTATTAGAACTGCCACTGTCTTTACATATGCACAATAATTGGCAGTTCTTACAGTTTTGGATTTAGGTCGTTAAACTTTTTGTTTCGTTATTATGTGTATGTGCAATTTTGCCTGCAAAGGCCATCCCTGAAATGACCTATACTGCGTCAGGCGGGACATTAAACCCTACACACTCACTCACTTTATTGGCAGAAAACCAGAACTAGTAGCTACTCTGGCTAGAGGTCAGAAGACAATGAAACGTAAATGATATAGTGTGAATAGTGTGATAGAAGTGTTTTACTAAAAATAGCAGCATAACTTAAACTTGCATATTGGTGTACAGACGGAGGAGATGAACCAGCGATTGGCGTCACTGGGTGAGAGCACACTGCGGACCTTCACGCTGGACAATCCCGAAAGTATATACACTGTGTACAAGTTTGAGGGCGAAGACTATCGAGAGAAGCAGAAGATCCCCGGCATCGGACACTGGATCGAACCACCGAAGCGAGAACGCAAAGCGAACTACGCCGTCGATGCGTACTTCCGCGAGGCACTTCGTGTCAGTGAGCCGAGGGCTCCAAAGGTACGTCATCACGAGACATTGCTACTTTATTGATTGCAGTACAATTTCTAAGCCAAAATTAGTGGCTGGACGATTCTTATTTTCTTTCCCTTTCTTTTCTTTTTACTTATCCCGTTTTTCCATTCTCCCTTGCCTTCCCTGTTCTCTTCAGCTCTCCCCCTTTTCCCTGCCTTTAATGCAGGATTCGGGGTGTCATCCCCAGGAAAATGATTCAAATTCTACATTGCTGCAGATGAGTTTATTGGCCATCGTAAGCTTATAAATTACCAACCAGGCTCATAAATATTGTTACTCCTCGTGTGCTACTTTCCTAGTGTAGCGAAGAGGAGTACATGAGATCAGTGTAATATTGAGAACCGACCGACAATCGACATCTGTTTTTGGAAGAGTGAGTGAGTGAGTAGTTTCTGAACGGCACATCAGCACAGAATAGGCCATTCAGTGTTCCTGGAAGAACTTCAAACGGCCATATCTCCGTAACGGTGCCAGATAGACGTGTGGTCACAATGGACCACTTGTAGGAAGTCAACCTCCCTGGGAGTCGAATGGATAGACACATACATTGAGGTATAACAAGACAAATGGCAGCTAGCATCATTGACCATTATTGGAATTTTTTTCCTTTCGGTTCCTAAAATCAGGCAATATTTTATGAACTTTGGGGAGACAGTTTCCAATAACGACCTGGACGCCAGTCACTATTACTATAATATTAAACGGGTCTCAGTTAGATGCCAGGTTTCTAATACAAGCCGACAGAAACAAAAAAGCTTTTAAAAGAATACAAAAGAAAATGATGCGCGCAAGGAGTACATTAGATTGGTCACAATCTAATAATATTTCTTGTTAACCTTGAGGCCTAGGTG